>Ga0114919_10003961_pt1 | contig 11906 bp, 9 predicted proteins | sample BlataG_FD_88682 | JGI IMG/M metagenome (GOLD analysis project Ga0114919, IMG submission 88682) | Deep subsurface microbial communities from Black Sea to uncover new lineages of life (NeLLi) - Black_00105 metaG | ecosystem: Environmental > Aquatic > Marine > Oceanic > Sediment | place: Atlantic...
GAGATGTTCATGGGGCCGCTGGAGGCGACCAAGCCCTGGAGCACCGCCGGGGTCGGCGGGGTGCGAAGCTTCCTCGACCGCTGCTGGCGGCTGGTGGTCGATGAACGGGCTGAAGCCCTCACAGTCGCTGCTCAGATCAGCGAGGACGATCCAAATGCTGAACAGCTGCGGCAGTTGCATCGGACAATTGCCAAGGTCACCGCCGACATCGACTCGCTCTCCTTCAATACGGCGATCGCCAAGATGATGGAGTTCGTGAACTTTGCCACCCCGCTTGAGCGGCGGCCTCGGTCGCTGCTGACTCCATTCGTGAAACTGCTGGCACCGTTCGCCCCGCACTTGGCCGAAGAACTCTGGGCGTTGCTCGGCCAAGTCCCTCCGGTGTCTTTGGCCGATTGGCCGGTGGCCGACGAGCAGTGGCTGCGGGACGAAACGGTTGAAATCCCGGTGCAGGTGCAGGGCAAGCTCAGGGCCCGGGTTGTGGTGCCAGCCGATGCGAATGCCGCCACCCTGGAAGCCGCAGCGGCGGCCGAGCCGAAAATCGCCGCTTTGCTCGACGGCAAGCAGATTGTGAAGGTCGTGGCAGTCCCGGGCCGGCTCGTCAACTTCGTCGTGAAGGGCTGAAGCACCGGGGCCGAATTCGTCGGGAAAGTCGGTCTGTCTGACACAATCCTTCCAATTCCAAGCGGTTTTCATCGAGTTCTGACGAAACCTGATTTGGCCGGCCGGTTGGCCTCCCGTAGCATGAGGGGGCGAGGCGGCAGTGGAACGGTAGCGGCTGGTATTCGAACGGTATTTCGGCAGGGCACTGCCGAGGTTTGGGAGAGCGACTGGTATGAGCGTGAAGAACGTGTTGGCTTTGGTTCTCGGTGGCGGTCGGGGCACCCGGCTTTTTCCCCTTACCCGCGACCGTTCCAAGCCGGCCGTGCCGCTTGCCGGCAAGTACCGGATCATTGATGTGCCGCTGTCCAACTGCATCAACAGCGGCGTGCAGCGGATTTACGTGATGACCCAGTTCAACTCGGTCAGCCTGCATCGCCATATCCGCCGCACCTACACCTTCGATCCGTTCAGCGGCGGCTATGTCGAAATTCTGGCGGCCCAGCAGACCAACGAGGCGACCACCTGGTACCAGGGCACCGCCGACGCGGTCCGCCAACACATTCGGCTGCTGCAAGATTCTGACATCAAGCAGGTACTCGTACTCTCCGGCGACCAGCTTTACCGGATGAACTATGCCGACCTGCTGGCCACCCACGAGTCGACTGATGCCGATGTGACCATCGCCGGTATCCCGGTGACCGATGAGGCCTCATCGGCTTTTGGCATCATGCGGTTCGATGACTCCGGCCGGGTCGAGGGTTTTCTGGAGAAGCCCAAGACCCGCGAGGAGCTGGAGTTGGTTCGCACCGATCCCGGCTGGATCGAACGGGCTGGCATTCCGGCGGCTGGCCGCAGCCTGATGGCGAGCATGGGCATCTACCTGTTCGACCGCGACTGCCTGCTCGATCTGCTGATGAAAACCGACTACCAGGATTTCGGCAAAGAGGTCTTTCCGGCGGCAATCCGGGCCAAGAAGGTACAGCTGCATCCCTTCGACGGTTACTGGGAAGACATCGGCACAATTCGCTCGTACTACCAGTGCAACATCGACCTGGCCAAGCCGGTACCGCCGTTTGAATTGGCCACCCCCAACGCACCAATCTACTCGCGGGCCCGGTTTCTGCCGCCGTCACGGATTGACGGCGCGAGCATTCGTTCCAGCCTGATCTCCGACGGCTGCACGATCGGGGCCGGTGCGGTAATCGAAAACAGCGTGATCGGCCTGCGGTGCCAGATTGGCCGCAACGTTGTCATCCGCAACTCGGTGATATTGGGAAATGACTACTACGAGACACCAGAGCATCTGGCTGCTGATCTCTCACAGAATGTCCCCCCACTGGGCATTGGTGATGGGGCAATCATCGAGGGGGCGATCGTCGACAAGAACGTCCACATTGGCAGCCGCACCCGGATCGTCAACGACCATGGCCTGGACGACACTGCTGATAGCGAGCGGTTTACCATCCGTGACGGAGTGGCAGTGGTACCCAAGAACGCAATCGTGCCCGACGGCTGGCAGCCGGAGCCTCAGACCGCCCAGACAGTGACAGCCAGCTGATTACTCACCGCCGGCTGTGACCACTTCATCGGCGGTGTCCTGATCTTCGGCTGCCGTCAGAAGGACCGAGACATTTTCCGACTCATCAGCGGCAGTGATGTTTGATGCTGCAATCCTGCGGGTTGCAGGCGTGGCAGCGACCGGACGATCCTCAACAGGTTCGGTAGAAACAACAGGCGGCCAAGGCTGAGGTCGTTTCCAAATCGGCAAAATGCCGTTGTTTCGCACCCGAAAGTCATTTTGGTCGGCCGCCCCCGGAACCGTTCCTGAATAGTCAAACGGCGAAGGACACATGGTGCAGCCAGTGCCAATGGTCAAGCCGCCAAGCAGCAGGCTCAGACAGGAAGCTCCCCAACCACCCGAGTGTCTGTTTCGTTGCACGTCTTGGCCTCACGGCAGCAGCCACTCGCCGAGCGGCTGTGAAAAATTCAGCGGCTGTTCCCCGCACACCCCAAAGAACCCGATTATTTCATCGGATTGTCACAGCCTGATTCTGCAGAAAAAATGGCTAGCTCCCTAAGGTTCTATGGGAGCCATACGCCGAGCCCACAGTCGAACCGGGTGAACCCCTTCCTGCCTCAGCCACCATTACCTGCGATTCGGGTGCATGCTATTGACGAATCAGCAGTTGCGAACCCGTCCCGAGAATATCGACGAGGTCGGTGAAATCGGCAGTCGAGACGAGCAAGACGGTTGCAGACGGGGTGGTTGCAACAAAGCCCGGATCATCCGCAGGCTCAATCCGCAGGCCATCGCTGAGCAGCAGGGCAGCCCCCTCCGCAGCCTCGTAAGCAACCGGCACGGCCTGACCAGTTACCCCAGGAGGTCGAGCAGCGGGGCGAAGTTCCACCAGCCGCACCGACGTGCCGCTGCGGGCAGTGAATCCGCCTCCGATTGCCGCGGGGAAGCTGCCGGCATAGCGACCGCCAACCTGAAGACTGAGCCGGCGCCGCGACAGGCTTACAACCGCGTCAAACGGCCCGCGGACAACCTTGAGGGCCTGGCCGGCAGTCGGGCCTTCAGGACCGATCCCGTTGATGTTGGCGAGCAGGGCAGCAGGTATTTCCAAGGGGGCTGCAATGCTCTCGAGCGTTTCGCCTGCCGCAACAATGTGTGGCGGCAACAGCAGATCTTGCGTCGAGTAGATCACTGTGCCAGCCAGTTGCCCCAGCAGGCTCTCAAGTTGCCGGCTCTCCTCTGGACTGAGCGAACTGTCGTCGTACCAGACTGAGAGAATCGCCAGCGCCTCGGCATAACGACCGCCTTCGAGTTTGTCGTGTGCATCCGCCCAGGCCGCAGTAAAGGCCGCTGAGTCGCTGCCGCTTTGCGTTACCGCCAGTGAAGTGGTCTGCCGCGGATCGACAGTGCCGGCTGGCTGCGGCGGAATCGCCGCCACCGCCTCGATGTAGGTGGGGGACATATCTGCGGGCGGCGATGCTGACTCTGCAACTATCGCCGGCGATGCTGTCGGGCTGACCGCTGGCTGGACTGGGGTTGCCGCAACCGCGGTCACAGTTGGCTGAGGGGGTGGGGCTGCCATCGCAGTCGCCGCAGCCAATGGGGCGGATGGCCCAGCGAGTTCAACTGCGGGTGGGATCGGCTGCACGCCAGTGAACGCAGGTGCCTCACCCCCTGCAGTGTCATCGGCATCGGATGCCTGCCAGTCGGGCCCACCACGACTAGGACCCTTTTGAATAATTGAGTAGGCACCGTACAGGATCATGCCGAGCAGACCGAGTACGACGAGTGGCCTCAGCGCTTCAAGCGGATCACTTCTGGTTTCCCGGCGGTGCTTCGATTTCGGTCGGCGTGCCATCGGCGGCGGCTCCTGTTCTGCCACCCGGAAGCAGTGGCAACACTGGTGATTTGCGGAAATTTGCGGGAACTCTAGTGACTTGCGGTGGCCGTTTCCAGACCGTTTCGGGCATCCCAACTGACAAAAGCCCGTCTCACTCTCGGAGATTATTCGAACGGCTTCGACTTGTCGGAAGTGGGGTGGGGCTGGTGAAATAGGAAGATGTTTCGGTGTAATCTGCTCCTTATCTGCTTGGTCATCCCGGCCTGCCTGCTTACATGGGTTGCGCGGGACCGGTCTGGCCTGGGGAAACAGTTTGCTGCCGTGGTTCGGCAGGTCGATCGCCGCTACATCGAATCCGTCGACACTGCGCAACTCTTCAAAGCCGCGATGAATGGGCTTTTCGCGTCTTTGGATGCAAATTCCCGGTACGTCGATGCTGCCTCCTATTTGGATTCGAGTGACACCCGCAGTCAGGCATCGGCGGGCATAGGGGTTGAAATCGCAACAGTGGAATCCCTGGGCGGGGTCGTTGTTGTTGCTCCGGTCCCCGACGGACCAGCCTGCCAAGCCGGGCTCGTTGCTGGTGACCGAATCCTCACAATCAATGGCCAGCCTGTCGACGATATGAACCTTCAGCGAGTTGCCGAGAAACTGCGTGGCCCCTCAGGAACCAGTCTTCGTCTTGAGGTCGTGAGTCCTCCCAAAACCAACTCGCGGCCGCTCACCATCTCGCGGCAGCCGTTGTCAGTGGCCAGCATTCAGGGTGACCGGCGGCTGGCCGACGGCCGTTGGGACTGGTGGCTGGAGGGGGAACCGGGGATCGCCATGATCAGGGTCAAGCGGTTTGCCGAAGGGACAAGTACGGAAATTGCCGAAGTACTAACGACTCTAAACTCGGAAGTCCCGCCGTCCGGTCTGGTGCTTGACCTCAGAGGGAATCCCGGCGGCTTGTTCGAGACAGCGGTGGCTGTCTGTGACCTGTTTCTGAATGAGGGGACGATCGTCACCACCAACGATCGACGCCAGACGTCGGCCCGCCAGACCAGGCAGGCCACCCCGGGCGATCTGCTCAATGGGTCCGAAATTGTCGTGCTCATCGACGATCTCACGGCCAGCGCCGCCGAAATCGTTGCGGCCTGTCTGCAGGACCATGGTCGGGCAACCATCGTCGGCAGTCGTTCCTACGGCAAGGGCTCTATTCAGGCTTTGCTGCCTTTGCCCGATACAGGAACAGCGATTGAGCTTACGACGAGCGAGTACCGGAGACCTTCGGGAACGGCAATCGATCGGCCAGCTGACACCACTGCCAATCGTTCCTGGGGCGTCAGCCCCGACGCCGGCTATGCGTTAACCCCAACGCGTGAACAGCTCGACCTCTGGCGGGCGTGGCGGCACGATCGTGACCGGCCAGCTGCTGCCAGAAGTGTGTTCCGTCAATCGGTCACGAGCGCTGATCCGGCATTGAACCTCCCACGGCATGCCGATCCGGTGCTGGCCCGCAGCCTAAGGGCCTTCTCAGCTGTCTTGCCAAAAAGGGAAGACTGATTTCTTGTTCAGCCGTGTCGATCAGGACAAAAATCATTGGCAACCAGAGCCGCCCGGGCTTCAGCGGCAAGAAAAAAGCTTCCCGCGACGCAGACCAGCCCCCGGCCAGCGGCCAGTTTCCTTGCCAATCCGATCGCTTCAGCTGGCGACGACGCAGTGAGCGGATCCCGCCAGCCTGCCTGCACCGCAGCTTTCCTGAGATTCGTGAGCGTAGCCGCCCGCGGGTTTGTGGCGTAGCGGGTAAGGACAACCACCGTAAACAGCCGCCGTGCCTCGCGCAGAATTTCAACAAGTTGTTTGTCCCCGCTGGCGGCGAACACCAGAATCCGGCGACGGGGCAGCCCATTGGCGGAACCGAGTGTCTCGACGAGAGCCCCCATCGAAGAAACATTGTGGGCAGCATCGAGTAGCACTGGTGGCTGCTGAGAGAGCCACTCGATCCGCGCCGGCAGCCGAGCCTGCCGCAGACCGCGGCGGATTGCAGCTTCTGAAACCGTAAATTCACTTGGTGGCAAAGCCCGCACCGCCATGATTGCTGCCGCTGCGTTGATTGCCTGATGCCAACCAGGCATGGCGGTCTCATAGCTTCCGCAGCTCGTCCCGGGAGGGCACTCAAGGGTGAACGAGGTGGTGCGAAGGTTGGGGGGAACCACCGACGGGCTGACCTGGAAATCACGCCCCAAAACCTGAAGGGGCGCTCGCATCCGGCTTGCCGTGCTGGCAATCACTGCCGCAGCCGCAGGGTCGGTTGCAACCGAAATAACCGGGCAGCCGCGGCGAATGATGCCTGCCTTCTCCGCTGCAATTTTTTCGATGGTATCTCCCAGCACGTCCATGTGGTCAAGGCCGATACAGGTAATCACCGACACCACCGGCTGGCAAAGATTTGTGGCATCAAGCCTGCCACCAAGCCCTGTCTCGATCACAGCCAGATCAACCCGGCGTCTGGCAAAGTGTGTGAATGCAACGGCTGTCAGGATTTCAAACCAGGTCGGTCCCGGCTGCTTCCGCCGTGATGCCAGTCGGTCTAGACGTTCGACGGCCGGCATGACCAGCCGAAAGGCAGCCAGCAGGTCGGCTGTGGCAATTGGCCTTCCGCCAATCATGATACGTTCTTCGAGCCGGTCGACGTGCGGCGACAGGTAACAACCGACCCGGTAACCGGCGGCTTGGACCATCCTCGTCAGCATGGTGGCGGCCGACCCTTTTCCCTTGGTGCCGGCGAGATGAGCAGCCGGAAACTGCCGCTGTGGATCACCGCTGGCCTTCAGCAGTTGACGCATTCGCGAGAGGGTAAAGCCCCCGGGCCGAGAGCCGCCCACCGGCGTCCTTTCAAAATTCGCTCGCTTATCCAGCCACTGGAGGGCCCGCAGTCGGGTCAGGGGCCGATTACCGTCAAATTTGTGTTCGGCCACAGCGTGGTCTCGTGAAGGCGGGGGGGCTGGTCAGGATGGCCCAGCCACGCAAGAGGTTATCCACCATGCCTGCCTCAGAACCAAACCGGAATTGATTTTGAACCGAGATTTCTTGACTCTCCGGCGGCGTCTGTCCATGTCCAATGTTTTGCCACTACCGCCGATGCCGCTCCTGCCGAATCGATGCCGCAAACCGAGTGACTCCGCAGAACCACCGCGGAGCGGGCTGACCTGGCGGCTCCGCCTGGTTCCAGCTGTTGCGGTACTCGCCATGATGACCGTTGGTGGTAATGGCCACAAAGAACATGCCGAAGCAGCCGAAAATGTCACGGTGTGCGACGATTTCGCCACCAGTCTGACACCACCGCTCTACATTCCGCAGCCCGAATCCGAACAAGCCATCATCATCGACATGGCCGACAGCCCCCTCGATCCGACGGCTGATCCGTGGTGTCAGCGTTACGGCGGCAACTCGTCCTGCATTGCTCCTGCCAGGTTGCCCTGCTGGCCCCGTTGGTTTGCCAGTGCGACGGGACTGGTGATGACACGAAGCTTGCCCAGCGGCAGCACATCCACCGGCCCGGGCGGGCTTACGGTCTCGACCCGATCGGCCAATGCTAGCTGGCCGGGTGGGGTCGACCTGCGGGTAGGCCGCTGGTTCGGTGAAGAACAGCGGCAGGCGGTCGAACTAATTTACTGGGGTGTCTACAACATCGGTTCAACCGCACCGCAGCAGACCGGATCGGCCAGCGGTGCCTTGACCCGATCTGATCTCGTGAACGATGTCGAGGTCAACTGGCTCTACTCGCTCGGTGAACGCCCCGAATTCCACACCGACAATCGCCGCGTCAATTGGATGTGGCTAGCGGGCTTTCGGTTCTTCCAACTGGAGGATGATCTCGCCCTGATTGCTGTTCCGGGCGACATCGACTTTGATGTCACCACGAACAACAACCTTTTCGGCGGTCAACTGGGGGGAAGGTTCGACTGGGCTTTCGCCCCACGGTTCCGCTTTGCCGTCGTGCCGAAGTTTCTGCTGGCGGGCAACGCCATCAGCAACCTGGCAACCAGCTCCACCGGTGGTACCAGCACCGCCGACGTCCGCTCAACCCTTGGAGTCTTTTCCTGGCTCGGCTCAGTCGATACCTCGCTCGCCTGGGATGTCACCGATCGCTGGAGCCTGTGGATCGGATACCGAGTGGTTGGCGTCGGCAATATTGCCCAGGCCGACGAACAGTGGCCGGCAACAATTCCAGCATCGGCCGCCAGCCTCCAGGGGGTCGCCGCCGGCTCAGACTCAATCATTCACGGTGGTTTCGCTGGTTTCGAAAGCCGTTACTGATGCATTACCGGTAGTCTTCGTGGCAAGTAGAGCATGACTGGGTAATGGCCTTGGCTGCCCTTCCAGCAGTTTCGTAGTCAGCCTGCTGCACAGCCTTTCGTAGCGTCAGGGCCTCCTGCTGCATCGTTGCGGCATACCCGCGGTAAGTATCGTCGTCCCAGTCGACAAAGGCTTCCTGAACGATCAGCTCACCAAAAGCAGCAACGATCTCGGCCTCATGCAACAGCCCCTCGGGCTCGTCACGAAAAACAGCTTCGGCAGATGTTCCCTGCGTCAGAGCGCGATCGGCCATCTCCAGTCGCCGCATAATAACGGACCGATCACAAAGTCGACTCCACTGAAACTGCTGTTCTTCATCAGGTTCTGCATTGATCGTCTCCCCCAAGATCAAAGCGGCTAATTCCTCCGCCCGCACGCGGGCTTCAGCGTAGGCTTTCCCGCCATCACGATCGACGTGACTGGCAACCCGGGCAAACTGATCCCGAAGCCCAGCTGCGGCGGCGCGCCAGCTGGAGCGAATATCGTTTGGCTTGTCGTAAGCCGCCATCAGGCCGAAAACGATTGAGATCATGTGAAAACGGTCAAGTGCAGGAGCCAGATTGCTGTTGAACGCCGTCTGCGTTTCAGTCGCCTGCTGCAGTGGTGGCAGTGAAAGTTTGATCTCATCAGCGAGGGTTGCCCCTGAGACCAGCGTCGACCAGGGCCGGCTGTCGCCACCCTCGGCCTGAAGAGGCGTGCCCGCGGCCGCTTTCGGGCTCGCGAAATTCGGTCGGGGGCCAGTGAGCAGCCGAAGGGCGTCCGGTTCGATAATGTCACTTGCCGGTAGCCGCTCAGCCGCCGGTGCCGGCTGCCGACGGGCTGGCTTGCCGCTACCGAGGCCGATCACCTGGCCTGAGGCCAATGGCGGTATCAGGAAGGCGAGAGTCACGCAGCCGCCAGACACGAATCGCCAGTTCGTTCGCTCATGCATTTCAGACCACCCGAACCACCCCATCTTCTCCACCCTTCCAGACAAGCCGTCTTTCCACCACTGGCTGGTTTAGACCTTGACCCAGCAGCCGCAGGTCAGCAACCATCCTGATCGATCCATCCTCGGATGGGAAGGCTAGCCAATGGCCAATGCACACATCTCTGGAGCCTAATGGGATGCAGCCAGTGACTTCAACCAGAAACGTTCGCCTCAATCAGGATGAAAATTCGGCGGTGCCGCAGCAAAGACGAATGCTGCGGGCTGTCTCCGTCTGGCTGTTCTCGTTCGTTGCCGGCTGTTGTGTTCTGGGGCTCACGAGTCAGTCTGGCTGCTCAGCTGGCGGTGCCGAACCCTCTGCAGCCATGAATCTTGAACCCGCAAAGATGGTTGTGAGTACGTTTCTCCAGGCCATCAAACGAGGAGACGAGCAGGCGGCACTTGCCATGCTGACCGATGTGGCCCGGGCCAAAACCCAGGAACTTGGCCTTTCGGTCGCCCCACCAGTGAAAGATACCGCAACGTACAGTATCGGTGCCTGTGAGGCAGTCGGGGATGCCGACGACATCGTGCATATCGCCACCACCTGGACAGATACCGATGAGGATGGGTTCACGACTACCGGCAACGTGATCTGGGTCTGTCGGCTTGATCCAGAGGGCTGGCGGGTGGTCGGGATGGCGATGCGAATTTTCCAAGACCTCCCCCCATTGCTGCTCGACTTCGAAGATCCCGAGGACATGCTCGCCAAGCAACGGATGGTCGCTGACGAGATCACCCGACGGGCAAAACTGGCAGCCCAGCAGCCTGCCGGACCGCAGCCCACTGCCAGAACCGCCGATGGGGCTGGTACTGGTAGTAGAGTCGTCGAATAGCCTGGCGACCAATGCCGACGGGTAGTGCCGGGTCGCACGCCCGGCCTTTCCGATCGCTCCCGTTCCGGTCTTCCTGCGGACTTTCCGCGTCGGAAACGAAGGAAATTTGGACAAATTTCCTCGACCCGAACTCGGTTAACCCCCAATTGGGGCTATCCGTGGCCCTTTGGCCGCTCGTACTCAACGGCGCCACAATCACCCCATTCCTCCCAAATTGCTTGACAGTCACATTTTGACCGGTAGCCTCATGGTCGATGTTAGTTCTTGAGATCTGGACCGACCTGCAGCACCTGCAGGGGGGTGCCGCGGGTTGTTCCGTCAGGTCTTCGGAACGTGCATCTTGTTCTCGGTTGCTGCGGTTCGGTGGCCGTCCCGGATCACTCCAGCGTGTCGACGGTCGCATGAAACGCACGGCAGATGCTTGTGCATTCAGACTTCGGAGGAAGAAATGAAGCGTTTTCTCGGAATTTCGTTCGCGGCGTTTATCGCCCTGATCGCCTTTGCCCTCGTCAGTGGTGACACTGCCGCTGTCGCTGGCCTGCGGCACGGCTGCCATGGCCGTCGCTGCCACGGTCGTCGCTGCCATGGACTGCTCCATCGTCGCAAGAATCGTTGCCACGGCGAAGAAGCCGTCAGCTGCAATTCCTGCGGCGAAAGCTCGGCCTGCAGTGGCTGCGCAAGCGGTAACTGCGGTGGCGAAGCTGTGATCGAAGAAGCCGCCCCGACTGAAGCTGCCCCGACTAAGGCCGCTCCGGAGGCTCCTGCTGCCCCGGCCAAGACCTGAGCCGAGCACCAGTCCGTTGATTGGCTGGCTGAATCTGCCCTGAGATTGTCAGCCGCACAAAAACAACCGGATCCCGCCACTGGTGGGATCCGGTTTTTTTGTGATTAGTCGTCGGCTGGTGGTGCTGGCTTCGCTGGGTTCTCCCCAGCAGGACTCTTCTCAAGCGCAGAACTTTCCTTGTCAGACTCGGCGGCTGAACCCGCAGCATCGAGAAGCTGCCTCAACAGTCGTCTCGCCGGCCGACTCTGCTTGGGTGGATCCGCTGATTCCCCTGAAGGCTGCTTCTTTTCCTGGTCCACCTGCTCCTGCTTACGGGCTGCCCGCCGCCGGGCCATTTCGTCAAGCAGGCCTCCGACCGCATCGATCACCGCGTCGGTTGTCGGATCATCAGACACCTCGGCCGGGAGCATTCCCTTGAGTTGATTGAGCTTCGCAGCCGTTCCACCTGCATCATCTCGTGCCGGCTTTTCCATGCCACCGGCAGGCCGGTCGTCCTTGTCGCCCTCCAACTTCGAAGGCCGCGCTCCCGAATTGCTTGATTGGAGCTTCGTCGCTGCCGCCCGTTCGGCACGCTGCTGCCGCAGATTTTCCAACACATCGCCGGCCACGGCCGTGACCGTTTGTTTGAGTGACTCATCAAGCTTTAACTGCGGCTCATCGAGGTTTCCAGCGACTCGGAGTCGTACTGTTTTGCCCGCAATAGCGGCAAGCAGCGGTCGGTCCTGCGGCAGATCAGCCGGAATCGGCAGAGACAGCGTCAGGTCGAGTGAACGATCATCAAGACCGACTGAGCCTGCTGATTCAATATCAAGTCGCTCACCCGATTCAGCCAAAGGGATGCCGAAAGCCAGGCCCTCATGCCAGACCCGACGATTTGCCTGGCGAAACTGCACCTGTGAAGCCTCGGCAACCCTGATCGTCGGCGGTGCAGGCAGCCGCCCCGGCAACGCTCGCACCAGTCCCTCGACGAGTGGGCCCGGTCCAACGTCAACCTCGTGTAGCGTGAGCATCCCACTCAC
>Ga0114919_10003962_pt1 | contig 11905 bp, 4 predicted proteins | sample BlataG_FD_88682 | JGI IMG/M metagenome (GOLD analysis project Ga0114919, IMG submission 88682) | Deep subsurface microbial communities from Black Sea to uncover new lineages of life (NeLLi) - Black_00105 metaG | ecosystem: Environmental > Aquatic > Marine > Oceanic > Sediment | place: Atlantic...
ATTTACAACAACACAATTCGATGGAACACTCGTTATGGTGTCTATATATCTGGTTCATCACCTCACAATGTCTTCTATAACACCATAGCTTTCAGTGGCACTGCAAATGGCTACTCCTCGACGACAACATATTGGGATGATGGTGTTTCATTGGGCAACTGGTGGAATGATTATTCCCCACCTGGTTCCTACTATACACTCGGAAATGGCGAGGATAGATACCCGATGCAGTATCTACCGGTCTTTCCAATCATAGACCAGCCTCAAGATGTTACCATAGAAGAGCTCTCAACAGGAAACACGATCACATGGCAACCCTATGACGATTCGCTTAGTGATTGGGAGGTTTACATAGATGGTGTCTTCTGGGCAGCTGATGCCTGGAACTTCAACGATGTGACTGTTGACATCGATGAACTAGCCTATGGCACACACACAGTTGTAGTTGCAGTCTATGATGTTGACCAAAACAGTGTTTCAGATATTGTATTGGTGCATGTAGTTGATGGAACTGAACCTGTAATTGATGCTCCCGCGAACACAATAGCTTTTCTTGATGCTACCGGACAGACCCTCACTTGGGAGGCGTACGACCTTAATCCTGGGACATATGGTGTTGAGATTGATGGTGAAGTAGCAGAGAGCGGTACTTGGGCATCTGGAACTGTAGAGTACAATATTGACGACCTAGAGCTGGGACTGCATCATGTTGTTCTGGTGATCTACGACCTTGATATGAACTCTGCCGGAGCAGGTGTCTGGGTTGAAGTAGTTGATGATGCCACAGACCCAAGCATCGACAGTCCTCCTGATCTTGAGATGATTGAGGGTTCAACAGGCAACAACATCATTTGGACTCCAGAGGACAAGTATCCCGATAGATACGATGTTCATTACAATGGTAGCGTGATTGTGTCGGATGATTGGGGCGGCTCAAGAATAGTGGTTGTCGTTGATGATCTGCATGCAGGCACACATGTCATGACTCTGACAGTATACGATGGCGCAGGCAATTCCGCTTCGGATGAGGTTACAGTGATTGTGATTCAAGCGGCCCCAGTGACCCCACCACCAAGCGATGATTTGGGGTTGCTAATGATGATTGGAGCAGCGGCGGGTGCGGCTGCTGTTGTCATCGCCATAATCTACTTCCTGAGGAAACGAAAAGCCAGTTAGTCGAACGGAATCCGCCTTTGGAATAGAATAGATAAGGCCCAGTCTTTTTGGGCCTCTCCCTTTCTAGACTTGTTCTCATCTTATATCAAGGCAGCGAGGGGCCCGTTTGGCAGGCCTTCTCCAGTCAGTCCGAGTCTCTTCAGGAGCGGCGTGTTATGTATCCAGGCGTTAAGATCAGGACGAAGAACTGACTCCAGAATCGCCCGAACATTAGTATCAGTATCAAGAGAAACTGGAGAGGTCTCCAGAGCTTTCTTCACACCCGCCTTCGCAATCCAGGGACCTAGGATGGCGTTGCGTCGATCTTGAGACAGATGGAAAACGGTGACATGACAGCTCATTTTCTTCCTGACAAGGTTGGCATACACTGAGAATCGTGCATGGTCTGCAAACACTGATGTCTTGGGGTCTGTGTCGGGGTATCTGAGGTCGTCAAAGCTCGTGCCCCTAGACGTCTTCCCACCTATGAGCTCCATATTGACGTAGTCCACTCTTGGCTCACCAGGCTGCATGATAATAGTGAACGTGTCCCCGAAAAGATTCGCTAGATACATCTCGGTCGTGTAAGCGAATGGTTTCTCAACGAGTTCCATCACTGCTCTGCTAATGAACGAATCTATGACTGCTTTGTATGCGCTCTTCATTGGCACAAGTCTTCGGTTGCTAAGTCTACCAAGAAGCCCAACGGACATCAAACGTACAACTCGGTCCAAGGAGTAATCGTAGTCAAGAAGACTCCAGATTGATTCGCTAGCAGGCATGTCCTTCTCAGTTATTCTTTTGGCGACATTGCTTATCTCGGGATCGGATAAAACATCTATTGACTTCACCTGCACCGTCGGACTGCAAGGGAGAAGACCTCCTCTATTGTGAAGGTGGCGTGGAGGCACGGAGGCAACCTCCACACCGAGCGCTACGGGGGTTACGGAAAGCGCAATTGTCTGCAGGGATTTGATTGTATCTCTAGGTTGCATGTCACGTGCATTGATAGTAATTGCAAATTGGTAGAGGTGCCGACGCATGGAGAGAATAGACTCTCTGTTGAGCCCCTCCCAAGCTTCTGGATGATCGTATATCGAGAGCCACTCTAAGGGCTCTGTTGAGGCTAGGACACCTCCAGAGAGAATGGGGTACTTGTCAGTCTGCATGAAGATTCCAGGAGGACTAAAAACGGTGAGCGGTCTATAGCCTGATAATTGCTCAAGCTGAATCTGGGTTCTTAGAGATTGACTGGATAGCGTAGTAATACCCCCTGCAGAGGGTGAATCTATGCTAACTGGGACGTCAGAATGCTAAGGCAATTACCACAGGCTCATCTTCTGTAAAGGGAATTATCACATCGTGGAGAGAGGTTGTCGAAAGTATCCCTTTTGCCCTAAGCGCTTTCTCATGGTCCTACCGTTCATTGTAAGTTGGGCAAACTTGGACATATGTCCTTTGCCCTTCCAGGAACGGCACTGGAATCTTGAACATGAATGATGTTCCGTGCTGCGTTGATGTCCGCATGAAAGTGAGCGTCACAATGGGAACAGTAGAAGAACTCTCCACCCCGCTTCTCCTCAGTCGAGGCGGGACCTTGAACACGATGTCCTCTCTCACCACACCGATGACACTTCTGGCTAGTCAGATACGGGCTGACCATCCATATCCCGCCTCTCTTGTGCCCGAGAGCCACTCGCATATAGGTCACAGTCTCAATTATCATACCCCAGAGGTTTGTACTCAATGCCCAAGAGAGGTCCCTGTAGCCGGAGGGGGGCTGATAGTTCTTCAGGTTCTCGAAACACAAAGTCTTCACTCGATGCTCCTCACACCACCACACGGTTTCAGAAGCCACCTGCCGAGCAATCTCACGGTCGAGACGACGAATTTTCCTCCACACCGCTTCTATGAGCTGCTCCTTTCGTAGGATTGGTGTGGGATATGACAGTCCCTTCCGTTTCTTGACCCAGTTGTTCCTCTTCCTGTCTACCCCAGATGTGAGTCGTCGAGCGTGATATCTTAGTCGCTCCCTCTTGTCGATGAGCTGATTTGCTGACACAAGGCAATCGTGATAAGCCCCGTTTCTTTGAACCGAGAGAGCGACAGGCACCCGGATTCCACGGTCCGCTCCTGCACGAGTGCAGTATTCTCGCGGACCAAAGACCTGAGAGATGAGTTCAGGGTCTGGTGCCAGAAATGGAATCTGTAGAGTGACTTGCCTTCCTCTCACGAGAAGCCTTGGCGGCGCAGACCTCCGGGAATCCTTCAGCTCATGGGTCTTCGCTTCCAGTCTAGTCACCTCTCTGATGTCTACAGACTTTCTCTGTTTCATCCTTGAGAGTCTATGCCTAGCATGCTGCAGGCCGATTGTGTTCAGGAGCTGCATGTTCATATCCTTGAATACAGCAGCCCTGAACTTGAGTTTCTCAGCTCGATGAACATCCCCCATTTTCGAAGAATCATCGGCCTTCAACAGAGCTCTCTCAGCTGCTCTCGGGAACCAGTTGAGGAACCGAAACGTAAGAGTGCGAGAGCGATATGGGGATAGGTCATGACTTTTGCCATCTATTCCAGGGGGCAGTTTCAGAAAGAGAAGGACCTCGTCCTTTCTCTCTGGGTCCAAGGTGAACCAGTAACCTTGGCCTCTGGAGTTCTCTGTAGATGCCGAGAAGTCCTCGGTCCGACCACGGAGCTGGGGGGTCTTAAAGGGGTAGCCTCTCGTCACCCACGTGTTGACCTGTTTCTTGAGCGCCTTGATTATTGGGTCGAGGTTCTTGCATTTTTCTTTGAATACAGCCCTGACTTTTGCCCTCTGGCGAGTGCGCCAACTAGTCTTCTCATCCAGTCTGTCAAGGACCAGAATATCAAGGGCAAGCCTGAGCTGTTTCAACACGCCAAGAGAATAATGGTAACCAGAACCATTGTTCTTCACTGACTCACATTGATCCCGAACCTGTCGTATCAGGTCAGAGGGGACGTAGCTATTCTTGAGAAGTCTTACAAGATGCTCAACAGAGTGGTCTAGGAGTGTCAATGCGGTGTTGAATAACTCTCTTCTTGTCCAGTCAGTCAATGTAATTCGAGCTGCCTGTTCAAGGACGTTTCTATGCATTCTTTCAAAGACTAGTTCTTTGATATCCTTGTTCTTTGCATAGCATAGGTCCGCCTCTTCTCGGAGGAGCGTGTATCCGTGGCCTCGATACTCCGCGAGATTCTTGCCAAGCTTCTGGGCTCTTTTTGGGTTGGAATAGATCTTAGTGACTACTAGGTTCACTGCATCGACATAGCGGTCGAAGTGGTGAGTAAGGGTTTCAAGGTCTGTGTTGCTGACCTTCCTTCCTGAACTGCAGAGCGTTTCAGCAATCTGCTGCTTGGATGGGCAAAGCTGCAAGTCGGGTCTGCGACCCTTTCCTTTTCGTGATGCTTCTCTGTCTGAGGAGTTGAGGGAGAAGGACTCTACAAGATGACTGATTGAGGATGTTGATCTACTCCATTTATATTTGCCATCCATTGTGTTTTGCTTTGGTAGTTGCTTCCAGGGAAGGTGCTGGATGTCTTGTGTCATTGTTTCTTCTCCGTCAATTCATTCTGAGGTTTCCTAATAAGGACCTCTATTTATATTTAACAAGATTAGATGTATCGCAACACCAAGACTCTGAATCACCGGCGTATTTCAGACTTATCGATGTAATTAGGATTGGACGTAACCCGAAACTTCTATATATAAAGCAAATACTATTAGTCCGGTCATCGTGATGGGAAGGCTTCCCGAACCGAAAAGACCAGGCAAGGTACTGACTACGGCACTGCGTCTGGGTCTTTCAGCAACCCTAGCTCTGGCAAGAGAGAGAGTTACGGAGGACACTAGACACCTCTACGATGGCGGAAAGGGAAGGAAGGGTCTCTGCAGAATCTGGAAGGAGGCTCAGAGCAAGTACAGCACGAGCGCATCGGCCAAGATTCCTGATGCAACTCCTCTTCAGAGGGCTGAGAACAACATACGCCGCAGTTTCTATAAGATCATCATAAACACTGCATCCAGATATGGTAATACAGAGGAGAAGCGAAGACGAAGAAAGGAGAGCAAGAAGTATCTCAACCAATTGGGGGACTATGCAGGAAGTAGAATGCGCGATATTGCAGCTGATCGCTATAGATTCCCGGGACCTGTGAGGATTGACCTTAATGACGGCACAGAGATATGGGGCTACCCTCGAAGCTCTAGGAGCCCGCAATATATCCCGACTCATTCAATGGCTGAACTAGACTTCATTGATATGATCCGAAGTCACACAATCGAGCTCCACCGTCAATGCTTGAAGTATGGAGTGTCACAGAGGACCGCCAAGAAGTATACGGATGAGCTTATTGATAGACTGGTGCCCTTTCTTGATTATGTCTACAGCGACCGCAGAGTTGGACGACCACATTTCACGCCCGACGGCGCAAGAGAACTGAGAGAAATTGTGCTGAGGATTCAAGCCCAATTTGGGATGCGTAACGGACATCCACAGTCAATCACTGCATCTATCTCTGAGACTATGAACGAAGAGACCGTGGTGACAGAGCGCTCACAGGAGAACTGTCTTGCTCCTGATGATGTATCAGCTGAGCCCGGGAGCGCTAACGTTGTCGCAGATGAACTCCATGAATATTCGATTCATGACGAGTACGATACTGAGTCAACTAGCGAGATAGAGGGTCTTGAAAACATCATCACGCAGATGGCAGAGCGATGCAGATAGAGAATCATCAAGATTGGAAGACTCATGTCGAGCTTGTCAAGCGCCTAGTCAAAGATGGAATCCTGACTCATCGGGATGCAGAGCATCTCCTCAAGATGGCGATTGAGGAGAGCAGAAGAATCGGCGTTGCATTCCACGATTTCATCGCCAATGCTTATTCTACTCACCGACCCTTCAGTTTGTTTGCACCTGTCCGGCACGGTGACTCCATGGTCCTTGATCAGTCAGGACTTCTTCTAGCTGCAGAAGTCCCTGTTGCAGACGGCAGGGGACGTGTTGACCTTGTACTCTTCAGGAGAAAAGTCATCTCTCGTGCTGATGGCTCACAGTCTGAAGTTGTGTGGGAGCCGTGCATGGTCATCGAGATCAAGACAAGGAGTGCCTTTGGTGTAGACATGTATGCAATGCGCACCAAGTCGACAGACACCAGCAAGCGAGTCGCAAAGTACAACCTCGAGCGTCAGATGTTGGCAAAGGAAGAGTGGGACCATGTGCTTGCCAGCACGCCTTCCGGATATGAAACGAAACAACTCGAGGCCTATGAGAGAGCCATTCTCACTGAGTATCGACGAATAGCAAGAGCTGATCCTGACCCACCAAAGCAACTGACAAAGGCGGTCCTTGTGGCGGATTCGAAGGAGAACTGGGAAGACATACGAGAGAACCTTCTGCACCTTGTGAAGGATGCCTACAGCGCCATGAGAACGCAGATCCCCCCAGAGAGAGAGCTGTTCCAGTGTAGGATTGGGGAACGTATTCTGCAGATGGGACTCATTGTGTTCTCAGACAGAGCAAGCGTCACAGTCGTTGTACCGCCGAAGCATGTCGAGCGTTTTGATCCATTCTTCTACTCCAAGAACAGGGAGGACGATAGAGAGTTTATTCTCTACCTCGCGGTATCAGGGAAGGGTTCACCTGCTGAGTCCGCAGCCAGAGTGGCAGCCAAGTGGCATGGACTTCAATACGTCCATCGTTTGACCGGAAGAAGACACAGAGATGTTCTCTGGGTCGACCTTACGGGCGAGTACTCTGACCCCATTCTCCGAGATGGGCGACTCAGACTCGGAGCGCAGGCTGACGCAGTGAAGCGGTTCTTCCGGCGGAGGGTCAAGTTCATTGACCTGTCTTCAGAGGTTCGTAGCTACATCTATGGTGATGGGACCGTCAAGACACTCGCCAGCGTTACCTGTCCAATCCTAAATCGCGTCAAGAAACCGATTATTGTTGTGACAGGATGGGACATGGTCAGAAGGGCCACCCCTGACCATCTGACGGGTACCCTTGATGAGTTTCTGCTGCAGTTCATTGCAGATGTGCCTAGAGGTTCCAAAGTGATATGGTTCGACAGACCGGTTCCCATCAGCGCGACCAGTCAGCGATACGACACCAGATGCGTTGCCCCCTTCTACTCAGGTAGCCCATGGATGTATTTCGTCGATGAGATTGTATGGAATCTTCCCATGCCTCCACCAAGGTCTGGGTCTCACGCTCCTGCAGATGACGATGTCCGAATCATCATGCGAGAACGTGATAACGACCACGAAGCCCAGCTGATACTTGTAGATGTTCTTCAGAACTGGGGAGAGAGGTTCAGGTCTGATGTGGATAGAGGGAGTGACCATGATACCAGTCCATGGATACTCTTCAAGGGTCCTGGAATGAATCCTGCCAGAGGGCGACCAAGTAGGACCTACGGTGCGGAGGACATTGATGCCCCGCTAGAACTTCTGCCACACATCTTCCCGTTTGAACATGTGAATAGCCCTATGCGTGAAGGAGCGAGTATCATCAGGTCACCAATTCCAGATGTTTCTGAATCTTCAGTTGCCATGGCACACCGTCTGTCGTTCGCACCGTATCAGGTGAAAGTTGGCGAAACAGACAGCGACAAGGGCACCCGCCTTGAACCAATTCACAAGATCAACAGTACTCGGGATTACAGAAGCACTCGTCTGTATGTTGAACATCCGAAAATGAACACAAGACCTCCCCATGAGGGACTGCTTGAGGTCACGACAATAGATGACAGAGAGATCATTCGGACTGAACTCGCCGCCATGAAACGTACACTGAGGTTTCTCGAAGGAAATGGGGCCCACGCTGGGGAGTGGAAGGAGTTCTTGAATGTTCTGAGCATAGTCCTTGAGAGAATGAGCAGCTCTTACAGACAAAAGTCCTCTCGGGATATGTTGGACTCTCTCAGGGGCATCCGGCGCTTCTTTGAGCTTGCGTCCATGAGCAAGGAACTCTGGAACATGCTTCGGAAGACCCGGTCATGGATGCCATCTGGTCTGACTCAGGAACAGTATCAACACTTGAGCAGGATTATGACACGTCATCCAGACATCTTCATGATCACTGGTAATCATCTGTTTCTGATACTCTTGGCTGCCATCAAGGCTGTTCGACCACCAAGACTAGTGACTCATTTGGCAGAGGAGCTGTGGAACTACGTTCGACCATGGCAGCTGACTCAGCTTGGTCTGACCCCGAAGTATCACGAGAAACACAAGACAGGAGAGTCAGTGCTCCATAGAACGAAACTCTATGCTAGTGTCTTGAGAAGAATGAGGACCCTTGGAAACCTCTTGGAGAAGAGATGTCATACCAGCAACGTCCTGTTTGGTCAGGCCATTGTTGTGGAACGTAAGGTGAAGGAGAAATCATCAGCACTCTGGCTGCTATTCCAGTCCGTGCCGGGGAGTCACGAGATGAATGCTACATTGATCCCCCTCGTGAAGGACATTGAGGTGGGTGTTCATGCTATTCTGGGGGGTCTGATTCGTGACAAGCCCTACTGGGGGGAAACTGATCTTACGATGTTGAGTGAGTCAGCAGGGACTGCACAGGCCATCAAGACTCCTATCATGATTGCAAAACAGAGGGGTCTGAGAGGTCTCTGGGTCCTTGACGCTAAGACGCCGATATGGGTCCCAGTGGGACGGCTGGAGTATTACACAAGAAAGAGAGAGACTGTGACCCTACTGAGGTCCCTGACACTCAGAACTGATGCCAGCCTCGGACCAACTCCTGTCGATGAGGTGCGAAGGATTCCAGTTGACCTTGAGGACCTTATTGAAGTAGCACTAGAGGTCATCAGGGTCGCATTCGCACATTGTGAATCAGTGACATGCAAGCTGTCCATGGACCACAAGGAAGAGATGTTCTCTCTCTCCCTTCATATCAAAGGTGAGAAAGAGGAACTCCATGAGAGAGCCAAGCTGCTAGTAAGGAGGACAGTGGATCTACTGGAGATTCTACGAAGACCCGACTTCGAGTGTGAACCCGTGGTAGTCGATGGGAAACGGTTCGTGTGGAATAGGTTTAAGGACATAAGGTATGAAGGAGATGCCAGACTCCTCAGACCTTGGGTGGAGCGAAAAAATCCCTTCAGGCACACAGACATCGAACTCCCTCCGACTGCCAGAGAGTTCATCCATTCAGATAGACGTACTGACCTCAGACTTGACGTGTATCACGATACCTCAGTCTGTCCTCTGAGAAACATCTCCGAGAAGGAACTGAAGAAAAGACACGAGGATGCGAAAGAGAAGGTTGAGGAGTACCTGAAACGAGTGGAGGGGCCAGAGAGCCAGCCCGACTCGATCCTTAACGAGTCAATCTACCGACACGGTACTTGCTGGAGAGTAGGAATGACCAGTAAGGATTCAATCCCCGAGGGAGTACGAGCCTTCGAAATGGCCCGTATTGGCGGACCTGCACTAGGAACCCTCCTGAGGACTGGTGCGCTCATGTACAATGAGGGGTCAGAATGGATCATCCACGAGTTTAATGTCCCTGATGCCAGTAGTCTTCCTAGAGAATTTGCAGAGTGCGCCCACCTAGTGGAGAGCTACAGGAGCCTCATCCCGGATGTACTGGAGAAGCTAGTCGTTCCAGGGACCTATCTTCTTCCACGTGTAGACAGATGGATAGTGTCGCTGATATGGAGTAAGAGTCATGTCAGGTGGACAGCCCGGTCAGAACTCAAGGGGACATACTATCGTGGCACCTCCTTTGACATTGAGCTAAACCCGGAAGTTACTCTAGAGACCATGACCGAACACATGATGAATGCCATCACTCGCCACATTTCCACTGAGAGAATATCTGAGCCAGACGCCCTCAGAGAGCGAATTCAACAGTATCTCAGGGGTCGGGGCTATCATCCTGAGAATCAATGCGAAATCATACTTAGGCGAGAAGGCCGAACACTCAAGTACGCATTATATGAAACAAAACATAATCGTTACGTGACTCAAGGCTCCATCGTTGCTAAGGAGAGCTGGACTGCCAGGGATGTGTGGAGGGAACTGAGGAACCACCCGGAGAATGCAGAACTCTTAGACTACGAGATAATCAACGAGGAGCACCTTGAAACTGACCTCAACAGACTTGTTGCAGAGATAGCAGCTGAAGACCACAGGGACCAAGAGTTCACACCTCTGTTCGCGAGTACGGAAGAAGAGGCATCACAGATTGACCCAATGAAGATCACGTTGGAATACGGCAGACTGAGTGTAGAAGCCAAAGAGCTTCTTGATAGTGGACAACCAGACCAGGCAATGGGACCAATAGAGGAGAGCATCAAAATGCTGGAGACCATGGGCTCTGGAAACGGTTTTGCTGAGTGGTACCTTGTTGAAGCTCTTGCCCTTCAGGTCAAGGCATTAGTGAGCGACAAGAAAGGCGAGTCTGTGAGTCCCCATAGACTAGTGGCGATCTTGGATAGAATGCATGAGGCAATCCCGGACGTGGGCTCTGTGTGGAAATTACGAGGTGACCTCTCAGAGCTTATCAAATGGGCATTGGTGCTACGAGAGAAACTGAGAGCGGCAGTCTGACAGGGCGGTGATGTGCCATTCTAGGCGGAAAGAACATATCAGCATACCACACGAATGGACAGTAACTGTGCTTTGATGCTATTGACCTCCCTGTCCTCTCTGTTAAGGCATTCAAGAATAAGGTCAAGGACCTGCGTGATAACACAGATGATGAGGAAGAGGTTGAGATCTGCTCACAGATTCTGGATCATATCGATGAGGGCAGGATTGAACAGAGAGATGTGGAGAAGCTATAGGGTATATGGTAGTAGTAGGGGGTCCAAAATGCAATGTTCGGGCTTGAAAATTGCTAATTTTCACACGTAGACCTATTTCATCAAACGACTGTCTAAAGAGTGTCTAGGTTTATCTAGGTTTTTTGTAGCTGTTGGCTACCCGCGCAGCAGCTGCGCCTTAACTTGCTCAACCAGGTCGTCGTAAACTCCTTCTGGGTTATCTACATCAGAGAAGCCTCCAGTATAGACCTGCTTACTGCCTCCTCCTCTGCCACCGAGCTTGGTAACTATATCGCTGATGTAGATGCTTGCCTTATGCGGCAAGTCATTTGTCCAAAATACAAGATTGCATTTTTCGCCTGGCGTGAAGTAGAGTATAGCGGAAGGCCCATCTAGCGTGATGTTCTTGAGAACACGCTTGAGGCTGCTCACTTCAAAGCCGGGAAGAAACTCGTGCCTGAATGAAATTCCACCGATGTCCTCAACTGTTGGACCACGATCAAGAAGGTGCTCCATCTTCTCCAACACCTTTGCGAGTTCGGATGATACCTGTTTTCCTCTATCAAGCACCGCGCCAAGCTGTTCTAGCTCGAATGGATGGCTTCGTCTGCGCTCCAGTGCTGCATTGAATAGATCGTAGAGAATGATCACTGCGCGATTCCCTGTTACGAACTCAACGTGCACAGATTCTTCTTCTCTCTTGTAGTCGATTATTTTGAAGACTCCAATATCTCCTGTGCGAAGGACATGGGTACCTGAACATGCTGCGGCATCAGAATCTCCGATTCGCACTATCCGCACTATCTCGTGCTTTGCTTCTACACTCTCACGGGCACGAATCGATTTGTCGAGCTCCAATGCTTTCACAGTCTCAGTTGAGACAGGGATGTCACGATGTATTGCGTTTTGGACGGACTTTTCAGCAGAAAATAATTCTTGAAGA
>Ga0114919_10003963_pt1 | contig 11904 bp, 12 predicted proteins | sample BlataG_FD_88682 | JGI IMG/M metagenome (GOLD analysis project Ga0114919, IMG submission 88682) | Deep subsurface microbial communities from Black Sea to uncover new lineages of life (NeLLi) - Black_00105 metaG | ecosystem: Environmental > Aquatic > Marine > Oceanic > Sediment | place: Atlantic...
GAATCTCTGTTAGCTTTGCCATCTTGACCTCCTCAATGCAATAGCAAGTTCTATGTAGTAACCGCTCACTGCCCTAACCCGTTCCTACCCTTCTTCCGGGGAAAGAGTAGTGTGGGTCTGCTGCGCAGCGAGCGTTCCAACTTCTCCTGGCACTTGACGCAGGTTGTAGCGTAAGGCACGATTTCCAGCCTGGCAGGGTCAATCTTCCCGCCGCACATATCACAAATGCCATAGTGTCCTTTTTCGGCGGCCCGCAAAGCATTCTCGATTGAGGCCAGTTTCTCTTGCAAGGTCTCAATGATGGCCAGTGTCTTTCCCCGCTCATAGATATCAGAAGCAGCATCAACCGAATCGATGACGCGCTCTACCTCAGTCTCTAGATATCTGCGGAGGCATTTCAACTTTGCCAGGATCTCTTTGCGCTCCGCCTGTAACCTTGTTGTCTGGTCTACCATCTGCTGCTCACCATACGGAAACCTCAGAACTTGATGAGCGAGAAGACATCATAACCCTTAAGCTTGTCAACGCCCTTCAAGAATGTAAGATCTATGAGAAAAGCCATACCAACTACCTTTCCACCCAGTTTCTCGATAAGCTCAACGGCTGCTTTGGCTGACCCACCGGTAGCCAGAAGGTCATCCACAAGCAGCACGCGCTGACCTGGCTGGATAGCATCTGTGTGCATCTCAAGAGTGTTGGTGCCATATTCCAGGGTGTAACTGGCGCTGATCTTCTCTGCGGGCAGCTTACCTGGTTTGCGGATAAGCACAAAACCGGCCCCCAGCTCATAGGCCATCGGAGCTCCAAAGACGAATCCCCGAGACTCAATGGCCGCGACGACGTCAATGTCTGCATCAATGTAGTGATCAATAAGAGCATCAACGGCTTCCTGAAAGGCGTCGGGGTCCTTGGTCAAGGTGGTGATATCCTTAAACAGAATTCCTTTCACTGGAAAGTCCGGTACGTCGCGGATCAACTCTGCCAGGTCCATGCTGCCCTCCTAGACTCAACGCTGCTTGCCTCCCTGAGACCGCGCACGATTGTATCAGAAAACAGCGAAATAGGCAAGTCGTGAACTCCGAAGGCATTGAAAAACATAGCAGTCAGTGTCAATACTCGCTACACTCTGTCGTATTATCTGTTGTGGTCTGGGTTAACGGAATCGGACTTGTTCAGGATCCTCGAGACCCGAAGTAGTGTATCAAGTTTGGGTGACTCCCTCGAACCATCCTGTCAAGCCATCGCCTACGGCCTTGACCCGATGGTCAAGATCTACGACGAGACACGCGCGACGAACGCGCAGTTGCACTCCTGCCGATGCCGTCGCTGTAGTGCCGCACGAACGCCTGGAAATCGTGATGCACCCATCCTGAAAGTGACATATTGCCTGTTCAACACATCAATGCTATAATGGGCAGTGAAAAACCTATGGGGGAAAGGAAAAATGACAAACAGAATCCGACTCTCTGCAGCTCTACTGCTGGCTGTATGCTTGGCCCTCACAGTCATCAGCGCGGGTGTAGCTCAGAAAGGCACGCTACTAGCCGGGCTTATCCTCAACGGAGACTTTGAGGGCGAGTTCTATCCGTATGGGTCCGGAGAGGTCGCCCGGCACTGGACGCCCTACGAGGACCCGGGCCTACATACACCCGAGTACCGGCGCTCCACGCTCTACAAATACGAGGGCGAAGCCAGTCAGCTGATCTGGGCAGACCGAGTGCCCTGGTATGCTGGCATTAAGCAGACCACCGTGCTCACCTCGGGACAAAGCGGGGCACGCATACAAACAGGCAAACGTTACACCGTGTACGTGTTGATGTTCAGCATCTACGGTGGAGCGGGGAGCTCAGTGCAACACGGCAAGCTGAACAAACGCGTTGGGATCAACCCTAAAGGAGGAACCCACGCTTTGTCTTCCGACATTGTCTGGAGTCCGTGGTACGGCCAAGACAAGGAGTGGATCCAGATCAATGCGTCAGTCGAGGCCCAGGCAAATCGGCTTACGGTCTTTATCGAGGCAGACGACCCAGAATCAGGCGGGCAGGATCAGGTCTACATAGACAACGTCTGGCTCGAAGAAGAGGGAGCCCCCCCGCCACCCACGAGGACCCCTGTCCCGACAGTCACGCCCACGCCTACAGCCACGCCGGCGATTGCAGTACTGCGCTCCGTCAATGTTGGCCGTCAGCCGCAGGGGATCGCCGTCCTGCCCAGCATTAACCGCTTCTTCGTGGCAAACAGTGGTGGGAACACGCTGTCCAGCCTGGAAGGCTTCCTTGAGTGGCAGCATACCGAGATCGGCAGTCACGGGGAAGGTCCGAGCAATGTGGCCATAGACCCAGATCGATATCGCATGTACGTCGTCAACACTGCTGAAAACAACGTAGCAGTATTCGATGCGTGCACGAGTCAGCACATTGATTCTGTCCCCCTTGGTGATGGACGGTCACCGAAAGGAATCGCTGTACTGGGCAACACCATCTACGTTGCAAACGCAGCCGCACACTCAGTGTCGGTCATTGATGGAAACACCCTCACGGTCACCAAGACTATTGCTGTTGAACAAGTGCCAGAACAGATAGCCGTTAATCCGCAAACGAACAAAGTCTACGTGACCAATCGCGGCTACTCGCCAGAGAACGCTGGCTCAGTGACAGTAATTGACGGTAGCACGCAAGAAAGGCTGCGGACTATTGACCTCTCCTACACCGCCCCAAAGCCAGCACCAGGGCCCTACGGGGTGGCTGTCAACCCTGTCACCAACCAAGTATACGTGGCCTCGACCAGCGGCAAACTGGTTATCATAGACGGCGAAAGCGATAAAGTTGTGGACGTCGTGCTCCCACCCGTGCCCACCGGGCTCGACGGTGTGGCTGTGAACCCCGCCAGCAACAACGTGTTTGTCAGCAGTGGGACAGCCAACACGGTGTTCGTGTACGATGCAGATGTAGGGGGCTGGATCTGCACGTTGACGGTCGGAAGTGGCCTCTTCCGTGGTATCGCTGTCAACCCGCTGACCTACCACGTGCTGGTGTCCAACACTGCCGACGACACGGTGAGCATAATACGTGACTCTGGCGCTTATCAACCGTTCAGTCTCTGGATACCCATGGTTCGCAAGTAAGCGAGCGGATAACTCCTATAGGGAGCTCCCAGCATAGTGGGAGCTCCCCGCGTGGAATCGAAAAAGCAGCAGACTCCTCCAGCACTGGATGCAACAGAATGTCCGCTGCACTCCTCAGCAGTTGCCAATTCGTTGTCTACACGTCAGCAGTTGTCAATCCTCTGGCAGCTGCCGGTGGTCTGGACCTCTTGATTGGCAACCGGCTGCAGAGCGTGCTATGATTCCAATCACCTGGAACGATAGCGGAGTCTGCAAGAGCAGTCGCTGTCGGCAGCGCTTTCAAGAACAGCTCTCCGGCCTTGTTGTGGTGGCTAAGACCGCTTCTGTGCTCCGTCAATGACATGCAAGAGGTGAACACTATGTCGGATGACACTTGGCAACGCATTGAACGTTTACGCCAGCGGATCCGGCACCATGCCTACCTCTACCACGTTCTGGATACGCCGGAGATCGCTGATGCAGAGTACGATGCATTGATGGGCAGATTGCGCGAATTGGAAGAAGCGCATCCGGAACTCATCACACCAGACTCTCCCACGCAACGCGTCGGGGGACAAGTGCAAGAGCAGTTCGCCAAAGTGCGCCATCCCGCGCCCATCCTCAGCCTGGCCAACGCGTTCGGCAGCGATGAAGTGTGCGCCTGGCGTGATCGACTGCTCCGTCTGCTTCCTGCGGGGACACCATTCCAATTCGTCGTCGAACCGAAGATTGACGGCCTGACTGTTGTCCTGCACTACCAGGATGGCCTCTTTGTGTTAGGAGCCACACGCGGCGATGGCCAGGTCGGCGAAGACATCACCTTGAACCTGCGCACTGTCAAGTCCGTGCCTTTGCGCATCCCAGTGCATTCACATGGGCCGCCGCCTCCACGGAGGCTGGTTGTGCGCGGTGAAGCCTACATGCCCATCAGCGACTTTGAGGCATTCAATCGCAGCCAGGACGAGAAAGGAGAGAAAACCTTCGCCAATCCGCGCAACGCTGCGGCGGGTAGCCTGCGCCAACTCAATCCCGCTATCACCGCATCCCGACCACTGCGGCTGTTTTGCTACGCAGTCGTGTCCAGCGAGGGCGTGGAGCTTGGTACGCAACAGGAAGTGCTGCAGTACCTGAGAGACGTTGGCTTTCCAGTCAACTCAGATATAGCGCTCTTCGATGATCTGGGGCAGGCCATTGCTTACGGTGAGCAGTGGATGCAGAAGCGCAACACGTTGAACTATGAAGCCGACGGCGTAGTCTTCAAGATTAATGACCTGACCACACAACGCAGGCTCGGGGTAGTAGGCAAAGACCCTCGCGGCATGATAGCGCTCAAGTTCCCAGCCCGCCAGGCCACAACACGGCTCAGAGAACTGGGTATCAACGTCGGGCGCACAGGCACTTTGAACCCGTTCGCCATACTCGAACCGGTGCGGCTCGGCGGCGTGACCATTGAACGGGCCACGCTGCACAATTTCGAAGACATTGCCCGCAAAGACATCCGCGTCGGTGACACTGTGCTCATCAAGCGCGCCGGCGACGTCATCCCCCAGGTAGAGAAGCCCCTCGTCGAACTGCGCACGGGGGAAGAAAAGGTCATTACTTCGCCTGAACACTGCCCCGTTTGCGGCGCGCCTGCCATGAAGCCTGAAGGTGAAGTTGCTGTCTACTGTGTCAATCCGTCGTGTCCGGCGCAAGTAGTGCAGCGCATCGTGCATTGGGCCCACACGATGGACATTGAGGGCTTTGGCGAACGACTGGCACAACTCTTTGTGGACCACGGCCTTTTACGTGATTTCGCCGATCTCTATTATCTCGAGCGTGAAGATATTCTGAATCTGCCTGGCTTCGCTGACAAGAGCACAGACAACCTGCTGGCTGCTATTGAGGCCAGCAAAGTTCGCCCACTGCCTCGCGTGCTTGCAGGATTGGGCATACGAGGTGTCGGCACCGTAGTCGCCGAGATGCTGGCTCAGCAGTTTAGTTCCGTGGAAGAACTGGTTCGTGCCTCGCCCGAGGAGCTGAAAGACATCCGTGGCTTGGGCCCAGTGAGCGCATCCAATATTGTCGCCTTCTTTTCTAGTGATCAAACCCGCGGTCTGATAGATAGACTACAGGGTGCCGGAGTCAAGCTGGAGCAGAAAGCTGCATCCCGAGCAGTGGCTGGCCGGCTCGCTGGCAAGACGTTTGTCATCACGGGAACGCTTCCTGTAATGACCCGTGAACAGGCCGCTGATTTGATCGTGGCGCTAGGCGGCAAGGTCACCAGCGCAGTGAGCAAGAAAACCGATTACCTGCTCGTTGGTGAGAGCCCAGGCAGCGGCAAATACAACAAGGCCCGCGAACTGGGTGTACCCATGATTGACGAAGCGCAGCTCAAACAAATGATAGCAGGCAGTGCCGGACCCAAAGGAGCAGGTCAAGTTGGTTTTCCCCCATAGGCGCTGCCACATACTGTCACGCAGATAACCGCCAATCCCCTTATTGACGTAGTGGGTCTGGGCTACTGCGCCTGGGACTACCTGGGCATTGTTGATCATATCCCCAGATTCGACGCGCCTACAGCAAGCATGGCCGACTTTGCTACTTCTGGCGGAGGGCCGGTCTCCACGGCGCTAGTCGCCCTGGCCAGACTGGGAGCCCAAACTGGCTATCTGGGTGTCATAGGTAATGACGAGGCTGGCCTCAATCTCAAGCGGGCTTTCGAGCAAGAGGGCGTGTACGTCAATCATCTGCGTCTGCAACCTGGAGCGCGGTCTCCGGTCTGCATAGTGTTGGTCCATGCCAAAACGGGGCGGCGCAGCATCTTGTGCTACCGTGGCACACATGCGGAACTGAAACTACAGCAGGCTGATCGTGCTTACGTAGCCGCGGCGCGATTCCTGCACCTTGATGGACACCACATGACCGCAGCCATTACTGCTGCCCAGTGGATGCGGGAGGCTGGCGGCACAGTCGTGCTTGACGCTAACAAGCCACGCCCTCGTCTAGATGAACTCCTGCCCTGGGTGGACGTGCTGATCACCAATGCCAGCTTTCCTCCTGCCCATACAGGTCAGCAGGATATTGCGGGCGCGGCCCAAAAACTCGCGCACACAGGAGCCAGGCTGGTTGTCACTACACTGGGAGAACAAGGATGCTTGTGCTTCACTGCCGAGTCAAGCCTGCACGTACCAGGCTTCGCGGTGAATGTGGTAGACACCACTGGAGCTGGTGACGCTTTCCACGGTGCTTTCATCTACGGCCTGCTGCGTGCCTGGAGCCTGCAGCGCACAGCAACCTTCGCCAATGCGGTGGCCGCCTTGAGCTGCACAGCACTGGGCGGACGCGCTGCCTTGCCCCGGCTGCATGAGGTGGAGGCCTTCTTGCGAGACAGAGGACGAGCGAAGTGGGGGCGCGGCATTTCCTGGCGTGGCCTGCTCCAATCCAGAGTTAGCTAGGTATGCGTCGGCTGCACGAGAGTGCCTATCGGCTGAATTGCCTCGCCCCTACTGCTCGTGCTTGGGAAACAGCACTTCACCTGGGCTGACTCGAGTGCCTGGCGGATACACTCCCACCGAGGTCAGCGCCTCCCAGCCTGTCTCCGGTACAAAGTCCAGGCCTAGCTGTGTGAGCAATTCCAGGGATTTGCGTGGCATCACCGGAACGAGACAGCACCCTAAAAGCCGCAGCACGTCTACCAGACTATACAGCACAGTAGCTAGTCGCTCTCCCGCTTGTGCAGAACCCGCTTTACGAGCCTTGGCCAGTTCCCAGGGTGCTGTCTTCTGTACATACTTGTTGGCCTCTTCCACCAGCCTCCAAATGAGAATCAACACCTCTTGCAAGGCAACACGCTGCAAGGCATCCTCTACTCGTTCGTGCAAGCCTGTTGCTAGGTCCAGCAGGTTTCGATCCACGGCCTCAAGTGCACCTGCCGCACTCGGCACAACGCCATCGAAGTAGCGCACAACCATTTGTATCGTGCGGTTAAGCAGATTGCCGAAATCGTTGGCCAGGTCAGCGTTGTAGCGGCGTATGAAAGCGTCATCGGTGTAATCCCAATCCGCACCGAAGGCACCCTCTCGCAGGAAGAAATAGCGCACTGCATCAGAGCCGAATCTCCGGACTAGATCATAAGGATCGATGATGTTGCCGGTTGTCTTGCTCAGCTTCTGACCATCCTTGGTCAGCCAACCATGTGCGAATACCAGCCGGGGTACCGGCAATCCAACAGCCATGAGCAACGCGGGCCAATACAGACAGTGGAAGCGGATGATCTCTTTAGCCATTAGCTGCACATCGGCTGGCCAGTAGTGCTGAAGGGTCTCTTCATCATCACCGTAGCCGATAGCAGTGATATAGTTGAGCAGAGCATCCACCCATACGTATAGGACTTGGCTTGGGTCATCTGGCATAGGAACGCCCCAGCGCACGTGCTGACGCGAAATACTCAAGTCCCGCAAGCCCTCGCGCAGCACACTCAGAAGCTCGTTGCGCCGCGTTTCAGGTTCCACAAAACCAGTCTCGGCCAACAAATGATATAGCTTGTCCTGATACCGTGATAGAGCAAAGAAGTAGTTCTCTTCCTCCGTCCACTCACAGGGGCGATTGTGAACGGGGCACAGGTCCCCTGGCAGGAGCTCCTCAGCCTTGTAGAAAGCCTCGCAACGAGAGCAGTACCAACCAGTATAGCGACCGCGGTGCACGTCACCAGAAGCCAGAAGAGCGCGGGTGAACTTTTGCACAGCTTGGATATGTCGCTCATCCGTAGTGCGCACAAAGTAATCATTCGAGATATCCAACAGTTGCCAGAGCTCGACGAATCTGGCCACAATCTGGTCGCAGTATGCCTTCGGGGACAGGCCCTTGTCTGCAGAGATGCGCTCGATATTCTGGCCATGCTCATCCGTGCCCGTTAGAAAGAAGACATCATCTCCCATCAGACGGTGATAGCGGGCCAGAACGTCGGCTGCAATCGTGGTGTAAGCATGCCCAACGTGCGGCACGTCATTGACGTAGTAGATTGGTGTTGTAACGTAGAATTTCCTCATGGCACCCCCTTAACGAAAAACCCTCGCCCGATAGGGACGAGGGCCTGAACTCGTGATACCACCCTAATTCGCTGCTGACTCGCATCAGCAGCCTCAACCAGTGCCATAGCCTCCGGCACCGTGCCCGGATAACGGCGGGCAAGCCGGCTCAGCTTACTGTGACCGACCAGCAGGTGCCGGTCTTTTCAGCCTGCAGCTCCGAGGTCATTTTCCGCGGCTCCTCCGCACTGCTTCTCAACCTGGCGCAGCTCTCTGTAGCATCAGACTCCGCGTACTCGTCCTCTTCACAGCCCTTCACGTGCATCAACTGATTGTCATTCTATCCACTTCGGCGATTTTGTCAAACCACGTTGGGCGTTGAAAAACACAGTTATCGGGGGACTGCCACATACTGTGGACAGATGACAATCACTCACCACATGTCGCGGCACAAGGTAGCAAGAATGGCCTTTTCCCATATCCGGAAGAAATGTGCTATTATAGTAAATCATTGGCTATGACCTAGAGCCAAGCGAAGTGAGTATGAACGGGAAAGTGAGGCTGAAGGCTCTGCGGGCCGCCAATCGGTAACTGCCAAGTGACTGCAACCCTGTCCGGGTACCTGGCGGCGTGCCCACTCCGCTTCGCCGTTCGTCCCGCTCGACGGGGCTCCGTGGGTGCTGCCCTTGGGGTGCGGCAAGGACATGGCGCGAAGAGCTGCCTCTGCTGACTTTCCGAGTAGGCACTAAGCAGAGACCTCTGCACAGCCGAGAAGGGAGACACAAAAATGAAATCCCTGGCGGCGCTGCTCAAACCCAACTGGCGCAAGGTACTGGCCACCACGCTGATGCTGGCTTTCCTCGCTGCAGCCTATATCCAGTCCTACGCCTTTGTGGACGATGTGCCTGGCGTCACAAAGCCCCCACTCTATGATTTGCTGCGACCATTCGCTTTCTGGTCGTCAGGCATGCTGCTTATCATGCCCCTGGCACTGTTGAGCACGCCGCTGCAGTGGCTCGGCCTCTCGCCGCTATCCTCGCCCTTGATATGGCCGCTGCAGGTGGTGTACGTTTACCTCCTCTCTTGCCTGCTCGTCTTTGCCCACGACCGCTGGGGGACCAGAATTGAGAGGCGGTGGCGCTGGCTCGTCCTAATTCTCCCCTTTCTCATCGTCGCCGCACTGTGGGCGCCAGCTATGCTGGCTGGAATCCGCTCCCCACGACAGATGATGCCTTTCCTCGCCTCTTCCATTTTCTTCAGCAGTTGCGTGCTGTCGCTTTATGTCTATACTACCGTGTGCATCGGCGTAGGGGTGTACAGGGGCCTGAGAAAGTGACCAATGAAGGAGATTAGTTCATGTTCAAGAAACTGTTCTGCATGCTGCGCGAGCCGGAGACTTTCTTCGAAACGATACGCAAGGAGAGTTGGAGACCTGCCTTCATGTTTCTGCTACAAGTCTCAGCAGTCATTGCCGTTTTTACCCCCCTGGTCAATGCCCTGGGCTGGGAGAGCACTGACACCAACTCTACGTACCAGGCTCAGCTCCTGGCCTGGCAAGTGACCCGTGACTACCTGCTTCCTGAACTGGGAACGATAGCCTACCTGGCTGAGGCGCTGCTCATCCTGGGATTGGCAGTCATCATTGCCCTGTTCTTGACCGCTTTCTTGCATCTGGTATTCCGTGCTTTGGGCGGACAGGGGTCGGTGCTCAATGCCTGGAAGGCAGCCTGCTATGGGGTCGGGCCTTGCGTGCTCCTGGGCTGGGTGCCCTATTGGACACTTTTCGTCGGCGCCTGGTCCTTCGTCTTGCAGCTCTACTTCGGGCCCAAGGTCCTCTACCGCATGCGCGAGGGGCGGGCGCTCTTGATTCTGGCATTCTTTGTGGGCGCCACGCTGCTGGAGTTCGCCACTAAGGGCACAACAGTGGGGTTTGGCAGGTGATAGACGCGTTTGGCCAGCCAGTGGTTGGCCACGATAATCTTAATGGGCAGCGACGCTCCACGTTGTCCAGCAGCTGCCGTTTACGCCTTCCGTTTACCTTGTCTCCCGATTCGCCTCTGGCGTAAAGACCAGAGGTACACGCCAAGGCGTAGACGGCGCCTCTGGCGTAAAGACAAAGGTACCGCGGGTTGCTCTCTTAAACCTTCAGCGTTCCACCACCAGGATCCGCGGCAGTGCGACCGACCGAAGTCCCCGAAGCGAAGCGGAGTGGGGCAACTGCCGCTGAACGTTGTGGTACGACTGCCACTGAAAATCGTGGTACGACTACCACTGGACATCGTGGTACGACTGCCACTGAACATTCTATGGCCCAGCTACCCCCTCCATGTTCTCCAGCAGTTGCACTGCGGGTCGGTATGCTAACTCTCCACATTGTCAAGCAGTCGCAGGACAAGGCCTTCACAAAGGAGGCAAATCAACCGGCAACACTGACTCCTTACCGAGCAAGTAGTTGTGTGCACTCGAGTACAGCCAATCCGTCGCACTGGCCAGCAAGCAGGCCTTCACCGGATTGTTGTGAATGTACTCCAACTTCTGCCTGGCAAAAGCAGCAGAGTAGATCGCTTCCGGATGGGAGCCATCCTGCCAAACCTGATACTTCGATACAGCCTGCGCACGCCCTGCCTTTCGCGCCCTCCTAAATGCTTCCAGATACTCCATCTCACCACGCACCTCTGCCAGGCGCGAAATCGCACGCGAGGTGAAGCGCTTAATCTCGCAAGATATCGCCTGTGCGCGCACCTTGGTGAGGCCAGAAGATGCCATGGAAATGGCTGGGCATGAGCACGTAGGCGTTCAGTTCCGTCGGCTTATGCGAGACCACGTAGCGCAAGCTGCGGAGAATGACGTTGCGGTACGGTTCGAGTTTGAACAGGGGTAGCCACTCTATGACGGTGCAGGTGACGAAGAAGGCATAGTGGCCCTCGGCATAGGCATTATGGCTGCGTAGCATGTCACCTTACTCCACAACTTGCGGTTGCTGTCTATCCACTGGCAAAGGTTTGTTGCTCGCCAGATCCGCGGCAGTACAACTGCCGCTGAACGTCGTGGTACGAGTGCCGCCGAACATTGTGGTACGAGTGCCGCCGAACACTGTGGTACGAGTGCCGACGAACATTGTGGTACGGCTGCCGCCGAACATTGTGGTACCACTGCCGCCGAACATTGTGGTACCACTCCCTCCACGTTCTCCAGCAGTTGCCGTCTACGGCTTCCGTTTACGCCTCTGGCGTAAAGACAAAGGTACTGCGGGTTGCTCTCTCAAGCCAGCAGCATTCTGTTGCCAAGACCCGCGGCAATACAACTGCCGCTGAACATTCTATGGTCCAACCGCCTGTTATTTGCGGCCGGTCTACGCCCGGCGTTCTGATTCAGCCTGAGCCAACATGGCCGACCAGTCGGGCACTCTGGCCGGGCTGGGGGCGCTGTAGCCCTGGGCCCAAACGTCAGCATAGGCAGCGATCTCGGCGTGCCAGCGGGCATCATCCCAACCCAGCTCTGGCTGGACAATAGCGCGAATGCGGGCCATAATGGGCATAGCGCCGTGGGGCAGCAGCAGACCAATGCGCACGCGCCGCAGCAGCAAGTCGTCCAGGTGTATGACCCCCTCGTCGCGCGCTGCCCATCGGAGTTCAGCCCACAGCGAGTCGGTGCCAGGAATCTGTTCCAGTTCGCCTGGCCTTGCCGCTGCAACCAATGCTGGAGCGTCGGCGGCATAGCGGCCCAGCAGACGGCGACGCGTGTCATCGTCCAGCGATTCAGCGTCGGGCAGGTTGGGCGCGACCGGGTCCA
>Ga0114919_10003964_pt1 | contig 11903 bp, 15 predicted proteins | sample BlataG_FD_88682 | JGI IMG/M metagenome (GOLD analysis project Ga0114919, IMG submission 88682) | Deep subsurface microbial communities from Black Sea to uncover new lineages of life (NeLLi) - Black_00105 metaG | ecosystem: Environmental > Aquatic > Marine > Oceanic > Sediment | place: Atlantic...
CCAAGACATGGTGTTCGCCCAGCAGCGGATCAGCTTCCTCGGATGTGCCGCGCAATGCCATCTCGTCTGCGGACAGGGCTTCCCGCCAACGCCGCAGATCGCCTCTGCTCCAGCGATCTTTCACGTCAAACCAGTAAGTGACCTCTTCACCGACCTTGACGGTTATGCGCATCAGGTGGCCGATCCCTTGATGAGTTCGCGGCTTCGCACTGTGATCTCGAAAAAGGCAGGATCTGCCGAATCTGCCGTCCCGACAGGCACGATCTCATTGATGATCCGGCTATCCGAGTATGTGGAGAAGATGAACTCCGCCGTATCCCCGCCCTCTGGCGAGAATCGAAGCTGGAATTGGGTCTTGTCCTCTGCCGCCGTTCTAGCCACGGCGAACAAGTCAGCTGCGCCCTCGGTGTAAGCTGCATTGATGGTCAGCTCCACCGGTGGCCGTTTCCCAAATCCCAGAATCGCCTTGTCTCCCTCGAAGGTATATGCCTCGCCTGTGATGCGGCCCCCGCCACTGATCGAGACACCCGCACAATAGCCAGAGATGTCCGTCCAGTCTGTGTCATTGGTCGAATACCACACCGACGCATCTACCCAACTCTCTACTCCCGTAATCTGTGCCATGATTGCCTCCTGTTATGTGCTACGGTCAACCAGTTCCGCACATCGTCTTGCCATTGCCCCACGATAGAGGATGACAATTGCAACCGCTCCGCTAGTTTATCTACATCTGCCATAAGCAAGCCCTCCGCGCTGTCTATGCCGGTTTTCTTCCGCAACCGCCTTGCCCGATAGCGCCAGCCCGGAAGTATGGCCAAGGGCGGCGCGTGTATCTGCGCAATCCGCCCTTTCTCCTCCAATATCTGTCTACTTCGCTCCTTCAGTTTGAGCAGAGTTCCGATATGGCCTTTGAGAAATGGCGGCCTGCATTCCAGCCGATCCAGAACCCGGTACAGTTTCATTTAGAATGTCCGCAAGGTTATCGTCCAACGCGCGCCGACATAGAGCACGCCAGAGTTCTCGATGGTCACATGCTCCCCCGTCCACCAACACGCCTTGACCCCCGTCAAGCTAAATGGAGGCCGAATCGCTGCCTGCGTCTCCAATTCCACATTGATCAGATCAATCAACCCGACCAGAATGCCCATCAGTTGGCCGGGACTTGATCCGCCCCTTGGTCCGGCGAAAAGGTCGCAGTAGATCGTCTGGTCGGTGGCGCGAAGGCCCGCCCTAAATGTGCTCCGATCCGTTTCCGTCCGAGCATCCACATTCCATCGCGCAGGAAAGACCTGGAGGGTCGGGAAACTGCCCATCCCCTCAGTTAGCTCATCATAGCTCTGAGATCGCTCAATGCCCGTCACGGCCCCAAGCGCGCTCTCTATCGCATCGCAGATGCTCGCCAGGGTCAGATTGGACGTGGCTGGCCCGGCCATCACCACTTCCTCACTACGTGGGCCACCGCGCCGCCAAGCAGCCGTTGTATCCGGCCTATGTTGTTTCGGAAGGCGGGTTCCATGAACGGCTGCGCCCTCGTGCCCCGACGGGCGATGGCCCATTGTATCATGTGCGCCACTTGCCTATCCTCCGTTACTCGTTGCGCAGCCGCCCCAAGGCGGCGCTTTGTTCGTATGCTATATGTTCCGGCGAGCTTCTTGAGATGCACCCACCGAATCAGCGGCCCGATCGGAACCCAGTGAGGGCGCGAGCCGTATTCCACCGGCGCCGCGTAAGCCACATTCGTCCCCACTATGCCCACTATCCTTCGGGCTTGTGGTCGCACTTCTGGCGTTATGCTGGCCCGCAAGCGGCCAGTATTCACCGGAACGCCGCGTTTGGCCTCCCTTGTCACAATCAGCACCGCTTTGCCCATGGCCAGGGCCATCGGCGGCCCAGATAGGTCGCGCACGAGCTGCTCGTTCTTCTTCTGCAACTCCTTGAGTCCCTTGATTTCTACCCCGATGGGAGATTCGGGGACTGGCATCAGCCCACTGTCTGGCGGCGATAGCCGCCCATGCTCAGGATGAGAGCCACGTCGGGGTCGAGTCTTTGTCGGTACAGGATTTGACCAAGATCGGGGCTCCCCACCGCGTCACTCATGCCCGTCTGCAACCGCTTGTACCAACGGATGGCCTGCATAATCGTTGCTTCCTTGATGTCGGGGGGCACTTCGGTGGCATAGCCCCATTTGGCTGTGATCTCAACTGTGGAAACATCTCTGCGACTGGCTGGCTCCGGCCGGAATCCACGGGGCCCCACATAGCGCCCGCCCGTAAAATAGTTGTAGTCGCCATTAGGCCCGATCACCAGGAAGGTATAAGGCGTGCGGTTGTAGTCTGGCCGGCGCGGATCGCCTGTGGCCGGGAATACATCGGCCTCGGTCGTGCTCCCGATGGTGCCCAGAGTCCAGGAGGTATAGTCATCCTCATCATCCGAGGCTGAGTCCTTGACTGCCACGCCGGACACTGCTGCGCATTCGTCTATCCACTGAATGGCCGTTCCGCTTCCAGGATAGTAACGAGCCGAAGCAGTCCCATCCGCGACGAACCCATCTGGTCGCCGGCAGTACCGGTCTATCATCCTCGCGGCCCCGTCCAGCAACCGGCCGAGAACTGTATCGTGATCAGTATCAGTGATCTCCGCTTCCGCCTTGGCCTCTGCCACCGTCGCATAGTCGTTCGCCATATCTTACTCCTTGTACCATCCAGCCATGCCAACTCCCCGATCATCGACAATCAGCACGTCGAACTCTCTGCTTATCTCTTTGCACGCATTCAACACAAAATAGACGTGACTAGGGCTGGGGCTTTGGGAGCCAGAATAGTCGTGGAAGACCATCAGCCCACCAGGGGACAGCCACCGCCACCAGAGAATGTCCCTGGCCACATTCTTGTGATCGCCATCTATCCAGATCAGATCGAACTCTGGGCCAGCATAAGTCTCCAGCAAATCCCAACTGGCTATGGTTTGTATTTCGATATTGGAGAAAGCCTTCAGCCATTTATGGGCCTCTTCGACTTCTGGCTCACAAGGATTCAGACTCAAGATTTGTGCCTTCGGCACAGCTTGGGCTAATATCGCTGCCGAGAACCCCTTGAACGTGCCGATGTCCAGGATGTGCGTCCCCTTGTAGTCATACTGTTTAGCCAAGAAGAATAGGCCCATTCCCTGATAGGATTCCATCTGGCGGGGAATCTGTGCCGCCACCTCGTATGCTCTCACCGCATCCGGGGACAATTGGGCAATGTGTTCAGCAAGCTCCCCAGCCGATCCTGATAATCTGCACGGAATCGGCTTCCGTACCCGCAATTGGCAATCAAAGCTGGTTTTGTTTTTGTTCAGCCGAGGCCGATACAATATCTTCCACTTGCGCCCGCTGTAGAATCCATATTGCCGGCCCCGCTTGGTATCAGGGTCGAATTCGTCAAAGATTCCCAGGCCATAGACGTATCGATGTGTGGGGTCATCATAGCTCACCTCAGCATTCCAATAGGGCAACTTGATTTCGACGATGCCTCCTGGAGCCAGGATGCGCCATGTCTCATTCATGCTGACAAGCAAGTTATGTTCCAGATGCTCAAAGACTGACCTGGCGATCACGAAATCGACGCTGTTATCTTCCCAGGGCCAGGGTAGCACATTGAGATCCCAAACTACATCCACCCCATCACGTTCCATAAGATCGTGGTTAGTAGCCCAAGCTATCGTCTTGTTGCCACATCCCAGATTCAGCACGCACCCCTCAATCTTCATTCCAGCCCCCACGCCGCACGATCTACTGGCTTGCCAACCGCCACCGGCGCATGTGTCCAGATACGATGCCCCGCGCCGATGTGTGTGGCCAAATCTAATTCATACAGCTTGCAGCCCCGCCTGGTCAGAGTCCTAGACACATCTTTATCATATTTGTGACCGTCATCTGGTATCAGCATCTCGATCTCTGACCACAATGCGGATCGGAAGCTCCAGTTGTCTCCTGCCAATGTTTGTCGCCTCAATGCACGTTGTTGTCCAAAGGTCTCGGCACCGAGTATCGCATTCCAGCGAAACACCTCATAAATGTGACACGAGCAGAGGGCGACATCGGCAGGGGCGGCTTCCCAAAAAGCTACCAGCTTCTCAAGCCAGCCCTCCTTGTACTCATAGTCGTCGCCGGAGAGGAGAATCAAGTCGGGTTCGTGCTCAAGGGCCAACCTCGTGCATTCCCGGAAGCCGTGACCGATCCAATGATTGTCGGTCTGATTGCAGATCCCCCCCAGTGCCGCAACCTTCTCTGCCGTGCCATCGGTAGACCCGTTGTCGTAGAGCACCATCTCAAACGGATAGTCCGTGCGCTTTAGGCTATCCAGTGTGCGCGTCCAGAGGCCCAATCGATTGTAGCTCAGCACAGCCACGGCCACTTTCATAACTCTAGTCCCAAAACGGCCCGCGCTTTGTAGGAAATGGCCCAATCAAACTTGCTCTCAACGACGTTGAATACCTCGTACCAGAATGGCCCCAGATGCTCAACGGCTCGGCATATAGCCTCCGCCGCGATCTCGGGTGTACATCCGCACTTTGCCTTGAGAGGCCCCAAGCGCAAGACAATGATCTCCAACTCTTTCATCAGGCCATAATAGGCTAGAATCTGCTCCGCAATGATCTTGCTGACATCGTAGCTCATATGGAAGGGAGTGCAGGTCAACTCATCGGCCTTAGCGTAGCAAGTGATTGGAGCCTGTCCCTCACGAATAGGTTTGTGAAAGAAGATTCCTGGTTCCACGCCATAAAAGGCAGTGGAGCCGCTATAAATCAGACGTTGTACACCGCTCTCTAGGGCCGCACGCACCACAGCAAGAGTGCCATCGCAGTTGGTGTGGTAAAACGAGGGGAAGGTCGTCTTGGGCACAGGGCCAGGAATGCCTGCCAGATGCACCACCTGTCGGCAGCCGCGCATTGCCGCTTCCAGATTTGCGCGGTCAAATATATCTTGGTCGTTTTGCAGATCATATGGCACTATCTCGTGACCTCTAGCCTCTAGAGCTGGAATGACCATACCGCCCAATCTCCCCGCGCTTCCCGTGACCAAAATCTTCATTTTGTTATCTGCCTATGATGTAGAATCTGCAACCACACAACAATTGCCTCTAGCACGCCGCTCCAAGACAAAGAAGACTGCCCGGCCACATAGGTTATCGGAACTTCCTCAGTGGAAAGACGCAATTGCCGCGCTTGGGCCAACACCTCGATTTGCCAAGCGTGCATCTTGGCCTCGTAGCGCACCACCAACAACCGCCTGACCGCTTTTGCCGAATAGAGTCTAAACCCGCTAGACCAGTCACGAAGTCGCTTGCCAGATTGCGACAGATTGCAAAGCAAGGCCATAGCCTGGCTACATGCCTTGCGCCACCATCTGCCATGATACTGGCCGCCAGATATGAACCGGCTGCCCACCACAATGTCAGCTTTGCCTGTCATTAGCACGGGAATATCCGCTGGCCTATGTGATCCGCCTGCATCCATAACTACGATTCGAGTTGCACCCTTGTCAAGGGCCATCTGCCAGCCTGTCATTATCGCTGGACCAATGCCCTGGCAATTCTGGTGACGCACTGTCTCTGCGCCTGCATCGGCAGCTTCGAAACCGGTGCCGTCTATAGATCCGTCATCAACTACCAGCACAGTACCGTACTGAGCGGCCTCGTTGACCAGCCGACCAATGGTCTTGGCCTCGTCTTTCGCTGGAATCACGATCCAGAGATTATCCAAGATTAGCCCTCGCTACCGCTGCCCAGGCTTCACGCGAATCGCAGCGACCTTGGACGATCCCCCTGTGCCGCCTTGCCTCGGTCTGATGGTGAAGAACGCCGGCACTATGCTCGCGAGGGTGGTATCTGGTGCTCGTATTCCACCTGGTATTCAATAGATACATCCGCAGAGGGTTCTTGTACAGTGCCCGCAAGAGCGCGGCCTGATCTCGCTTCCCCCATCGCTGCCATTCCGTATGCCAGGCCCGCATCATTCTCGCTGTCCGCTGATTGCGCCGGAAAGCGAACACGCCGCCCTGCAATTGCAGCAACTCCTCCGACCCCAATTCGTCGTAAGTGACTCCGCATTCGTCCTGATTGTCTGGCCTACGCATGTTACGGATCACGTAGTACTTCCCTGGCGACGTACAGAACACCAATTCCCAGCCGTCCTGCAAGAGATCGAAGAAAAGAGGGACTGGTGCAACCAATTCGCAGTCGGCGTCCAAATACTGGATATATTGCCACTCCTGGGGGGCCAGATCATATATCCTGGTCTTGGCTGAGCGCCCGCCTATGTCTGATCCAGGGATGCCCTCTCCATCAGGATGCTCGATCCATATCTCGCCTACTCCCAAAGGCGTGTCGGTAATCACCGCAACCGGGACTCCAGGCATGTGTTTCTGGCAACTTTTGACTAGGCGTCGCGCACACTTCCTGGACGGCCCCCCGAAGGCGACGACAAAGATACCACATCGCCCCCGCCAATCGGGAAGCGTCTCGTGTTGCGGCTGTGGGTATAGCCATGCCTCAAGAACATCATTCCAGCTCTTGGCCCATCGCTCAGGCGTGTATTGGTCCACATAGGCCCGCAGCACCGCAGGAGTGTGTTTGATCCTGACCGCACTCTCCAGTGCCCGCAGCATATCGGTGTAGTCATTCACTTGATAATGGTAGATCCCCGATGTCTCTGGCAGGTCATCGCACTGTCCCACTCCGTGCGGTATAACTACTGGTATCCCACATGCTAAGGCCTCGAACATGGTCACTGGGCCGCCTTCGCAAAACGAGGTGCAGAGAAACACGTCCAAGCTTCGGTAATAGTTCTCCATCTCGCGCCAGGGATATTGACGGTAGGGGATCGGCCAGCCCCGCCCAGAGGCCTGTATGTCCCATCGCCCTGACTCCTGGTCGTATAGCCGTTTGACCAGAGCTTCCCCCTTGCGCCCCCCCTTGTAGACCCAGCCAGACACGCCGATAACGGGACGCGGATTGGCGGGGCGCTGAACGGGGATGAACTTGTCTAGCTCTATCGGGTGGGGAATATGCACGGTCGGCCCGATCTTCTGCAACTCCACTGCATACATCCGGGCGGGTGTGACACAAAGCCCGATCTCCTGAGCTGCCTGGTCGTAGAGTTGCACCTTTGCCGGAGTCCCCACCTCTCTATGAGTGAACCAAGCCGCGCTTGGCGTGCTCGTCATGCGATGCTTGCGCCACTCAAGATAGGGGAAGTAGATATTCACTTCGGCTTGGGGGTCAGGCTTTGTGCCCACCGGCCAGCCATTCAACCGCTCCAGATGTCCCACGAGACGGTCCAGTATGCGGCTGCCACTCTTCCGCCAGATCACAATGTGGGCCTTCATGCTAGCCTCTCACCAGAAACCAAGCGTTTTCGAGGCCCCGATGCCGCAATACGCTCCCGATAATCTCTGATCATCACTGCAATCGCGTCCTCAAGAGATTCCCCCGTCCATCTACCCTCAGTCGAAATGCCCTTATCTCGCATAGATCGCAGATCACCCATTGTGAATTCGGCTATCGGCTCATATTCACGGGCTTCAGGATACCGCTCAAGAATCTGGCTGAGCTTGCGAGCAGCCGATTCTCCTTCTGGTTTCCCCTTCTGATCTTCAGCCAGACGAGCTAGAGCCAATGCCCGACGCTTCCAGCGCGTCATCTCCTTGCCGCCCCAAAGTGATGCTCAACTATTGCGCCACCGTTCCAGCACCGACCTAACAACCAGAGTTTGAGTGGGGTCTGGTAGAGAGCACGTAGCAATGCTGCCTGATCCTGGCCCTGATACTGCTCCCATTCAGTCCGCCACAAGGCAAACAGCCTCTTAATTGCCTCGCATTGCCGAAAGAACATCATCCCTGCTTGCAACTGGACGGCCCGTATCCCCACCGATAGGATCGTCTCCCTGCGTTCCTCTTCCTGCACATGCCAGAGCCAATCCGTCTCCTGGTTGCGGCTTGGCGTTATCACCAAGTCCCAGCCTTCTGCCAGCATCTCAAATCCCGCCATGATCGGTTGCCGAACCCTGGTGTCTGCATCCAGATACAGGGTGTATTCCCACTGGCTCAGTAGGTCTAGATTCACTTTGGCCCATCGCCCAATTCGATCTCGTGACACAAACGGGATGTGCTTCGCGCCCTTTATGGCCTCACCAACAACGGCTACGGGAAGAGCATGATGCCAATCTCGCAAACTCTGGATGCTGACCGCCGCCTGTCGCTTCGCGCTCTCGCCATAGGCAATATACAGAATGCCTCTCTCAGTCAAGGCTATTGCCTACCCAGGTAGTGGGTAATGCACACATCATCGGCTTCACCTGGTAAATTGCCCTAAGCAGCGCCAGCTCTGCGTTGCCTTGTCCCTTGGCAAAGGCTTTCATCAGCGCTCGCCCGACGGGACATCGCTTCACAAAGATCAGTCTGGGATCGAACACTGGCACTCTCAGGTCATGCACCACAGCCTTCGTCTGCTCCCGTTCGGCCTCATTGCCAACGTGAAGAGCCAGGGTATCCACACCCGCCATTGGTATTGCGGCTTCCCACTTGTCCAGTAGATGGAATCCGGCGGGCAGCAATTCGAATCGCAAGGCCGCTGATGGATGCCAGATGAGCGTCTTGGGATAGGGCAGGGCGGTAAAGTCCCCATCGCCTATCGCCTTGTAGCTTATTCCCTGGTAGCGCAATCGTTGGGCTTGCTGTCCATTGCCACGCACTACCACCCCGCAACCTTCAAGAAGCAGAGTCGATTCGGTACTGATCGTGCGTGCCGTCCCATCCGCCAACCAAGTGCTTGCCAGATGGCCGCCAACCTGCACCCAGTCGCCTGCGTGAAAGTTGGTCATCTTGCCACGTATCTCGATGGATTTTGAGGTTTGTAGCTGAAGCCAGACTCTCCCCATACCCACTCCTGGGGCGGGAATTACCCCGCCCCTGTTGCCATCCGCAAGACCATCGGTTTTGTCAGTCGGTCACGCTATCCAGATTGGTTGTCGAGGCTGGTGGATACACTGCCTGGCCCCAAAGCTGCCCCGAGAAGATGCCCGCCGACGCCGGGGTCACCTCGACATTGAGGCAGCCGTAGACGTTGTTCACGTCGAACTCCTCGCCCCTGATCTCGATCACGGAAACGGTGTCGTTGTCCGTGGTCGCCGTCTTGGTGACGTCCTTGTTGCCGCTGTCGAATGACGCGAGTGTGCCAGTTATGCTCGTGGCTTCCTCTATGTCGATGTCCAGATCGCCGCCTATCACGCCGCAGTGGATGATGACCACAAGCCGCGTGTAGTTCTGGCAAGCCACTGCGCCAGTGTTCTGCTCGGTGGTATAGCTGGCAGGCTCGATGCTCGCCAGAAGCGCCCACCGCTCCGAAAAACGCTCCGTGTAAGACATGCTTATACCTCCGTAAGGGGGCCGGTTTCATTTCCTGCCCCCTCTGCTAGATTAGGTGCTCTTGTCTCCCAGGATCACGAAAGGACTGATCTGTGTGGTTCCATCCTGTAGTGTAAGAGCCGTCGACAGCCACGGCCTGCCGTCCACTCGGTGGACACAGCGCCATGAGGTCACATCCTCCTGGAAGCTAGGGATGTTGGAAGATTCGATGGTCGTCCGCTTCCGATCGCCGATCAGATAGAACGGCCAGTTGGCCAGAAGCACATCGCCCGCCGTTCCCTTCAGCGGGAGCTTCTCCGTCCACGTGACTGGCATACCCAAGACGGAGCCAGGGATGCCGTCACGCGCATTCGGAGCCCAGATGTAGGAAAGATTCCCAGTGGGCCCAGCAAGCTGGATCATCTCGCTCATCAGCGATTGGGTCATATGCCATATCCCCCGCCCGCCAGTGGCCAGAAACGCCTCCAGCATATTGGCTAGATCAGCGAAGCCAACTGTGTTGGTCGCGGCCCGTGCCACGGTGATAGTGCATCCCGCGCCGACCACGCCCTGCGGCTGGCCTACGCCAGTCCCCTGGAGGAATGTGAATTCCTCCTGCCAGTTGATTGCCCCGGTGAACCCCATTGGCCCCATCAGAAAAGCGGCCAAGCCCACGGCCTCGTCCTCCAGAAGCTCGTCTGAAGCCTTGGTAAAGAGGACGAGTTTGTGAGCGGTCAAAGTCGCCTGCCGGAACGTCGGATCGGTCTGCGTCTTCGACGTGGCTTCCTCAGTCCATTTGGCAATCATGCCGCCATACCAGTGAGCCTGCCCCGCTGTGGTTCCCGTCTGATCTATCACGGGAATCAGCACCTGGCGCCGGCTCATCGGGATGATGGTTGCCCGCTGACGGACCACCGTCTGCTCCGCCAGCACACCGTACAGTTCTGGGATGAACTCCTGCGGAACGAGGAAGCCGCCGCGCGCCCCTATGTTCTCGACCATCGTGGCCTTCTGTGCAAAGCCCCCCTTGACTTGGGTTCCAAGAATGGGCTGTATCACCGGCTCGCCTTGCGGCTCATCCAGATCGCGCCAAGATTTGAGCCTTAGATCGAGAGGCCCCCGATAGCGGATGTTCCCCGCGTTCGCGTTGGCCACCAGATAGTGCCCAAAGGTCTTGAACGGCCCTGAAGCTTCTTCGTCGAGCTGCCCCAGCTCCTGCTGCTTCTGCTCGACAACCACGGCCGCATACTTCGTGACTTCCTTCAGTTGTGCGGCCTGGGACATGAGCTTCTTGCCCATCTCGATCAACTGCTCGATCTTCTGCTCGTCCTCACCTGTTATCTCTGGCTTGACAAGCAATTCCTTGGCTTCGGCAAAGCACTTCTTCGCCTCAGCCTGTTTCTCCGAAATCGTCTGCATCTTGCACCTCCAATAGTGCGAGTTCTAGTTTATGTCCTAGAGTGCGCAGTCTCTGCTCCTTGGAGGTGGGTGTTGTCGGCCCGGCCTCTGTCAGTACGTCTGACTGTTCGCTCATATGGAAACGCGGCCCGCCATCGGGTGCGCTTTTCGCCCCCACTACAAATACACAATTTCCCCCAATCCATTCCGCTTGGGGCGCAAAGATTATTGCGGCTTCGCTTTCCTGATAAGCCACTCGATAGTAGGGATACTCGGGCGAATCCGCCCCGTCCCCCTTTTCTGCTCGTTCGGTCAACAAGTAGCCCTCGAATACTTCGTCTACCCACCACTTGCGAAGACCAACCACCGAAGGCTCGGATTGGGGATTGAACTGGTTATCAAAAGCGTTCCGAATGCGCGTTATGCGCTGATTCAGACTTATAACCTTGATTTCAATACTCCCTTCCCAATCCTTCTTGTGATCCTTGACCCACTTCTTGGCTCGCGCTACAGTCCACTTTTCTTTGTCGAAAAGATATGTCTGTATAGTGGTAGAGGTCTCACCCTTGAGCCGCCCTATCACCGCCTTTATCCCTTCCTTGGCGGAGATGGTGATGGTTCGGAACGAACCCTCCTCGAACAGCCCAGGGTCGCGCACCCGCACCCGGACATAGTTCTCCGTGGTCTCGACTGGCTTGCCCTCGGACGGCTCTGCCTTGGCACTCACCGTTTGCGTCCCCGGCACCATTCCCCAGAGAACAGGCCCCAGCTCGTAGAGTTTGACCGTGCGCAGATTCCTGACGGTGACATCCTGGCCGTCAGTGCCTTTGATGGTCTCGTGGTCGTAGTCCAGGGCGTCATAACCGTATGACCATTCATCCACCACGCCCTCACGAAGGCGGATGAACGCTCCCTTGCCTTCTGGCGTGTCCATGAGGAACTGGACGCGGGCATAGGCCCCACCCGTAGCCTGGGGATGTTCCTGGAGTACCCCCCGGGGCAATGCTTCCCTGGACAGCTCGCGCAATTCCAGCGGCTTCCCCAGGACGCGCATGATGCTATCCCGCCGGTGCATATCCAGGACTTTCACCTTCTGCCCCCGCTCGGCGAAGGTCTTGGC
>Ga0114919_10003969_pt1 | contig 11899 bp, 16 predicted proteins | sample BlataG_FD_88682 | JGI IMG/M metagenome (GOLD analysis project Ga0114919, IMG submission 88682) | Deep subsurface microbial communities from Black Sea to uncover new lineages of life (NeLLi) - Black_00105 metaG | ecosystem: Environmental > Aquatic > Marine > Oceanic > Sediment | place: Atlantic...
GAGCTATTAGGGTTTTTCTTTTTTGTCATGAAAAGCTTTCGGAAGTTAGATATGGTAACAACCCTGTCCAAGATTTGCAAGAAGCGGTTAAAGTTCTTACCAATATAAGGATAGATGGTCTCTAGGACTCCGAAGAACTTGAAGATGACTTGGATTCTTCGGGTTCTTCGGGTTCTTTATCAAATAAGGTTCCTCGAAGTCGTTTTTTAGGAGCGGCACGAGGATTGAGTCTTTCTATTTCTTTTAGTAATACAAAGTCTAATGGTAATTTCTGTTTTAATTTATTTTCTATTTCTTCAAGAACTTTGCGATTTTCGAGATCTACCCTTATATCGGCATGGGCTAAAACATATTGATATCTTTCTGGTCTTTCTTTTTGTAGCCACGTTATAGTTCTTACCGGGTCTCGATGGAAGCTAGGAATTCCAAATTTGTGACAAAAAGTACAGACGCATACCGCGTTCATAATGTCGAATTTTAAGGGGCAATCTTTTATCTCTTTAGAAAGAAAATGATGAGCATCAATCTTGGTTTCTTTTCCGTTTTTATTGATTTCCCCTTTTGCCATACCACAAAGTTCACATTTATAAGACGCCCTGCCCCTAACTATTTCGCTCCACAATCTATGAAGTCGATGGCGTATAGTAGGTATCGATTGAAGCTTCTTTTGTTTAGCTTTTTTCTCTTTCTTTTTTTTCTTGGTCTTTCCCATTTTACTATTATACAATATTTAGTGATTTTGCAGGGATTTTTTATGTGAAAATTGAATAAATAGCCATGAGAATAGTAGACGTTCTATCGACACTAAAAGCAGAAAGGCTCCTAAAGAAAACTCCCTCTGGAAGGCCACTCACGGAATACGCTGTTGAAGCAATTGAAGCCTCTTTATCAGATGAAAAAAACTGGGGTTCTGATGCGATATCTTGTCTTAACTGCTGTATAATATGTAGTAGCCTCCTTATGCCGGATGGGTGTGTAAATTGTGGGGGTCATGACTTAACAACGGATATCAAAGAAGAAGATATCTTATAGAATTATAGGAGAATACGATGAGCGACGACTATGTTAATGAAAAGGGTGGTTTGCAAACACGTAATATGCTGGAAGACGGATTCTTAAAAAACATTGGCAAAGCAAAAGGACCTCTCAAACAAGCTTTAGCCAAACAAATAAGTAAGACTTCCAACGCTAAATCTGATACAACGGTAACGAATGTAAATACCGAAGAAGTTCTTATTAAGTCGTATAACATTCGCGATAATTTGATAGAAACTTTTGCCAGCTTGAAATTGGGATCTCCGTTGGCTCAAACAATCACTGGGGCTATTAATGAAATTGGAGATATTATAAATCGTTTAGGTGGTGAGTCCGATACGTTCGATCCTCTTTCTCATGTCTCTGGTTTGCAAGCCCCTAATATGCAAAGAAACGCCGAAAGAGTTATTGAAAACACTAAGGACGCATATACACTTGGTAACATCGAGAATGCTCATGTAGAAGGGAAATCAGTTGTAGTTGGTTTTAATGGTCAAAGTGGAGATACTAAATATAAGGCAGTAGGAACTATTACGGCTAAGAAGAAATGGCTTGGAACAGAGGCGGTAGACTATATTTATACACCCGGCGAAGGCAAAATGTCAGTTAAAGTTACAACAGAAGATGGGCTATGGGTTGATAAAAGTAAGGACTACGATGTTACTTGGGAACTTTTTGAAGATTCAGGCTTAGAAAAAGAAGCTAAAAATATCGAAAAAAATGCCACAATGAAAGAGGAACCCAAGGACAAAATAGCGAATAATGTTACAGATGATATTAGTGACGATTTTCTAATTGAAGAAAAATGATTTTCTAGAAGGGAAATAAAAACAATATTAAGAATTAATGAGCATGACAACCCCTTTAACAACCATGGATATTCAGAGAACAACTTTCGTAGAAAGCTTGTATAAATCTCTCAATAAGCAAGCCGCCGAAGCCCTTGAAGATCAAAAGAAGTTTATTATTCTGGCTAATTCTTATATATCAGACGGATTAGAAGAGTCTGAATGTATTGAACTTCTTATGATTGATGGCTTATCTAGAGAGGCTGCAGAAAGTTATACTTTAATGGTTACTAGCGAAGAAACTCCACGTCAAAAGGACAATTTACCCGAATATAGTTTCCAATTCGAAGACGAGAGAGGGAAAATATGGAGTTCTTACGACATTGGAAAGACTGTAAAAGCTGCTAACGAAAGTGAAGCCATGGAAAAAGCCGAAGAATTACTTTGCTCTGAATCGAATGTAGAATTAAACAAAATTCTTTTAGTTAGCAGGATTTCCTAACATGCCCCGTCTTTCGTCTACAGCTACAACCCTTCTTACCCTTCTTAGTAATATTAATGATTTAATAGTTCAGTCTAGTGATAGAGAACACGCTAGCGACGTTATGAGATCCTTAAGGGTATATGCCAAAAATAACAACTTTTCTCTTCCTCAAGACAAAATTGAAAACTTTTTCTTCGTTTTATTAGACGCCAAACCCTTTACCCTGACATCCATTATTAAAGACATTGCAGAAGATATCGCTTTGATTGATAAAAATTATTGAAACAATATCTATTTCTTGTATAATATGTATGATTTAAAAATAAGGTTGCATTATGTCTGAAAACCCCGAAAATAAAAACATGGAAGACTCGATGAGTTCCCCTGATGACGTATCTTCTAATCTACAAGGTCTTGCTCCCTATGTTCCAAATGGCATAGAAAATATGTTATCTATGTTGGTTAATTTGAACGAAGACAATATTCTTCACGAACCAACTTGTATGATATGTTCGAGTGTATATAGAAAAGACATAGAAGAGAAATGGTTAGAAACTAAAAAGCAAGAACAAGTTAAGGATTTTTTCAAAGACAAGATAACTATTTCGAATGACGTTTTAGACAATCATATGAGATTTCATTATGATCGAGGGGTCAAAGAATTACAGAAGGTTGAATATATTAATAGGATTAGACGCATAAACAGCGTTGATCTTACTACGTTGGATAGAATTCATTTGGCTCTTTCGGCTGTTACGGAAAGATTAACTGGAATAAATAGTGTTACTCCAAGTGGAGACATTAGCGTTGCAGAAGTAGAGAAACTTAAAAGTACTGAAACATCTCGCCTTATGATTTGCTTTAATCAGCTTTTGAAACTTAAAGCAAGCATCATGGGAGAATTATTAAACAACGGTCAACTTATTACCATCCCCAGAGATGCATTTATAAAGATATTTAACGAAGCATTGGCGACAGCAAGTACAGACAAAGAAAAAGAAACGATAAAAAGAATATTGAGCAGACTAGGCGATCTTAGTAAATACTCTCAATAAACTAAGAATTACAAAAATATGCCTGATAGAATAGATACCCTTGAAGTATTTGAACATCCCCAAACAACGGGAGACTTATGGGATGAAATTAATCGAGAATTTCATCCCTTCAGGAAAACTCTTTCTTTTAAAAGCGACGAAAAGTATACCATTAGGCTGTTGGGTCCTTTCGTTCTATGCCATCGTTTTTACAACGGGCATTTCAAATTAGTAAAGAAGTACGGTATTGATTTAGACAGAATTGCATCTGAGGATCAAAAATATTTCGATTCTGTCATAAACTCCTTGAACGAATTAATAAAAAAATCTCCTCGTAATAAAACCTCTCTTCACGAACTAGGTAAGTCCTTTTTTAATATTTTCTCAAATGCTGGTACTAAGTGCATTATGAGTAACGCCTATATTAAAGAAGGAGAGTCCACTGTAGAGCCAAAAATAAAAATTGTTACCTTGACCAAATCCATTTGTGCCAATATTGCAGAAAGCTCTTCTGACGCTTCTGTAAAAATAAGTGGGTTGAGAGCAAGAGATTTAGTCATCCAACGTAAGGGTTCCGGACTTCAAACTAGATTCGAGGTTCAATTAAAGACGGATTCGTTTTTGAGCGAGAATGCTATTAAAATTGTTATGGCTAATGGATTAATTGATATCATACCTACGATAAAAGATCTTAATCGAAAGAATGGAGTTTTCTATTACAAATTTCCTTGCGCCGAATATAAGATGCCTGAAGAACTAACTAAAACGGTTTTCTCTGAATTAAAAGAAACAGAAGAAATAAAACATTTATCCAAAGCCGACGAAAAAATAAATGACATTCCCCGTAGCGCATTTGAAAAATTAAATAGACCTATGGGAGCAATTGATAGTTTGGAAGTCATTTAATTCTGTATAATGGAAGAACCATGAGTAGTATTACTTTTTCCGATATCTATATTGAGGCACAGTATTCCGAAGTACTATCTAGATCTCAGGTAAGCACTATGACGAGATTGGGTCATCCTAAGAAACCAAACATAGAATTAGAACTACCTGTTATTTCTGCTAACATGCCAAATATTACCGAGTGGAAGATGGCAGTTGAAATGGCTAAAAATGGGGGACTGGGGATATTACATAGATTTCAAAATGTTGATTCAAATATTAAGGACTATCTGAGAGCTTCCACGGGTACGGTTGATGGCGTTGGCGAAAAAAATCTTCAAGTAGGAGTTTCGATAGGCATTAAAGACGAAGAGCGTAGAAGATTTGATGCACTTTACGAAGCTGGGGCTAGATTATTTTGCATAGACCTAGCGCATGGTCATACCAAGATGATGAAAGAGATGATACAATACATTAATAGCGTATGCGGAAAAGATATACCCATTATTATTGCTGGTAATATTGCTTCTGGAGATGCCGCAGTAGATTTAGTTGAATGGGGAGCTACGGTTGTTAAGGTTGGGATTGGTCCGGGAAAAGTTTGTAGAACTCGTAGTAATACCGGAGTTGGCAAACCTCAATTCTCAGCTTTAATGGAAGTATCTAGAGCGTTGATAGGAAGTAGTTGTCGAGGGATAATAGCTGACGGAGGGATTAAAACCACTGGAGATATAGCTAAGGCCCTTATCTATGCCGATGCTGTTATGGTAGGGGCTGTTCTTGCAGGAACCAGTGAAACTCCCGGCAATGTTTATCCAGAACCCGGCACAGATTTAACCAATAGAACTTACTATAAGATTTATGGTGGTTCAGCTAGTATGGAAAATAAAGTTGCTAATGGACAAAAACCAAGATTTGTAGAGGGAGAAATGCTAAAAGTTCCATTCAAGGGTCATGCTAAACATTTATTAAGAGAAATAAAAGATGGGTTGCAAAGCGCCTTCTCTCTTAGCGGAGCATCTTCCCTGAAAGAATACCAATTAACAGTCAAATGGAGTTCTATGAGCGGAGAAGGAGCAAGGGAGAGTAAGTTGTGAATAGGTTAAAAGGACTATTGACATATTTAAGTGGACCAATAGATTTTGTTCCAGATCACGGCACTGAATGGAGAGATATGATAACTCCATTTTTAGAGGATATGGGAGTTAAAGTTCTGAATCCTCTGCGCCATTCCTTTACGGGGTCTGAAAAAATTCCTGAAAAAAGAGTTAAAATGAAAGATCTACTAGAAGAGGAAAAATTTCACGAACTTCATAAAGAAATGAAAGAGTTGGTTCATATGGATTTAAGGTCTGTTGATTTGTCGTCCTTTGTAATTTGTAATTATGATTCTACAGTACATATGTGCGGCACAATGGAAGAGATATTTAAGTGTAATATTCAGGTCAAGCCATGTTTGCTTGTCCATAAAAAACCAAGAAATCAACTAAGTTCTTGGATGTACGGAAGATTCCCTCCAGAGCATTTTTTTTCTTCTTGGGATAATCTTAAAACATATCTTACTGAAATAAATTCAAGTCCAAATTATCAATTCACTACTGCCGACAAAAAAAGATGGTTGTTCTTTGATATAAAACATGAACTCAATAATTGATACAACAAGAGATTTAGTTGAAAGTTTTACTTCGGCTCCTACCTATGTTATACTAGTCGAAGATAACATTTCTAAATTAGCCGAAGAAATACCCCAGAGTACACTTACACCTTTTGGAAAACCTAATATTCCATATCATCATCGTCTTCCAATTGGTTCTTCTGCATTTGACGAAGATAAAGCTGGCATTGTATTTTATGAATTGGTTGCTAATTCAGTTAATTATTGCTATTGGTACGGGAAACACAATATAAGGATTAATAACTCATCTGCTTCTCAAATGTATAAATTACTCGATGAAGTATTTAACCGCCTTGGAGATTGGAGTTATTCATCGGTTATTCGAGCTTTTAAAGAAGAGCTAATTAAAAATAGATTTCCACTTATTGATGAGAGAATTAAACATTTAAACGAGATAGAAAAGAACCCCTATCAAGTTCATGATTTAGTTGATTATATTGCTAGAGCCGTAGAAAACGAAAATTATGATATTGACGAACTCCTAGCCCAACTTATAACTGGACTTCCGGGATATGCTCAAGATATGTTTTTGAAAAGAGCTTTTTTGTTCTTTATTGAATTATATCGTAGAATGGGATGGTTTAAAAATCAAATTCATAGACTGCCCATACCTTCGGATTATCAAATTCCAAAGATACTACATTATTATGGGTGCGTATATTACTGTAAACAATTACAAGACTTAATTAATAATAGTGAATTAATCCCAGAAGGATCTTTAATGGAATGCGAAATAAGGGCTTCTGCAATTAAGGCTTGTGATGTGATTGCTGAAAAAGCCAAATGTAAACCTTGTGACGTAGATACCTTTCTTTTTAACAATAGAAATATTTGTGGCAAAGAAAGACCATTTCATCTAACTATAACATCGAATTACTAAATGAATAATATCAACGACTTTATTGATCAAATCCATCTTGGGAAATGGGAAGATGTTTTACCCAAAATACCTAGCAATTCTGTAGATATTGTTATTAGCAGCCCACCGTACAACGTCTCTCTCGGAGTAGGAAATAAGCATAAGAAAGACAAGTATGACACCTATGATGATAATATGCCATACGAGGATTATTTGATTTGGATGGATAAGCTATTCACTGAATGCTATAGGGTATTACAACCATCAGGGAGAATTGCTATTAATATTGGTGATGGCGCTAATGGATGTTACGATGATAAAACCCAAGTGTTAACCAAAAGCGGATGGATATTCTTTAAAGACTTGTCCATTGAAGACGATGTGATAACCCTTAATCCCTTAAGCTACGAAGTTGAATGGCAGAAACCAACGGCTATTCAAAAATATAAATACAATGGAGATATGCACATAATAAAACATTCTAGAATGGATTTAATGGTTACTCCAAATCACAGAATGTTTGTAGAAAAACACCATGTAAGTGGTTATTTTTTTGAAGAAGCCAGCAACCTAAACACAGGACAATATTATGTTCCCGGAGCAATAGGTAAGTGTTCCGACTTCACTGTTGATAACTTTGTTCTTGACTCTATGCCATTGAGAAACAGGAAAAACAAAGAAATATCATCGAAGCAAATAAGGATGGAGGATTTTGCAGAATTTTTAGGGTGGTATATTTCAGAGGGTTGCTGCTCATATAATCAAAAAAATAAGTTTTGCATAACCATTTCTCAATCTAGGGAATGCAATCCGGACAAACACAAAGCAATAATTAACTGCATAAAAAGAATGGGGTACCATCCACACCTAAATAAAAATAGAATAGTAATATGCGACAAACAATTGTGTTTTTGGCTCGAGAATAACATCAAGAAGTATGCCGAAAACAAAAATATTCCTAATTTCGTGATGAGCCTTCCTCTTCATTATTTGGAAATATTTTTCAACGCAATGATCGATGGGGATGGATGTCGTCATTGTAATGGGCAAATAAGATTTTATAGTTCCTCTAGGATGCTTTCTGAACAAATGCAAGCAGTGGGTCTTAGGATAGGGTTAATATCAACACTAAATATAAGAGAAAGAATCGGAGGAAAAATAAGGGGTAGACAGATATATAGTCGTTTTCCTAGTTATGAGGTAACGTTTTCAAAAAGACAAAGACTGTGGTTTAACGCAAAAAACATAACTAAAGAAAAATATTCTGGCTTTGTCTATTGCTGTTCGGTCCCTAATACAATAATTTATGTTAAGAGAAATAATTTTTCTGTTTGGTGTGGTAATTCTGTTCCCACTCATGCCGATTTTACAGTAAGAATGAGAGATGAGGCTAATTTTATTCCAATGACAACAATAGTATGGGATAAAAAACAGATAGGAGCTAGTACGGCGTGGGGTTCATATAAAAGTCCTTCTTGTCCTTCCTTCCCTACTCAATTTGAATTTATTATTGTTATGGCAAAAGAAATGACCAAGCATGAAGGAGACAAGAGTAAAATTACAGTAGGAGGAAAAGAGTTCCAAAGAAATTCCAGAGCGTTGTGGTCATTTCCTCCTGAGACAAGAATGATGGAATTGTATGGGCATCCTGCGTGTTTTCCCGAAGAACTTCCAAAGAGACTACTGCAGCAATTAACTTATGAGGATGATATTGTTTTAGATCCCTTTTCTGGAAGCGGAACTACTTGTGTGGTTGCTAAAAAACTAAGAAGAAAATTTATTGGAATAGAGATGAGCGAGAAGTATTATAATAAATCTTTAATTAGACTGGGGAAGACCGCTCAGAGTTTGGGTCACGATAAAGTTCCTCAATGGATGGAATAATTATATATTGTTAGCTAGGATCTTTATGATATGCTTAATCTGGTTGGGACTTAATGAGTTAAGCATTCTTCGTTCGTAATTTCTTACTTTTGTTTCACTCCAATCATTATGTATGTGATGAATAAACTCATGAATAAGGGTTGGAATTACTTCTCTTCTATGATCAATTGTTATTTCGGCAGTTCCATGGTCGTAATACCCCAGAACTCCTCCGTACAATTTTTTAAAAAATATTTGATCTGCGTGATGCCTAAGGAAATAATATAATCTACGAACAAAGGTGTATGATTCAGCTTTTCTTTTTTGATGTTCTTTGAATTTTCGAGTATTCTTTTTACGTTCTTTTGATTTTTGGTTTTCGTTATTTTCGCTATTTTCGTTTGATGACGTCTTCATGTTTATATAGTTCTTTTTAAAACAGGAATATGCCTACATTATACAGAAATAAAATATATGGACAACATTAAACAACCAAATTTATCGGTTTTTTCTCAAATAGGCTTGCATTTTGGGCTTAAAGATAGAAGAGGAGACCATCCACCTCTTAAATTCGGTACAGTTGAGCAAGTTTGCCGTCAATATGGTATTAAATACAGGCAATTAAGTAACTGTATAGAGTTTTATGCCCCAAAACTACGTATGCAATGTTTTATAGAGAAATTGCATTTTGCTCGTATGCCTTATTCCTACTCTGCTTATTAATTCCTCTTTTCTGATTTTTTTTTCTTGTAATAGAGAGAAAATTACGTATAGTAACTGTTAACAATTATATAAGGAGATAGTTATGCCCAAACACATTATTAAGTTTGATGGTACAGAATTTGGATTTTTGAGCAATTTTTATGCCTCAGATATGGAGATTGAAAGAACTGGCCCTTTCTCGACTTTCTCATTGAGCGAGGCAACTCCCCCTTCTAAAATTTATTCAACTGTCGAACATGCATTTCAGGCTGCAAAAACACTTAATGATAGAGATAGTGAGCTTATTCGGATAGCTGTAACTCCCGGAGAAGCAAAAAAAATGGGGAGAAAAGTTAATTTAAGAGAAGACTGGGAAGAAGTTAAAGATGACATTATGTTGTTTTGTCTGAGAAAAAAGTTTGAGAATAAAGAACTGAAAGATAAATTATTAGCTACGGGAAATGCTGTTTTAATAGAAGGAAATAAGTGGCATGATAGCGAGTGGGGAGTTTGTTATTGTGACAGGTGTAATGGTGTTGGAAAAAATAAGCTCGGAACTCTTTTGATGTTAGTTAGAGAGGAATATAAATAAGGAGATTGAAATGGATATTATTAAGGTTGTCGAAAGTTTAAATAAATCATTGACCAAAAAGCAAAAAGAAGAATTGATGCACGTAGCAAATGAATGTAAAAATCTTGGAGCTAAAGGAAATCAATTAGCACCACTTTATGCCGTTTATGTGATTGGGGGATCGGATCTTACTAAAGAAGAAATTGAACACGGAAGAAAATTGGAAAAAGAATATGAACTTAAAAACACTTAAAGAATCAAATAGAATAATTTTCGAGTGCATTGCGGGAAGTCATATGTATGCGTTGAATAACCCCAACTCTGACATCGATATAAGGGGTTTGTACGTTAATCCTAGTATTGAATATTTGGGATTACAAGAACCGGCAGGACAAATTAGTGATGATAAGAATGACACAACCTACTATAGTCTTAAAAGGTTTTTTGAACTTGCCCAAAATGCCAACCCAAATATTATAGAGCTTCTTTTTGTTCCCGAGGCTTGTGTTAAAATTCAAACCGAAATAATGACCAAGCTGATTGAAAACAGGCATCTTTTTATTTCTAAAAAATGTTATCATAGTCACTCAGGATATGCATTCGCGCAGGTTAAAAAAGCGACTGGCAGCAATAAAAAGGTCCATAATCCCCAACCAGAAGAACAACCTAAAAAAGAAGATTTCTGTTGGATTATTTCCAAAAGAGATTTTCTGGGATTTTTAGGCGACAAGCCATTTGACGAGGATTATGCGTCTTGTTGTTTTCCATGTCGCCCTAAGCCGTTGAAGGCAAAAAGCATGTTCGATATGGCAAAATTTGATTGGCTTCCTTATTCATATAAAACGATTAACCTATCCCAATGTCATGTTGCTGCCGTAGAACACGTAGAGAACACTTATCGTCTTTATTTTTACGGAGATGAGGCTAAAGGCGTTTTCAGAGGAAACGACATGCTTGTATGCGAATCTATTCCTAAAGAAGACGAACACAGTAAGTTTGAGGGGTTACTCATTTATAACCAGCAAGCGTATGAAAAAGCAATAAAAGATCATAAGTCATATTGGGATTGGGTTAAAAATCGCAACGAAAGTAGATGGGTTGATCAGGAAAAAGGCAAACTTAATTACGACCAGAAGAATCTTATGCATTGTATGCGCTTGTTAATCTCAGGTGAAAACATTCTTACAAACGGAGAGCCTCTAGTAAGATTCGAAGGAAAACAGCTAGAATATTTGATGAAAATTCGAGCAGGAGAGCTTTTATACGAGGAAATAATGTCAGAAGTAGAGAATAAGATGAAGAAGCTTGAGGAATTGTATAAAACATCTAATATTCCTCACTCGGTTAATGTTAAAAAAATTAACGAGCTATATATGGAGCTTACACAGGATGCTTAATGGGTTTTCATCTTTGCGCTTCTGATTTTAGTAGAGACTGGGACGGTACATACGAACAAATAGACTTCGATACGTATGAACTGATTCCCGACCGCAACTATTGGATTTATCACAACAGCTATTATTGGTATATTTCAGATAGTCCTTACCGATACGATTCTAGTCACGTAGTAGCTTATAAAACTTTTGTGCCCGGAGTAGTTGATCCTAGCGGCAGTTATACAGGAATGGATGGAGACCCCTCTGGAATTGTTAGGATTGGAGACTGTTCAATTTTCAGTACTTCTTCTTCGAGTAGTTTTAGCTCTAGTAGTTCTTCAAGTAGTTTAAGTTCGGTTTCTTCTTCAAGTAGTTCAAGTTCATTAAGTTCTGAATCCAGTTATTCTTCCTCTTCGAGCTCCTCTGCCTATATTCCTTCTGAGTCTTCAAGTAGTTCTTCCAGTTCTATCAGTTCAGAATCTTCAAGTAGTTCTAGTTCTATCAGTTCTGAGTCTTCAAGCAGTTCTTCTAGTTCTATCAGTTCTGTGTCATCAAGTAGCTCTAGTTCTGTTAGTTCTGTATCCTCAAGCAGTTCTTCTAGTTCTATCAGTTATGTATCTTCAAGTA
>Ga0114919_10003971_pt1 | contig 11897 bp, 12 predicted proteins | sample BlataG_FD_88682 | JGI IMG/M metagenome (GOLD analysis project Ga0114919, IMG submission 88682) | Deep subsurface microbial communities from Black Sea to uncover new lineages of life (NeLLi) - Black_00105 metaG | ecosystem: Environmental > Aquatic > Marine > Oceanic > Sediment | place: Atlantic...
AAGCTCCACGAACCGTTTGTCATCGGTCAGCATTACGGGCATGTCAGGTCGATGTATAATGAATTCGGCGAATCCAGAGAGACTGCGGGTCCGGCGACGCCTGTTCAGGTTGTCGGCTTCAGCGGCGTACCTAAAGCCGGTGACAAACTCGTCATTTACACATCGGAGAAGAAAGCCCGGGAAGTCAGTCTGAGGCGTCAGCGGCAGCACCGTGAAATCACGATGCGGCAGTTAAGAGCCTTCTCACTGGATCAGGTGAACCGTCACATGAAGGAAATGGAGTTGAAAGAGCTGCCACTGATCATTAAGGGTGATGTTCACGGTTCGGTGGAGGTGCTTTCCGACGCTCTGATGAAACTGTCCACATCCGAGGTAAAGGTGCAGATTATTCATCGTGGTGTAGGCGGCATCAGCGAATCCGATGTATTGCTGGCTGCGGCTTCGCAGGCAATCGTTATCGGTTTTCATGTTCATCCGAATCCACAGGCAAGGGAAGCCGCCAGGCGCGAAGGTGTGGAGATCCGCCTCTATCGTGTCATACACGAAATTGTAGAGGATGTACATAAATCCATGGAAGGGTTGCTCGAACCGACCCACGAGGAAGTCCTTACCGGTCAGATCGAGGTGCGTAAGGTGTTCAGGATCAGCCGCGTCGGTACAATCGCCGGTTGTTACATCGTCGACGGAAAGATCAACCGTCGCAGCAGGGTGCGTCTTATCAGGGATGACGTGGAACTGTGGTCCGGTGAACTGGAGAGTCTGAAACGGTTCAAGGATGATGTTCACGAAGCCGCTTCAGGTTTTGAGTGCGGATTATCTCTGAAGGGTTTCAATGATATTCTTGAAGGAGACCGCATAGAGGTCTTCGAGATGAAGGAGATAGCCCGTAAACTGGAAGATACCGTGTGAAGCTGACTCTCGTTACCTTCGAATTGTACCTGCCCGGAAGCGGTTCATTGAAAGATAAGCGGCGTGTGATAAGAAGTCTGAAGGAGAGGATCAGGAACCGTTTGAATGTATCCGTTGCGGAGGTCTCACGCCAGGAAAAGTGGCAGCGTGCATTACTGGCGGTAGCATGGGTTTCGGCTGACGGCAGTGGAATAGACAAGACATTGAATACCCTCGATCGTATAATCGAGATGCGTGGTGACTTGCAGGTTTTGCGAACCGAACGGCTTGATTATTGAAATGTTGAATTTTGAATTTTGAATTTTGGATTTTGAATTCAACATTCAACATTCTATCAAGGTTAGCTGGAAGACCGTGCCGACAATGAATGATGAGTTATAAATTCTAAATTTCAAGTTTTCAATTCATAATTCAAAATTCAAAATTCATCATTTCTATGAAATCATATCGTCCTCAGCGCGTTGGTGGACAGATAAAGCGTGAACTCTCAGAAATATTCCAACTGAACAGGAGTGAGTTCGGTGGTTATCTGTTAACCGTAACCGAAGTCAGACTGCCTCGCGATCTCCGCAACGCCAGGGTATGGGTAAGCGTTTATGGCAGTTCGGACGAGCGATCCGAAGCAATCAAGCTCCTGAACCGGATGTCGGGGCGAATCAGGCATCTGCTTATCGAACGAATCCATATAAAACGCATACCGGAGCTAACTTTCAAGCTGGATGAGACTCTCGATACTGCAGAACGAATTGACATCCTTCTAAAAGAAAGTGGTATGATGGATAATAGGTAGGATAGACATTCTTGTCTGTCGACTAAGGTGCTAATGAAGATCAATCTGGAGAAGATTCGTAAATATCTGCAGCCGGGTGACGATCTTATAGTTGTGACTCACTTCTCACCGGATGGCGATGCTGTCGGCAGCCTGCTTGCCTTCAGTGGAATGCTCGATCAGTTGGGGATTGATCACGTTCTGGTAGTGGACGATGAAGTGCCGGAGAAGTACAGTTTCTTACCAGGCATCGAAAGGATACTCAGCTTCGGTAACTGGTCGGGCGAGAAGGTTTTTGAGCGCGTGGTGATGCTTGACGCTGGCGCCCTGCCGCGGATAGGGAAGTTCAAGTCGTGTATCGGTCCGGATACGAGGATACTTAATATCGATCACCATTATACCGGTCCATATATGGGCGACATAAATCTTGTTGATGTTGAAGCTTGCGCAACTGCTGAAATTCTGTATGATCTTTGTGATTTGCTCGATGTCGAAATTACACCACAGATAGCTTACGGATTGTACGTGGGAATATTGACTGATACCGGTCGCTTCCGATTTTCAAATACAAGCGAACGTGCGCTGACAATCTGCGGTGATCTGATCACGAAAGGGGTCAATCCCGGTCTGGTTACTGAAAATATCTACTACAATTTACAATTCAAAAACGTTCAGGCTCTATCGAGGGCGCTGTCAACAATCAAACTTTATTATGACGGACTGGTTTGCATGTCGAGCCTGGGCAGGAAACACAGCACGGATGACACCGAAGGTTTTATCGAGTATGCTTCATCGGTGAAGGGTGTTGTTCTGGCTGCTTTTATCCGTGAACTTGACGATAGATTGTATAAGGTTTCGTTGCGCTCACGCTGCAAGGTGGATGTATCCGAGGTGGCGAGAAAGTTCGGCGGTGGAGGTCATCTGAAGGCGGCGGGTTTCCGATATACGGGACGAAAAAAGAACCTGGTGGCGAATTTGCTCGATGAGTTGGGATGCCAGATCAAAGCCCACAAGCTGACTCGCGAGCGAAGTTGCATCGAACCGCTGGATGAAGATTATGAAAGCAGTCACCATCGGATGATTGAGGGAGATGAATAACATTAATTTTGAATTTTGAATTTTGAATTTTGAATTTCTTACCCCCCCTTTTATCCCCCCTACCCCCCTTATTAAGGGGGGAGAAAGGGGGGATCATGTATATCCCCGCCCGGAAGCCGGAAGTGGAGATAGCGATAAACACCCTCCTGCCGGATCGATTGTTCCGATAAACAAGCCGGCAGGGATAAGCTCTTTCGATGTCGTTCGCCGTATAAGGTGGGCGACCGGTGTCAGGAAGGTCGGTCATGGAGGTACGCTCGATCCTTTCGCGGAAGGTGTTCTTTTAATCGGCATCGGTCGAAGCGCTACCCGCAGACTTGGAGAGTTCCTGATGGCGGACAAGGAATACCTGGCGCGAGTCGTGCTCGGAGTGGTGACCGATACTTGTGATCCGACCGGGAAGGTAATTGAGAGGAACCCCCCCCTTCATCCTTCATCCTTCATCCTTCATCCTTCATCCTTTAGGGTGAACACCGGCAGAAGCGCTGAAGATATTATCCTTGAAACAATGCGCAAATTCGAGGGTGAAATTCTCCAGGTCCCCCCGCTTTTTTCCGCTATCAAGGTGAATGGTGTAAGAAGTTACAGGGTCGCAAGGCGCGGGGGGAAACTTGAGCTCAAACCCCGCAAGGTCAACATCAAACGAATTGAGCTTGTAGGACTTACATCGGATGGATTTGATATGAGCGTTACCTGCTCGCACGGTACATATATACGTTCTCTGGCTTACGATCTGGGCAGAGAATTAGGTCCCGGGGCTCATCTCGGAGCGCTTGTGCGCACAAGGATCGGTCAATATACACTGGAGATGGCGGAGAACCTGGAGGAGTTTATCGACAAGGCGGTATCATCTTAGCTAAGCAGGGGCGTTGATGGAGATCATTCGCGGTCTGGAAAACGTCAGCCTCACACCCGATGCGGCGGTGACTGTCGGTTCATTCGACGGAGTTCATCTGGGACATCGTCGTATTCTGCAGAGGATGCGGACATGCGGTCTACGACCGTTGACCGTTATAACCTTCGATCCGCATCCACAGATGGTTGTGCGAACCTACGGTGAACCGCCCCCCCAACTGACCACATTCGAGGAGCGGATAGGGCTGTTTGAGAAACTCGGCGTGGATCGGTTGGTCGTCGCTCGTTTCGATGAGGAATTCGCCAGAATATCAGCCGTTGATTTCGTCGAGCGGGTACTTCTCGAAAAGGTGGGGATGTCACGTATGTTCGTAGGACCGCGACACGGCTTCGGAGAGGGCCGCAGGGGGAACGTGGAGATGCTCGCAGGGCTCGGACAGAAGCATGGCTTCGGCGTTGAAGTCGTTCCGCCGGTGATCAGAGAGGGCAGGTTTGTATCAAGCAGCCGCATACGCAAGTGTCTGCTTGCTGGAGATGCCCTGTCTGCATTCCGCTTTCTGGAGAGGCCTTATTACTTGTTCGGTGAAGTGATCGCCGGAGATAATCGCGGACATCAGTTGGGTTTTCCCACGGCGAACATTAAATCTTCGGATCTTTTCAAGTTAATACCGCAACCGGGTGTTTACGCCACAATAACCGAGCAGAATGGTGTTCGCTGGCCATCTGTAAGCCATTTCGGAGTAAGACCGACATTCAAAACCGCTCAACCGAGCATGGAGACCCATATCATCGGCTACAATGGTGAGATATATGGTGAGCAAATCACCATCGGTCTGATCGAGAAGCTGCGCGGGACCCTCGCCTTCAACTCACCTGAAGAGCTCGCAGCACAGATTATATGTGATAAGACTGAGGCAAGCATAAGATTGATCGAAAGGGGGTTCGGACAATACTCGAGGTTTGAAGAGCGAAGGCTGGGTGTACACGAGGATTGAAACTCGAAGTTTTGTGCTGTCAGACGCCCTCGTCTGACAGCGAGGACATTACGGAGAATTAATGACTTACCAGTTAGTCGATAATAAGGAACTGATCGATAAGTTCGGCAGGAACGAAAGCGATACCGGCAGAACTGAAGTCCAGGTGGCGGTTCTGACCAATCGCATCAATTACCTGACCGAACACTTTAAAATCCATTCGAAGGATCATCATAGCCGAAGGGGTCTGCTCAAGCTGGTTGGCAGACGTCGCAGGCTTCTGCGCTATCTTGCGGGAAAGAATATCGATAGGTATCGCAAGCTTATTGCCGAGCTCGGATTACGCAGGTAGTTTGGATTTCTTAATCAGGTAGGACAGACATTCCTGTCTGTCACCTCTATCAAAAGCGCTTTCAAAAAGGAGAAGGAGTAAAGTGAGTCTGACGAGAGAAACTGAAATCGGTGGGCGGAAGCTCAAGGTTATAATCGGGAAAACCGCCCGCCAGGCTGATGGAGCGGCATGGGTGCAATATGGAGATACCGTTCTGCATGTCGCTGCCGTTTCGGCGAGAGAACGCCGTGAAGGATTGGATTTCCTTCCGCTTACTGTTGATTATCGCGAGAAATTTTACGCAGGCGGGAAGATACCCGGAGGGTTCTTCAAACGGGAGGGGAGACCGCATGAAAAGGAAATCCTCACGTCAAGGATGATAGATCGCCCGATCCGGCCGCTGTTCCCCGAAGGTTATGCCTATGAAACCCAGGTACTGACTATGGTCCTGTCCTCCGACAGTGAGAACGACGCAGACGTTCTGGGTCCTATCGGTGCTTCGATTGCCCTGAATATTTCCGACATTCCAGTGAACGAGGTGATTGCTTCGGTTCGCGTGGGGCAGATAAATGGAAAATTTATTCTCAACCCGACCATGGACGAGATCGAAAAGAGTCGTCTGAACCTGTTCGTGGTCGGTTCACATTCGGCAATAGCCATGGTTGAGGGACATGCGAAAGAAGTCTCCAACCGGGACTTGATCGATGCGCTCTTTTTCGGTCATGAATATATCCGTAAAATAGTCGAGTTCGAGCGTGAAATAATCGAAGAGGTGCGTAAACCGACCAGGGAATATACACTCATCGAGAAGGACGAGGAACTAACTGCCAGGATTACCAAGTTTGTCGGGTCCGAGGTAGCTCGGATTGCGGCAATTACTGAAAAGATTGAGCGCAAGGAGAAGACCAACGTTCTGACCCTCAGGATAATGTCCGAGCTTTGCGATGAAGATCCGGAGAAGATAGGGGAAGTCAAGGACGTCATCAGGGAACTGATGAAACAAGAGGTGCGCAGGAACGTCCTTGACAGGAACGTGCGCCTCGACGGTCGGTCTAATACGGACATCCGTCCTATTGAATGCGAACTGGGACTCCTGCCGCGCGCACACGGTTCAGCGCTCTTTACGCGAGGCCAGACACAGGCGCTGGCGACTGCCACACTCGGGACAAGGATGGACGAGCAGCGCATCGACGATCTCAGCAATGAAGGCTTCAAGAAATATATGCTCCACTATAACTTCCCTCCTTATTCCACTGGCGAGGTGAAGAGTACTTTCGGCGTATCGCGTCGGGAAGTCGGGCACGGTAAACTCGGTGAACGCGCCATCGATGCGATATTGCCTGACTGGGATGACTTCCCATATACCCTGCGCGTTGTTTCTGAAATCCTTGAATCGAACGGGTCTTCTTCAATGGCTACGGTCTGTGCGGCTTCATTGGCGCTGATGGACGCCGGTGTCCCCGTCAGCAAGCCTGTAGCCGGAATTGCTATGGGGCTGATCAAGGAGGACAAAAAGTACCGCATCCTGACCGACATCCTGGGCGACGAAGATCATCTCGGTGACATGGATTTCAAGGTTGCAGGAACGCGCGACGGAATCACCGCCTTCCAGATGGATATCAAGATCGAGGGCATCTCCGCTGACCTGATGGCTGAAGCTCTGGCTCAGGCGGAAGACGCCCGATTCCGAATCCTCGATATCATGGATCGTGCCATCGACAAGCCGCGACCTTCGATCTCGCAGTATGCGCCCAAGTTCATAGTCTTGAAGGTGCCTGTTGAGCGCATCGGCGCTTTGATCGGTCCCGGTGGAAAGATCATCCGTGAAATTATTTCCGAAACGGGCGCGACAATCGATATTGAGGATGATGGGACTGTCAGGATTGGTGCTATTGACAACGAAACCGGTGAACGCGCCAAGCAGAGAGTCCAGGAGATAACCGAAGTCCCGGAAGTCAACAAGGTCTATGAGGGTACGATCAAGCGGATTATGGACTTCGGCGCATTCGTGGAGATCATCCCCGGCATTGAAGGCTTGATGCACATTTCGCAGATCGATCACCGCCGAACAGGCCGCGTTTCCGATGTTTTTCAAGTTGGTGACAAGGTTAAGGTTAAACTGCTCAAGATCGAACCGGACGGTAAACTCGACCTGTCGCGCAAGGCTCTCCTTACCGATGATCGAACCGATGAGGAAAAGGCGGAAGCCGAAGAGCGCGCTGCCCGCCCGCATAGCGGTTTCAGATCGAGAACAGGAGGTGGAAGAGGACCACGTCGTTGAGTATATATGACCGGGAAGGTGCGTACCGTCGTACCGTTCTGGATAACGGCTTGAGGATAGTTACCGAGTGGATGCCGCACATCAGGTCCGTTGCAATCGGTATATGGTTTGATACCGGCAGTCGCGACGAACCTGATCACCTGTCAGGTATCTCGCACTTCCTCGAACATATGAATTTCAAGGGCACAAAACGCCGCAGTGCTGCCTCTATTGCCCGGCAGATCGAGAGCAGGGGAGGAAGTCTGAATGCGTTCACCTCCAAGGAATACACCTGCTACTTTGCCCGCGTCATCGATCGGCAGCTTTCACGCGCTGTCGATGTACTGACCGACATCACACAGAATTCAGTTTACAATCCTGATGATATCAATAAGGAGCGCGCGGTGATCCTCGAGGAGTTGAAGAACATCGAGGATACGCCGGACGAGCTCGTTTTCGACTATTTCTTCGCACAACTTTACAATCCCCATTCCCTGGGGAGACCTGTAATCGGAAGACGGGACACGCTGCGGGAGATCAACCGTGAAAACCTGGTCGAATATTCTTCCGACCACTTCACCGGGTCGCACGTGGTCGTTGCAGCGACGGGTAACATAGACCACAATAGACTTGTGAGAACAATAGAACACCGCATCGACTCAGAATCCGCAACGAAGCCGATGCGTCGACCGCCTTCCGACAGAGCGGAAACCAATAACCGCCAGGACATTCACACCAACACCCAGCAGGCGCATATATGCTGGGGTTGCCGAGCATACCCTTACCGCGACCCGCGCAAATATGCATTACTGGTATTGAATACCCTCATCGGTGGTGGGATGAGCTCCCGTCTCTTTCAGCAGATTCGGGAACGTCACGGGCTTGCCTACTCGGTGTTTTCATTCCTTGAAACGTATGTCGATACCGGGCTTTTCGGTGTATACGCCGGTACCGAACCGAAACATGCCGAAAGAGTGCTGAGGATGATTCTGACCGAGATTAAGCGGTTCGTTAAGGATCCAGTTTCCCTGCGGACGCTGCAGCGCACGAAGGAGCAGCTCAAGGGTAATCTTATACTGGGGTTGGAATCGCCGGATACACGCATGCACCGACTTGCAAAGATGGAGATATACAATGTCGAGTGGCTGTCGCTGGATGACGTCGTTGACCGGATAGATGCTGTTACTGAGGACGACGTCCGGACAGTAGCTCGTGAGTTGTTCCATAATAAGCCTGATTCTGTTACAATTCTATTGCCCAATTAAGGAGAAGTCATGATAATCGGAGTACCAAAGGAAATAAAGACTGCCGAGAACCGGATCGCATTGCCTCCTTCCGGTGTCGAAATGCTTGTCAGCAGTGGACATGAGGTTCTAATCGAGACAGATGGCGGTCTCGGCAGCGGATTTGACAATGATGAATATATACAGGTCGGCGCCCGGATTATCCGGACTGCCGGAGAGGTCTGGCAGCAGGCTGAAATGATAATCAAGGTAAAAGAACCGCTCAAATCTGAGTGGGAAATGATTAAACCCGGTCAGGTTTTATTTACATATTTTCATTTCGCTTCATCAGAGGAGCTGACGCTCGGGATTCAGAAAACAGGATGCGTCGCCATCGCCTACGAGACTGTCACCGGTGCAAACGGCAGGCTGCCGCTGCTCGAACCGCTGAGCGAGGTTGCAGGTCGTCTGTCTGTGCAGGAAGGGGCGAAGTATCTCGAAGCTCCAATGGGCGGACGTGGTGTATTATTGGGTGGAGTACCCGGAGTGAGACCGGGCGAGGTAGTCATTCTGGGTGGTGGTGTAGTTGGGATCAATGCGGCGAAGATGGCTGCCGGACTGGGCGCTCACGTTACAATACTCGATATAGACATCGATCGTCTGCGCTACCTGGACGACGTGATGCCTGCGAATGTGGATACGTTATTTTCAAACAAGTATAACATTCGCGAAGTGCTGAACAAGGCTGACTTGTTAATCGGTGCGGTATTGATACCGGGAGCAAAGGCTCCGTACCTTGTTACGAGGGATATGTTACAGTTGATGAAGCCGCGTGCGGTGATCGTCGATGTGGCTATCGACCAGGGCGGCTGCGTTCAGACCGTCTCGGAACATGGTCCGACCACACATGACGATCCGGTTTACACTGTGGATGGTATAGTCCACTATTCGGTGGCAAACATGCCTGGAGCGGTTCCGTTGACTTCCACCCTGGCGCTGACCAACGCAACGATTCCCTATGCCATACAGATCGCTGCAAAGGGATACCGTCAGGCTGCCATCGACAATTCCGAGATTATGACAGGGATCAACATGGTTGATGGTAAAATCACCTGGAAGGGCGTCGCTGAGGCATTCGACCTTGAATATACGCCGGTCGAGGAGGCGCTCGGGTTGTAGGATTGGGAATCAACGTACCGATCAAGAGGCTGCCTCACGGTGAGGGTTTGTCGTTGCCTTGCCCTGCATCTTCAGGATCTGCTGGACATGACCTGTTTGCTGCGGTAGATGATGTCTTTATATTGAAAGCACATTGTACGGCGGCAATTCCCACCGGACTAACTATTGCGCTGCCTGAGGGCTTTGAAGGTCAGGTCAGACCTCGCAGCGGAATGGCACTCAACCACAATATCGGTATAATAAACGCACCGGGCACAATTGACAGCGATTTCCGAAATGAAGTTATGGTTCTTTTAACTAATTTCTCCGATCAAGCCTATGAGATACATCGTGGTGACCGCATCGCGCAGCTCGTGATTGCCCGTTGCGAGAGAATAGAGTGGGAAGTCCGTTCCGAACTGCCGGCAAGCAATCGCGGAGCAGGCGGATTCGGACACAGCGGGAAATGAACTCCGACCTGCCACCGGCGTTGCTTTATCATAAGGTCGATGCACGGTGGGAGGTGGGTGTGACCTGTGTCAGCCCTCGTTCTTTCCACCGCCAGATGGGAAAACTTGCTCATGCCGGGTGGACGACGATCCTGCCTGATGAGATCCATTCAGCTTCGAACGAGGCTGGGTGTTGTCAGGTGCCCTCATCTGACAGTAAGATGGCTGGCAGGCGATTCTTACTGATCTTTGATGACGGTTACGAAGGGATTTATCATGAAGCCTTACCGATCCTGCGCGAGCTCGGCTTCAAGGCGGTCGTTTTCATACCGACAGGGTTTATAGGTCGGGAGAACGATTGGGATCATCACCTGCTCGGTCGTCGTTTCCGCCATCTAAGCCGGTCGATGCTGGCCGACTTGTCTGAAGTCGGATGGGCGATCTGTTCACATACGGTGTCACATCCCGATCTGAACCGTATAAGTGATGAGCGGTTGACGCTGGAGCTGACCGAATCGCGCCGTACGCTGCAGGAAATAACCGGACAGGAGGTGAACTGGGTATCCTTTCCATTCGGACGTTACAATCGCAGGGTGATAGCTGCCGCGGTTGAAGCAGGCTACTCAGGAGCGGTTGTCCCTGTTATTCGCAGCGGTGTCGTAACACAGGATGGGTTTGATCTGCTGCTCGCTGATGCAGTCTACTTGTGGGACACTCCGGATATGGTGCTGGGACGGCTTCATCGGGGTCGAGGGTATCGTTTCGGCAGAGCTTTCCGGTGCGTGACGAACAGTTTCAGCCTTGGGACGGTGTTATGGAAGCGGATATTTTCACCCGGGTATCGTTCTAAACAGCTTGCAACCGGTAAATAGATCAACTATATTTCTCAATGAATGGTGTCTGTTGAAAGGTACAGGATTTAATGGTGATAACCTCATATCGTCATTCCGGCGGAAGCCGGAATCCAAGAAATAACAATAACTTGTCTGGATTCCCGCCTGCGCGGGAATGACAATAAAATATACGGGAATGACAATAAAATATACGGGAATGACAATAAAATATACGGGAATGACAAAAAAAGAGACTTTTGAGAGCAGGAACTGAATAACAACTGCAGGGAAACGGCTTGTGTCTGACGAGGATATAAAGCGGCTCTATTATTCCATTGGCGAAGTCGGCAGGATGCTGGACATCGACCAGCATGTCTTGCGGTATTGGGAGACCGAGTTCAGGGAACTGGCGCCGCGTAAGAACAGAACCGGCAAACGCCAGTATCGCGACAGCGACATCGAAACGCTGAAGCGGATCAAACATCTGCTCTATGAAGAGCGATATACGATTGAGGGCGCTCGCCGTCAGCTCAAGTTGAAATCTCGCGGAAGAGTGAGTCTATCGACTGATTCATTGTCGGACTCGTCTGACAGGGCGTTGAAAAGTATTCAGGATGTGCGGAAGGGGTTGCAGGAGCTTAAGGATATCATAGGCACTTGATCGACCTGGCGATAATTCGGGGCGTGGCGCAGTCCGGTAGCGTACCTGACTGGGGGTCAGGTGGTCGCTGGTTCAAATCCAGTCGCCCCGACTAAGACATGAGTAGAAGTTCCATTCCATCCTGCTCACGCCCCGACTGTCATTCCCGCTGCGCGGGAATGACACAATCTTTCACAGAAACAGCAGCTTTACTCATTTCTCAGTCAAATCTACCCACCCGCTCAACTGCCCGTTGAATATCTCTCACAGCCTGGGCAGGGTCAGGCTGTCCGAAAACCGCGGATCCGGCTGCCAGCAGGTCTGCGCCGGCTGCAGCGGCTTCCGGTGCGGTTTCTATATCTATCCCGCCGTCCACGCCTATCACCATCAAAGGGAAG
>Ga0114919_10003972_pt1 | contig 11895 bp, 8 predicted proteins | sample BlataG_FD_88682 | JGI IMG/M metagenome (GOLD analysis project Ga0114919, IMG submission 88682) | Deep subsurface microbial communities from Black Sea to uncover new lineages of life (NeLLi) - Black_00105 metaG | ecosystem: Environmental > Aquatic > Marine > Oceanic > Sediment | place: Atlantic...
AGCGGGCGCGCAGATCGATCGACACCGCCACGAGCATGGCCATATCGACGACGGCGAGCTCGGTCGTGCTGCTGGCCGGGGCGCTGATCCTGCGGGAAAGCATCATCCCGCACCTGGCCATCGGCTGGGCGATCGTGGCCGGGGCGGCCCTCGGCTCGCAGATACTCGGCCAGTGCGTGATAGTCTGGGCGATGGGCCGACTGCCGGTGAGCTTCGCGTCGGTGGCGATGCTCGTTCAGCCGATAATGGCGGCTGTGTTCGGCTGGCTGCTGCTGGGCGAATCGCTTGGCTGGCTGCACGGGGCCGGCGCCGCAGCCGTCCTTGGGGGCATATACCTGGCCAAGACCGGGTCAGGCAACATGAACGGCCCGCCGGCCAAGGCCCGAGCATAAGCACGCCCAGCCTGTGAAGCGTCGCGCCCGCATCTCGCGCTGGCGGCCGGCTACTTGCCCAGCTCGTCGCAGCGGTCGTAGAACTCCTTGAGGATGGGGTGAACGGCTGTGTCCTGCTTGACTGCTCGTACGAACTCGACCAGCGAGTCCACCTGGAGTTGGCGGAGCTTTTGGCCCTTTTCAGCCGACGCCGCCGTCGCGTCGCCGGCGTAGTGGTCCGGGTAGTCGCTGTACCAGTCAGCCACCATGTCGCCCGGGCGGAGGTGGGCGAACCGGTTGAGCGGTTGGGTCTTTCTGCCCTTGAGCGTTTCGGCCTTCACAAGGTGCGGGTAGTTGGCCATCGTTATCGACGTTTCGCACTCGCACGCGTGGCCGTGGATGTCGGTCTCGAGCACGGCCTGCCACTCTTCGAGGCGCTGCCTGGTGGGGTGGAAGTGATTGTGCATGTACAGCGCGTAGGAGCGCCGCTCGGCGAGCTGGACCTGGCGGATGTAGTTCAGCAGCGCCCAGTTGCCGCCGTGGGCGTTGTAGACGATGATCTTGTCGAAGCCGTTCCTGCTGATTTCGTCGAACACGGCCATCAGCACTTCCAGCGTCATCGCCGCCGGCAGGGCGACCGTGCCGGAGAACGGCCGGGACTCGTGCGTCTGCCCGAAGTAGTAAGGTGGGAAGACGACGACCGGCTCCTGCTCGGCCGCCAGGCAGCACAGCGTGTGGCCGTTCATGTAGTCCGTGCCGAGCGGGAGGTGGTCGAAGTGCTTCTCCAGCGACCCGACTGCGATTATGCACGCCCCGCCGGTCGACTTGACGGCCTGGGCGAAATCCGGCGCGGTCAGCTCTTCCCATTTCATCGCGTGCTCCTTCGGCGCTTGCGTGAATGCTCAATGATGCGCACGTCCAATGTCGGGCATTGTTGCCCAACGACTCGCCCGCGGCAAGAGGCGTATATCGGCGGCTAGTTGCAGGTCTTGAGGTACTCGGCGAAGAGCAGACCGGACTGGCAGGGGTCGCAGCCGAGGCCGGCGTGCATGTTGTCGCGGCCCACCTTCAGCGGGCCTGTGATGTCGGAGACGTCCTCGTCGGCGTCGAGCTCGAGCTGGACGACCAGCCCCTGAAGGCAGCCGCACGTCCAGCAGTCCTCCTTCTCGACGACTTCCTTGAGCCTGTCGATGATGTCGGTTACGCGTTGTCGCGTGAGGGGCATCGTCAGTCCTTCTCTGCGCGGCGGATTAGGAAATCCGCCGCGAGAATCGTGCGTCGCACGCGGCGGGACAGGAGCGCCGCCGCGCCACTTGGCGTGATGGCTAGTCGCCGGCGCCGGCCTTCATAAACTCGTCGCACATGGCCTCGACGGCTTCATCGGTGTGACCGGCGGCGACGGTGTCGCCGTAGTAGCCGGCTATGAAGCCGCCTTCGGGGCGGGCGAGACAGGCGATCATCTTCCGCACGTACGCGCGAATCTCGTCTACCCGCCCGCGGGCCATCGTCTGCTGGATGTCGACGGGGCACCAGAACGTTATCCGCCCGCCGAACTCCTTGCCCAGCCGCTCGACGCCCATGTTCTCCTGCTGGTCCATCTGTATGACGTCCAGGCCCGCCTCGATGAAGTCGTCCAGAGCGGCCGTGATGTGCCCGCAACTGTGCAGCAGCGTCGCCATGCCGGCCTCGTGTGCGGCCCCATAAACGCGGGCGTAGGCAGGCTTCCATATCTCGCGGAACTTCGTCGGGTCGATCATCAGCCGATCCTGCAATCCCCAGTCGTCGCAGAAGAAGTACCCGTCACAGCCGGCCGCGGCGTAGCGCTCGACGGCGTGCAGGTTCATGTCCACGAGAATGTCGATGAGCTTGGCCAGCTCGGCGGGGTGTTCGTATATGTCCACCCACGCGCCCTCCAGCCCGCGGAGAAAGTGCACCCGCTCATACAGCGACACGCCGCCGCCGAGCAGGAACTTGTCGCCGGCCTCCTCGCGCGCATTGACGAGCCTGCCCCAGCGGGCGTCGTCGCGGACGTCGGGGATCGTAAGCGTCGCGAAGTTGTCCCAGCTGGTCAGGGCCGGCTCCTTCACTTCGCCGAGCGAGGACACTCCGATGTTGACCCACACCGAACCCCACTCGTCGGCGGTCGGGCCGGCCTTGGCGTCCGGTCGCCCGTCCACCGTCGGGTCCATGCCCGTCCACGCGATGTCCGTGCCGTAGGGCTCCGGCAGCGTCCGCGGGATGCGATCAGGCGTTTCGAAACGAATGGCTGCGGCGAAGTTCTCTCTGGGCGTCATGGCCTGTCCTCTCGTGTTGTTTCCGGCCGGGTGCGCTGTAAGTGCCGGTCGATAGAACAAGCGGCGCCGCAACGGGCCGCCGCAGGCGCTACTCTAGCACTATTGGCGCCCGTGTCTGCAACATATTCCAGCGACGCTCCGGGTCGCGCCGCCTGTGGACGCAGGTCCAAGCGCCTTGCGACTGTGGGCCAAATCCTCGACAATGCCCCGACCAAATGGGGCCGATTGTCTGTGCCCCGACAAGCTCCCGCCCGCCGCGGCGGGCCTGATGTGTAACGGGAAGGACAGTGATGGTTGAACTGGAGTTCTTTGGAGCCGCACAGACTGTTACCGGTTCCATGCACGTGCTGCACTTGGAGGAGGGGCCCGTTCTGCTGGACTGCGGCCTGTTCCAGGGCCGCCGCGAATGGGCCAAGAAGCTCAACCGCAAGTTCCCCATCCGCCCGTCCGACGTGCGGGCTGTGCTGTTGTCGCACGGCCACATCGACCACAGCGGCAAGATTCCGCTGTTGGTGTCCGAAGGCTGCGGGGCGCCGATCTACACCACCGACGCCACTGCGGACCTCTGCAAGGTAATGCTGACTGACTCGGGACACATTCATGAGGAAGACGCCCGGTACTGGAACGAAAAGCGGGCCGCCAGCCCCAGGGAGTACATCAGGCCTCTCTACACCGTCGAGGACGCCGCCAACGCACAGCGCTTCTTCCACGGCGTGCAGTACGGCCAGTCCGTGCCGTTCGCCGACCGCTGCACGGCTACGTTCATCGAGGCGGGGCACATCCTCGGCTCGGCGTGCGTGCTGGTCGAGGTCAACCGCAGCAAGCCGATTCGCATCCTCTTCACCGGCGACTTGGGCCGGTTCGAGCTGCCAATACTCCGCGACCCGACCAATCCGCTGCCGGACGTGGACTATCTTGTCACCGAAAGCACCTACGCCAACCGCCGCCACGACACCCCCACAGCCATGAAGGAAGCCGTCGCCCGCATCGTGAATGAAACGCGCGAGGCCGGCGGCAAGGTCATCATCCCCGCCTTCAGCGTCGGGCGGACGCAGCACATCGTGTACTTCCTCTCGCAGGCCATCGACGAAGGGCTGCTCAAGCCCCTGCCGATCTACGTCGACAGCCCGCTGTCGGTCCGCGTGACGGACATCTTCAAACGCCACCCGGAATGCTATGACGAAGAGGCGCGGGACTTCTGGCGGGAGCAGGGCGAGATCTTCAGCCGCGGGTTGGTCAGCTACATCACCGAGGTCAGCCGATCCAAGGCGCTCAACCACGACGACGAGCCGTGTGTGATCATCTCCGCTTCGGGCATGTGCGAGGCAGGGCGGATTGTGCACCACCTCAAGAACAATATCGAGGATGAGAAGAACACCGTCATAATCGTCGGCTTCCAGGCGCAGCACACACTTGGCAGACGGATCGTCGAGCGCCGCGAGGAGCTGAAGATATTCGGACGGATGTACAAGCTGCTGGCGCGGGTGGAGGTGCTGAACGGCTTTTCCGCCCACGCCGACGCCGAGGATTTCCGCCGCCTGCTCGGGCCTATCGCGCCGAAGCTCAAAGGCGCTTTCGCGGTCCACGGCGAAGAAGAGCAGCTCGATGCGATGAAGGGCATGTTGACGGATCTCGGCTGTCGCAAGGTGTACGACCCGCAGCCGGGCGAGAAGTTCAAGCTGAAATAGCCGCCCCCGCGCGGCCCATGGAGAGACGACATGGCCACAGGCGAGAAGATGCGGTTCGAACGGTTCGGCCGATCGGTGCATTTGCAGATAGTAACCGCCGCCGACTGCCTGGCTGCGACCGGCCTGGACGAGGCGCTGTGGGTCGCCAGCGGCGCGCCGGCGGCGACGGTCAACTGCGACGAGACGTTCCTCAAGCTCGTCGACAGCGACAACGACGGGCGAATCCTCTGCTGGGAAGTCGCAGACGCGATCCGCTGGGCGACCGATGTGCTGGCCGATCACGACGGCATCACTGCCGGGCGCGACGTGCTGGCTGTCGAGGCCGTAAGCGGCGACTGCCCCGACGGGGCGATCATACGCGAGGCTATCCGCAAAATGCTCACTCGCCTCGGCCGCGGCGCCGATGAGGCCGTCACGCTGGCCGATGTGCGGAAGTTCATCGAGGAGATCGAGGCCACGTCCGTAAGCGCCGCCGGCGTTGTCCTGCCGGAAGCGGCCCAAGGCGACGACGTGCAACAATTCCTCGCCGACGTGGTCGCCGCTGTCGGCGGCGGGCCGCACCCAAGCGGCAAGGCGGGCGTGGACACAGCCAGGCTGGATGAGTTCCTCGCCGCGGCGAAAGCTGCCCTGGACTGGCTCGCCCAAGGCGCCCCGGACGGCGAGCGGGCCGACGAGATATTCCCGCTCGGCGAGGCCACCGCCGATGCGCACGAAGCCTACAGGTCGCTGCGCGCGAAGATCGAGCTGTACTTCTCCCAGTGTCAGGCCGCCGCCCTGGACGAGCGACTGACCAGCCGCATGGGCCTGACGGACGCGGAACTCGCCGCCCTGGACATGGACGACCCCGCCGTCATCGAGGAGGTGCTCGCCGATGCGCCGATCGCCCGCGCCCGGCCCGACAGGCTGCTGCACTACGACGAGCCGACCAACCCGCGTGACGCCGACCGGCTGGATGAGTTCCGCCGCCTGGTCGTCAGGCCGCTGCTGGATGACGACGGGCCGACGCTGTCATACAGCCAGTTCCGCAAGATACGGTCCGCGTTCGCCGCGCGCGACGCCTGGCTGGCAGAAAAGCCCGCAGAAAGCGTCCTCGCCCTCGGGGCTGACAAGCTGCGGGCCTACCTCGACGACCGCTTCGCTACAGCCGCCCGCCGGCTAATAGCCGAGAGCAGCCAGACCGCACTGGTGCTGGGCAACATCCGCCTCGTCGAGAAGGCCGCGCTCTACCAGGCGAACATCCTGGACCTGGCCAACAACTTCGTCAGCTTCCCGATGCTGTACGATCCCGACCGGCGGGCGATGTTCGAGCTGGGCACGCTCGTGATGGACGGGCGGCGGTTCAACCTCGCCGTTCGCGTCACGAACCGCGGCGAGCACGCCAATGTCGCCCGCAGCTCCAACATGTTCCTGATGTACGTGGAGGTGGTCCCGCCGGCCCCGCAGGTGAAGTACGAAGTGGCCGTCCCCGTCACCGCAGGCGGCAAGGGCAACCTGTGCGTGGGCAAGCGAGGCCTGTTCTGCGACCTCACCGGGCGCGAGTGCGACGCGCGGATCGTGGAGATCATCGAGAACCCCATCAGCGTCGCCGAGGCCCTGGTCTCGCCGTTCGTGCGGGTGGGACGGATGCTGTCCGGGAAGATCGAGTCGATCACGACGTCGGCTCAGAAGAAGTTCGACTCCCAGGCGTCGGGGGCCATCAATCAGGTCGCCGCTCCTCCGCCGGCGGCGGCCGCTCCCGCCCCCGCGCCGGCCGGCAAATTGGCCTCGGGGGGAATGCTGATGGGCATGGGCGTGGCGCTGGCGGTGGTGGGCTCGGCCCTGGCCTACATAGCCGAGAAGCTCACCAAGCTGCACTGGTATGAGATATGGCTGGGCATCGGCGGCGTGGCGCTGGCCGTGCTGCTGCCGACGTTCCTCCTGGCGTGGCTCAAGCTACGCAAGCGCGACCTGAGCGCGATTCTGGAGGGCTCAGCCTGGGCGATCAACGCCCGCATGCGGCTGACGCGCAAGCAGTGCCGCGTCTTCACCCGCCGCCCCCGCCGACCGCGCGGCGCGGCGCTAGTAGGCAGCCGAAAGGCCCGCCGCATTGTCATCGCCGTTGTCGTCATCCTCATCCTGGCCCTGGCCGGCTGGTTCATCATCGACCACTTCATCCTCGACCACACCAAGCCCGAGCCGACTCCCGCAGCTCAGCCCGCCGGCAACAACGAAACCCCTGGCGTGGAAGACCCCGACCAAGACCCCGCAGACCAGCCCCAAGACGACACCAACGACCAACCCGCCCCCGCCGAGGGCAATGATAATTAATTAGTGCTCCGTCCCTCTATTTCCTATTTTTATGTTGACCAGCACAGGACTTGCGCCATACTAGAATTCTAGGTGGATGGGCGCAAGTTGCCACATGCCAAGAGCACGCATCGAAGGAGACACGATGGTCTTGAAGGAGATTAGGATGTTCTTGGGATCAAGAGCATGATTCGGTATGCATGTACAAAGTGCGGTGCGCTGCTGGAAAGCCCAACATCATTGGTTGGACAACAGGATAAGTGTCCCGTATGTGGACAGGTCTGCACGGTGCCCGAGACGCCCGCAGCCGCCTCCTCGCCGCCGCCCCCAAAGCTACCGCCACCTTCTGCGCCGCACCCCTCGACAACCCCAGGCGCCCTAGCAACACCGGTGAGGCGGTATCCTCTGGCAAAGAGAAAGAAGATCATCTTCATCGCAATTCCAGCCGGTATTCTGCTTTGCATCGGGATTTCTGTCATTCTAGGGCTTGTCCTAGCGAAGGGAAAGACACTCAAATTGGAATTCGGGAAGGAGTACACCCATCTGGTTAAGGACAAGGAAGGCAAATTGCTGACAACACTCCTCCTGGAATTCCAAGAGCCCGTACGATCGAATTTGAGTGTAATCGGGCCTTTTTCGGAAACAGACACATACCGGATTGTCATCAAGGTGAAGAATCTCGGGCCCAGAGAGTATGTGTGCACAGGAGTAATTAACCTAGACAAAATCGAGATTAAGAATGAGAGAGGACATCTTGACACGGCAAGATGTAATTACCGTCTTTTTGAGGTGTTTCCACCCAGACACGAAGAAGATCTCGGACTGGAGTTGCGGTCGCTCGGGGGGTGTTGTATTGTGCAGGAGCAGGAAGCATATGAGGTGATAGAGGTCCTCGTGAAGCCGGGGTTTGTCCTTCCCGAGCACCTGACAGGGACAATTTGTGGGACACGTCACGGTCTGTTACCGGCAGCCGGGAGGAAATTTCTCCTACCGTTGGGTGTGCCGAGGAAAGAGGAAGGCCCGCCAAAGGAGACTTTATGCGGGCGGTTCCGCAATTTCTCTGATTCGGACCGGCGGAATATCCATAATCATACGCTTGAATTGTACCCAAATGGCTCGTATAAGGACATCGGTCAGGGACTCGTCAACGACATGGTTACAGTGGGAGAATGGGTCCTTGAGGGAAGAAGGATCACTCTATCGGCCACCCCTGGGGGAAGGCAACGGCCAGGTTATGTGGTTTCCGAATATCTGATCTGGATGCACGGTGACTTTTTCAGGAAAGTTGGTCCCGGGAGCGGCGACTCTTCAGCAGGATCGCCACGCGACCATGCAGAAGGCCGAGGCGGTGGCCGAGAAGCTCCAGTCGAGGCGTCTGGGCAAGGCCGCCGGGACCGGTGAGGGCTATGAGCAGACACTTCGGGACATGTTTTTCCCGCGTGTTAAAAGGGGACGGAGCACTAATTGTCTCTATTGCTGCGTGTTTGTGCAATCGACAATCCGGCTCCGCCCCTCCTTCGCCAAGGCTTCGGAGGGCTACGGAGGACAAGTCGTCAATCGGGGTAGTTCCCTTCCCGCCGCCAGACGTCGAGGATGAGTTCGTATCGCTCCAGTGACAGGCCGGTGTAGATGCAGTTGCTTGTCGAGAACACGTACCCGCCGCCGGGCATGCCGTGTTGCAGCGCGTAGCGGGCCGAGGCGATGACCTCCTCGTCCGTGCCCGTTTGCAGCAGGCCGCAGTTCACGTTGCCGATGAGGCACACCTTGTCGCCCACCAGCCGCTTTACCTCGGCGATGTCGACGTGGCCCTGCGGGTCCAGGCTGTGCAGGGCGTGCGGGCGGGCCGACACGAGCGAGTCCAGGATCGGCATGATATTGCCGTCGGTGTGCTTGATCGCGTAGAAGCCCATCTCGCGATAGGCGGCGATCGTCTCGGTGAGGTAGGGCGTGACGAACTCGTCGAACATCTCCGGCGAGAGGAACGGCCCGTCGTTGAAGCAGTAGTCCGCGCACATGGCGAACCCGTCCAGCACGCCGCTTTTGGCGTAGGCGGCGGCGTTCTTGATACACCCCTCGACGGCCCGGGCGGCATCGTCCTTGAGTCCTTGCGGGTCCTCGGCCAGCCGCTCGGCGAAGGCCATCATGTGCTCGCCGTCCGGCAGGCTGTAGGTCGGGTCGCCGTGGACGAGCAATAAATAGTCCATGCCCGAGATCTCGCGGATCTTCTCCATGCAGCGGATGGACTCCGGGCCCGCCTGCTTCCAGCCCATGGCGCCGTGGAACATTATGCCCGCGTGTTCGTACTTGCGTGCGCAGTCCACGTAGATGCGGGCGATGTCCATGCGGTGACACTCGCGCTCGGCCTCGGACATCTGGTCCCACTGGTGGTAGGCGCGGTGCTCGGGGTGGACCTTGCCGAGGGCCTCCATCGTCAGGTAGAACACCAGCTCCCAGTGCGGCACTCGGCCGGGGGGCTGCTTGCCCTCCAGGGCCATGATGAACTTCTCACGCGGCGTCATACTTCGTCCTCGTGTGGCGTCGTTTGTCTATCGTTGCACCAGCGGCATACCAGAACATAATGTGGGAGCGCTCAAAGGCAAGGGGCAAGGTCGCCGGCGCGGCGGCTGCGCTGCTTGTGGCCGGACGGGCTGCTAACGATGACCGCAGCGACAGCCATTTCGATTGCGTTTGACCGGCCGGTACTTCTGGCGGCGCTGGCGGCCGTGGCCGTGCCGCTGCTCGTGGCGGCGTGGGGCAGGCGTCGCGGCCGGCTCGACGGCGCTCGCCACGGGCAGCTCGACGGGGCTCGCCACGGGCGGGAAGCGCCGCGGTGGGCCGTTGTGATCCAGTGCGTGGCCGTGGCGCTTGTGGCGATGGCGCTGGCGGGTCCGAGGCTGACGGGCGTCGGCCGATCGCGCCTGGGCTGGCTGGTGATGACGGACGTGTCGGCCTCGGCGCGGGGCCAATCCGACAAGCCCGTGGCCTTCGGCGACGACAGGCCCGTCCAGCGGCTGGAGTTCGCCGCGTCGGTCGGCGCGCCGGGCCAGGTGACGGACGCGTCCGCGACGAACATCGCAGGTCCGCTCCGCCTGGCGGCAGCCCGCGCGAGCGACGGCCGGATAGCCGGCGTGGTCATCTGCACCGACGGGCAGTTCACCGACGCCGACTGGCGACCGGCCGCCCGCGCACTCGGCGAGGCGGGCGTGGCCGTTGCGATAGTGCCGTTCGGTTCGCCGCCCGGCGATGCGCGGGTTGCGGACATCTCCGCCACCCGCGGCCGCGGAGAGGCGGTCAAGCTTCGCGTCACCGTTGCCGCCGGCGCCGCCGACCGTCGCACGCTGACTGTTCGGCGGCTGTCGCCCTCGGCGGCTGCGCTGCTGACCCGCCCGCTGACGCTGCTGGCCGGCGACGTGATGACGATTCGCATCAGCGACGAGGCGCCTGCCGGCAGCGCCGCCCGCTACACGGCTGAGCTGTCGGCCGGCGACGCCTGGGGCGAGAACGACGCCGCGTCGGCCATGGTCCTGCCGCGAGTGCGGCGAGCGCTGCTCGTGTCAGACGACGCGTCGCGATGGCTGGACGAGCTCGCGCGGCAGACGGGCATGGAGATCGCGTCGCGCCGCCCGGGCGACGCGCCGGTGAGTGAGACGGACCTGGCCGAGTACGTCGCCGTGATCCTCATGGATCCTTCCGGCGACCGTCTGACCCCGCCGCAACGCGGGGCCGTCGGCCGTTATGTGCGGTCCGGCGGGGGGTTGGTGTTGGTCGGCTCGGGCCCGCGCGGCTCGCCGGCCGACCGCGACGACCCGCTCAACCAGGTGGCGGCGCTCGTGGCCAACCCGTACGACCGGATGCCGCTGGCGGTGACTGTCGTGCTCGACGCGTCCGGCTCGATGTCACTCGCCACAGGCGGCTCGATGGCACGAGCGGCGCACGGCCGACCGCGGTTTGCCCAGGCATCCGAGGCAACAATCGCACTGCGACGCTACCTGACCGAGCAGGACTCGCTGAAGGTGATGACGTTCTCCGACGAGCCGAAGCTCACCTACGACAGCGGCGACGGGCCGGCCGACTTCGCGGCGCTCGGTGAGGCACTGCGGGGCGTCACGCCGGCCGGGCCCACGCGCGCCGGAACAGCGATCGAGCTGGCAGCGAGCACGCCCGACCAGTCCGGCAGGCGACGGCTCATCATCCTCGTCAGCGACCTGATGACCGAGCCGTTCGACGTTCCCGTCGCGGCCGAGGTGCTGACCGCGGCCGAGGCGTCGCTGGCGGTAGTCGCCACCGGCAGAGCCGATGACGACGGCGGCGCGGAGCTGCTGTCGGCCCTGGCGTCGGCCGTCGATGCTCCGCTGGTGTCGCTCGGGCCGGACGCGGACCTGTCGCAACTGTCGGGAATATTCGGGCGGTTCGTCCGCCACGCGCGGGGCGGCGCGGTCCGCCGCGGCGAGTTCGGGCCGATCGACCTGACCTCGCTGCCGGGCGCCGAGGGGATAGCGCCGCCGCCGCTGGACGCCTACATCCTGTCAGCCACGAGCGGCGAGGACGTGGAGGTGTACTCGCGCGTCGCCGGCGACCCGGTGCTGGCGCTGCGGCGGGCGGGTCTCGGCCGATCGGCAACGCTGGCTGTGCCGCTGGGTAACGGCGAGAACGTTCCGTGGCTGCAGTCACCGGCGACGGCCAGGCTGCTGGCGACGCTGGCCGAATGGTCCGCCAGGCCGCCGGCGGATGGGCGGTTCCTTGCCGAGGTAGCGCGCGAAGGCGGGCACATCCGCGTCCGGCTCGATGCAACTCGCCACGGGCGGCTCGATACAGCCGATGGCGGCGTGCCGATGAACGGCCTCGAGTTGACCGTGACGGTCGTTGCGGATTCCCCGCAGCCGGCAAGCTACGACATGCATCAGGTCGCGCCCGGGCGATATGAAGGGGCGTTGCCTGCGGGGCAGGAAGCAACGTGGCTGGCCGTCGCCGATGACGACGGCGCAGTCGTTTGTCAAAGGGGAATCGGCGCGGCCTGCCCGGCGGAGTTCGTAGGTATCGGCCCCGACTGGCCGCGCCTGCGCGAACTTGCCAAACTCACCGGTGGACGGATCGCACCGGGCCGAGCCCTGTTGCTCGACGAAAAGTTGGTCCCTCGCGGCGCGCTGACGCTGTGGCCCGTGCTGCTGGCCGCCGGGCTTGCGATGATGTTGGTCGAGTGGCTGGCCGTTCGCGTCAGGCGACCAGCGATCTGACGCGCCGGTCGATTAGGCCACT
>Ga0114919_10003973_pt1 | contig 11895 bp, 9 predicted proteins | sample BlataG_FD_88682 | JGI IMG/M metagenome (GOLD analysis project Ga0114919, IMG submission 88682) | Deep subsurface microbial communities from Black Sea to uncover new lineages of life (NeLLi) - Black_00105 metaG | ecosystem: Environmental > Aquatic > Marine > Oceanic > Sediment | place: Atlantic...
ACCCGCGACATCTGTTCCCTGACGAGACCAAAACCCTGCCAAACACCGGGAAAAACCATCGGTCTCTGCCCCTACCCCTTCCCCTACCAGATCTGGTTTGACGGGGAGAGGCTTCAGGCAGAATCGATCGGCCGGCAAAAAGGCAGTGGCTCTTGATGGCAAAGCGGTGACACCGCTCTGCCCTGCTCCACCTCAGAGGCATTTCGCCTCAGAGGTTTTTGACCATGCTTCATTCCAATGACACTGCCGGCCATACCGGCAGTCACAACGCAGACAATTCCAACGATTCTCACTTCCCATCACCAGTAACCAGAACCGCCGCCGGTGCGACTCACCGTGCCGGACGGGTGCGAGGCGACGATTTCGGGCTACCCGACCGGGCTGGACTAATCGACTTGGCAAACACATTCCTTGAGACCCAAGCGAAACTTTGGCCAGAACTGGCGGGCACCCCCGCTGTGCCTGTGAATACGCCTACGGTTGTTACCGCCATGGCAGAAGACTTTGAGCAGCGCTTTCGGTCCCAAGTTGCCACACCAGTCAGCACAACGGGCATCAAGCCTGAGTGGAATGATCTCGGAGTGGCCTATCTCAGGTTCAGTGACGAAAACTCAAACCCACGGTCACTCGACCAGCAGTTGGTGAACGTCCTCACACTCGCCCGTCGGGAAAACGTTTTTGTTCCCTGGGCATATGTGCTGGCAGATGCCGCTGTCAGCGGCACCTTGGCCTGCCGTCGCGGCTATACCCTTGCCAAACGAATTGTTGAGGAACGCACTGAAACTGGTGTGTCCTGGTTTCTGATTGACGACCTGTCCCGGATGAACCGCAACACGATTGAGTCGCTGAGACTCGGGGAGTTGGCAGAAGAGACCGGCGTCCGGGTGGTTGGGGCAAGCGATGGCTTTGACAGCGCCAACCCACAGTCTTCTCTGCTGCTACCGGTTTTGGGCTCGATGAACGAGGCCTTCATTACGCAGCTTCGCTCGAAGGTCAAACGAGGCATGGACGATGCCTTTCGACGGGGGGACAACATCAATCCACCGGGCGTTGGCTACCGACTGGTGGACGTCAAAGACGCCAACGGCAAACTGGTGATTACTCACAAGAGCACCATCGAAAAAGCCGTCGAGATTGACCCTGACGCAGCCCAGTGGATCCGTCGTGGGGCTGAAATGATCGCTCATGAAGGTAAGAGTGCCGTCAACGTAGCAAGGCTTTTCAACGAGCATCGCGTTGGAGGCAAACAGACCTGGTCTGACGGACGGGTTCGAAAGCTCTATGGCCGAGAGCGGCTTGTCGGCAAAGATGTCTTCCGCAAGACCCGTCAGGTGACTGATCGACAGACCGGTAAGAAGAAGGCCATCCATCTGCCCCAGTCCGAGTGGATCTGGCGTGATGTCCCACACCTGCGGATCTTGTCAGATGAGTTGCAGGCCGCCGTACAGCAGAAACTTGGAATCGGGGCGGCGTCATTCGGCCCCAAGGCGAAGGACCGTCGAAAACGAGTACACCGAGTAGACCTCTACCCCAAGGTGCTCATTCGGCCCATCTGTGGTTGCTGCGGCAACCCCATGAGTCTGGGTCGGTCGTCGGGAAAGTACCAGAGTTTTTTCTGCCCAAATGCCTCAACCGGAATCCGTGGCTGCACCAACCGGGGCTATAAGTCAGCCCGCATCATCGATGAAGCGGTGCTGGGAAAGGTGATGGCAACGCTCTTCACGGATGACTTCGTGACGGATCTGACAGCCGACGTGAACAAACGCCTGGCAGAACTGGCTCGGCAGCCAATTCGCTCGACCGACAAACTTGAGTTGGAGATTGCCAAGGATGACCGGCAACTCAAGCGGCTGACTGACCGACTCGACAAGGTCGACCTTACCCATATTGATGCTCTGGTGAGCAAGGCCGAAGACATGGGCCGAAAACTGGAGGCTAAGCGGCAACGGCTCAAAGAACTTCAGCGGGCAGCACGCCGGCCCAGTGTAAAGAGTGTCCGGCAGCAGGATGTTGTTGCCGAACTCACAAAGCTCCGAGAACTGCTTCAGGGCGACGTCGGGGTTGCTGCCCAGTTGCTCAAAGACCTCATTGGTGACGTCGTTGTGGAAAGACGCCCTGTAGCCGGCAGCGAGAGAACCGAAATGAACGCCCATTTCGCCATTCACGCCATCCCTGCTCTTGTGTCACTTAACCGCGGCAAGGGTACCGATGGCGATGATCCAACGGACACCATGTGGGAGTTCCTAGATGCCGACCGTTGGACAATGCCCACTGATGGCCCAGCCAGCCTTCGCGGTGTCGAGGTTTCGCTCAATCCAATACCGAAATACGAGCTGCTCTTGCCGCAGATCATTGCCATGGCCGCTGCGGGCTCAAGCATAAGCCTCATCTCGCGGGCACTTGGGGTTGGTGCTGAAGTTGTGCGTGATGCCCTGCATCTGCATCACACAGGTGCCCGACCACCAAAGCGGATTGACGGCAGACGGAGAAAGCGAAAACAGCCAGAAACGCCATACGTCCCCAAATACAAGCAAATGGCAGTTGAGGTTGACCGCCGCCGCAAGGCCGGTGAGGGGTTCGACAGACTTGCCCGCGAACTGAAGGTGAGTCGTGCGACAATCGTGCGAGCCTACGACTACGCGAACCGTGACGAGGCGATTGCCGCAGCCCACTCCGGCAGGCCGCCCAACAGGCCCAGATACCGGTGGAGCGAGGAAGCAGCGGCGGCCAAGACGTTGCCGCGTGAACGCTGAACGAAGCCGCTCTTCTACCGAATCACCTTAGCCACAGAAATGGCCAAGTAAGCATGCCTCGGGGCGAACGTGATCTGCTTTCCAGAAAATTCGTCTCTCCCAATCCAAAAAACGCTAACTAACAGCGAAGTCAAAAGCCGTGTGAAACGAATTTGCCCTAGGTTCTTGACCTGTTTGGCGTCCTTTAAGAATTGACGGGGCAGCAAGCTGTGCGACGACGCCGGGCAAATGCTCGATGTACTAGCACTTGCCGAACCGAACAAAATAGCCTACTCTAGTCGCCACCCAGATTGACTGCTCCCCCCCCCCCCTTAGATCAGGAGGTTTAGAAATGAATTCCTTGCTTCTGCTTGGCCAGAGTACCAGCGACCCAAACCCGATTGTGGCACTTATTTATTTAGCAGTTGTTATCCTCCTCCTCGTCTCTGTGTGGAAAATCTTTACTAAGGCAGGGCATCCTGGCTGGGCCAGCCTTGTCCCAATTTACAACGTCTATATTTTACTGAAAATAGCGGGACGCCCTGGATGGTGGCTGCTTTTCTTCTTAATACCTTTGGTGAATATCGCCGTAGCCATCCTTGTCTCGGTCGACATCGCAAAGGCTTTCGGGAAGTCCGCCGGCTTCGGTATCGGCCTCGCACTACTGAGCTTTATTTTTTACCCCATCCTTGCATTCTCAGATGCTCGATACCAACTCGATCAATGAAACCAGGCCACCCCGGCGAGAGACCCTAAACCAACTAGGCAAGGGCATGTCTCTTCGATGTCCGCAACTTCATCACACGGGACGGATAACAACCGTTCTGCAAGTGCCATTACGCCTAGCACCGCAGGTTTTCTCGGCGACAAGACCTTCATTTATAAAGACACCAGACGAGGCAATAAAAAACGAAAAGCGATGCCCAACGGACTTCCGCAGCAATATTAGATCACGCTGAATCTCGACCGATCGCTAACTAAACACCTCACCATTGGCAGCCGACACCCAGTAAATTTGCCGGAACGGTCGCTTTCCAATATGCTTCTCTTAGATTCTAGACTAAACCTATTTGCAGTACCTCACGCTAAAAACACTAGACGAATTATTCCGAAGGCGACTAAGTAGAAAACCGAGAAAAAACGATGAAGAAGTCGATCTTTTTAGGAAAACAGGGGCAAAGCGCAGCTTTCAATCAGGGAACCGAATCGATTTCTGGCATCCAAGTAAAACTGAATTGGACAAAAGGCGTCGACCTAGACCTACATGCGTTTTACAAGACGAGGTCAAATGAATTCGGACACATTTTCTACGGCAATAAAGGCAGGGCTGACAACAGTCCCTACATATCACTAGACGAAGACAAGGGAATAGGCAACTCTGCTGGAAACAACAACGAGAACTTAACGATCCGAAACCTTGATAACTTCAAATCGATACTAATCGCGACGAACATTTTTAGATTCATGGGCTTCCTACATAAAGGCGATAACTTTGCGCAGTATGACGGAAAGGTCGTTGTCAAGCCAAATATTGGTGACTATATTGAAGTGCCACTATCATCCGAAGAGCACGGAAGATGGTGCATTATCGCCCGAATTGACAACGATGGCCAAACACCAACGGTGACAAATATAAACAAGGTCCAGCAAGCCGAACCAGAAAGCCATGCCCTCTGAATGTGCTCCGCCGGCGAACGCTCGGGCATCTTTTGCAATTTCATTTGATACAAACGAAAAACGGTTCAATAAATTCCTTGCTTTGCCATAACCAACGAAGAGTCACCGTCGCAGTAGCCAGACGACGACTGGCGAAACAGCCGAGGAAACATCCAAACCCGCAACAAAATTGACCGACAAAATTCGGCGACCTCCAGCAATTGCTACTGCTGGAACTGGAAATAAGTCTGACCAACGAGTCACATCTACGTCAACAATGCAGACAACAGTCCCTTAGTTAATGCCGCACTCACCCAAGACGCATGAATGGTAATCACTGACGTGGCAGCACTGGCCTCGTAGGCAATATCGGTTGAGCGACGGCAGGGGAATTTCCTGTTAAATACACCCCAATCCTTGAAACCAACATTGCCGGGGATAACTTAATTGCTTCACTCCCAATTAAAATCTCTTGACTCAACTTTAACGCAATTCGAGGGCATCACGGCCTCAAGCCTGCCAGTAACTACCCTGCGACGAATGCAAAAACGCATCCTTCAACGCTTCGAAGAAATTGATGAAGATGCTAACGCCTGCCTCGAGAAATCGGAAGAAGCTTTATCGCTGTCAGATTATCAAGTACTCGACTGTGCGCAAAAAAGCCTACGGAGTTATCGGCAAGAGGCCAATCAATTAACTGCGATATACGAGACCCTTGGCAACAGTATTCAGAGGAAAATCATTCATGAGAACATGATAAAACAAGTTGGCACCCCACGGCGTGTCGCCATTATCGAAGGACTTATTTTATTCTTAATTGTCTTCGTCCTCGGCCTACTTTTATTCGATATTGCGTGTGGGCCTGAGGTTGCTCGCCCAGCACTGCTAGCAGGCAGCACTATATTCTGGATTGATTGTATTTGCTGCACTGTCTTTATGGCCGAGTTCCTATGGCGGCTTTCATGCGCCGAGGACAAAAAGTATGTCTGGAAACATCATTGGGTTGATTTCGTGACATCAATTCCAGTTCCAGGAGAAGCTCAGCTGGCAAGATTCGGTCGGATTGCCCGCATCGCTCGATTCGTCAGACTGCTTCGGCTATTAAGATTCGCAAGACTTTTCTTTATTATCTGGCGAGGGATGGACAAGCTACAAGACGTAATAAACGTCAATGTCATGAAAAAAACCATTCGGTGGGCGGTGATTGCGACATGCCTTGGCGCTATTGCAATATATAAACTTGAGGGCACAAGCCCGGCAGCCAATGATACTGCTGAAGCTGGCAACTCAGTGGGCACAATAGTGCAAGCGGTGTGGTGGAGTTTTACGACCGTTCTTACTGGCGGATTCGGGGACATACACAACCCCAGCTCGATCAGCGGACAAGTGGTGACTGGCATTTTGATAATCACTGGAATGGTTGTTGTAGGCGTATTCACCGCTACTCTTACATCACTGTTTATCGGCGATGACACCGGTGAGCTCGAGCGATCGCAGGCCGAGCTTCAGGTGAGACTTGCGAAAATCGAAACCCAACTTGAGTTAATAGTGCCAAGAAGCAAGCACTAAGGACTCGAACATTCGTCGATCGTGAAACTAAGCCGAATTGACCCGTAGAACTTAATCACCCAACCTACTGACCAGGCCTGATTTCCTGTAGCAGGTGATATGAGGATTTAGGAACAAGTGGCTTCCCCCCGGATCGCGCGTGCGGCTGGAGCCGAGGCCTTGGCCGAGGCGGAGGCCGCACACGCGGCGGCGAACCCGGCCGGGGTCCGATAACCAAGCGAGCTGTGAGGCCGCTGGGTGTTGTATTCATCTCTCCAGGAAGCAGTGAGCGACCGAGCATCCCGGACGCCCTCGAAGATCTCCATAGCCAGGAACTCGTCGCGGAACCGTCCGTGGAAGCTCTCGGCGTAGCCATTCTCCCAAGGACTCCCAGGCTCAATGTACAGGGTGTCAATGCATGCCAGGTTGAGCCAGCGACGTAGGGCCTGAGCGGTGAACTCGGGCCCGTTGTCGCTGCGGATGTGCTTCGGCACACCACGCATAGCGAACAACTCGGAGAGCGTGTCGATCTTGTCCTCTCTCGTAGAGCCTTGGTCTACCTTTTACGGCCAGACACTCGCGGGTGTACTCGTCCACGATCGACAACCACTTCAACTGGCTACCGCTTGTCGTCCTGTCAAAAATGAAGTCCCAGCACCCTGCGTCATTCGGGGCTTCGGCCCGTCGCCGATGGCAACCATTGACACTCGACTCCAGGCGACGCTTTTTTCGCTTCTTTACAGGCACTTTCAGCCCCTCTCGCTGCCACAGACGAAACACTCGAGCCAACCCAGCACGCCTTCCTTCTTCTCGAAGCAGCCAGCCAATCCGGCGATATCCGTACCGTGGCTTCGCCCGCGCCAACTGCAGCACCCGCTTTACCAGCGGTGTCTCATCCGTACGGGGCTTGGCCTCAAATCGCTGACTACTACGCGGCTGATCCACCACCGAACAAGCCCTTCGCTCGGAGACGCCGAACTTCGTACTAAGCTCGACGACCGCCGCTCGCTTCCGGGAAGGGCTTACCAGTTTCCCTCCGAGAGATGCTTAAGCATCTGGAGGTCCAGAGCCTGATCAGCAACCCGCTGCTTGAGTCGACGGTTCTCGTACTCAAGTTGCGTCAGTCGCTTGGCTTCTTCACACTTCATTCCACCATACTGGACACGCCAGCGATCGAACGTCGACTTACTCACTTCCAGGGTCTTCAGCACCGCTGCCAGACCCTTGCCCGCGTTGAGCTTCGCATCAGCGTCTCAGAGCTTAGCAACAATCTCCTCAGGTCGGTGCTTCTTCCGTCGTCTCGTCGTCATTGAAAGTCTCCTCACCCTCAGGGCAGTAGGCCCTCATATCAACTGGATCAGGACTTTCCAAACTAGGCCAACCTTATTGGTGATTGTTCCTTGCCGACTGCTTATTTTAGAACATCGGCATCTGTGCGTTTTTTTGACACTTGAAGGCCTTTTCGCCAGTATGGTGCGATCATTAATGGACCGCTGGGAACCACCTCCACAGCACATCTCAAATATTGGAGCAAGAGATGAGCACAAGACCTAGTTACCAACCGTGTCATCAAAAAACACGCCAATTACGGGAATAGATACCGCTGCAACGATGGCTGAAAAAATAAGTATGATCAACACTTGAATAGTATATGGCATAACGAACTCGCCAAAAATGAATAACTGAGTCATCAACGCCATACAAAGGAGCGGAAGGACGAGCACGGCATAGGTAGGTATCATTACTGCACGCTGAAAAGCCCTTTGACGCTTTTCCTGACGTTCCCTTTCAAGACGTTCAAGCCTCTCCCTTTCTTTTCTGAGCCGCTCTCTTTCTTCTGCCCTTTTCCGTGCATCCAGGGCGTGCTGCTCACATGCACCGCAGATCGGTCCTGCTTGGAAACTGCTACAGATTTCGCAGTAAAAATCTAGCGGCCCGTCGCACATCTCTCGATCATGATGCTCTTCATCGGTGTAATCTGCGGCATAGATTCCGCCATCCGACCGACATTTCTTTTTAATAACTGCTGAAAGAGCGGACTTTTTTGCTTCCTTGATACGCTGCTGGATAATCCTTTTTTTGGCTTCTATTTCACGAAGCCTTGCCTCTTGCTTTTGCTTCTTCTCTTCAGCCTCCCGGGCCTTTTCCTCACATGCTTCACATCCGGTTTCTGGTGCGTATGCGTTGCACGTACCGCACCATAAACAAAGGGGTCCGTCACAGTGGTCTTTTTCGATGTGTTTATCTAGCGAGTAGTCACGGGAAAACAAATTCCCGCACTCCTTGCATTTCATGGAATATTTGTTCGCTAACAACATTTGAACTCGTGGAAAATAATTGATTAGCTGCTGGGAAGACGTTTGAGGCGAGAAAAATAGATACCAAACACTGCCACGCAAGCAAGGGCTGGAACCTTCAGGAATGCGGGTGTCAAAATCCCGGCAAAAACCCCGACGGACAAGCAAACACACAACTGCCGATCGAACGCCTGAAGTCCAGCGTGATACTCCCAATCATCGAGAATCCGTCTACACACCGGACTGCGTCGCACAAACCAGTCAATTTGCGAAATACCTGGAAAGGTCCTCCATCGCGCAATTGCTTGTTGTCGCCGACGCAACCTGCTCTCCGTATCTTCGGCGTGGCTCTTCCCGCATTCAATGCACGACGAACCGTCGAAAAAACTTTTGCAAGACATGCAGTACGTGCCTAACGCGCCGTCGCAATGGTCACGTTCACGGTGAGCAGCTTCAGTGTACGCGAGTGGATAAACCGAACCGCAATCGCGACATTTTAAAACGGCGTCGTCACAAGACATACCTCCTCCCCTCAGAACTCATGCCTCAGCACTCTGAATATCGCCGTAGAATTCTTTAACAATCTCTGCGGGGATCATCAATTGGTGGACTTCAAGAGGAACTCCAGGAGTCCAGCGAGCAATACACGGCGTGCGGTGGAATGGGCCAAACGGATCTCTTGGCAATCTCCGTGACATTGTATTCACAGTCACGCATTGATTAAGCTTCCAACGGTCATATTTTGAATGCCCTGCCTCGAAGTGATCGTGTCCGCGGATCATGCGTTCCGCCCTAATACCAAGAGCATTTAGGGCGTGCTGGCAAAACGTCGTGAAATCCTCGTAGCCAAATTCACTTGATTTACTTGTTGGATTAGGGATCTTCTTTCTTGCCCGCTCATGTGCACGCGTCCACACGAAATCTTGCAGACACTCTGGACACTCCAAGTCTGCCGGGGTGTTGAGATCAGGCAGCCGACTTGTAAGCGGAACACCGCCATGAGTGGCAATCAAGCCGTCTGGCAAGAAAATTGCCCTCGGTGCTGCTTTAAAGAACTCTACAGCCCTCTTACCAACAAGATTGATCGATGGGTCATCTCGGAAACTGTTAAGGAATTCCGCAAAGTCACAGGGGCTTACGGAAGACGAAAAGACCGGATGTTCCCCATCTGTACAGTTTAATGACGCATCGTGATTGCCGACAATATAGCCTATTCGATGCGGTCGTTCAGTAATAAGCGGAAACACCCGCAATACTACTTCCAAGCCGTAACCTTCGTCGTCGAACAGATCTCCTAGGAATACGATGGTCGACCCGGGAGACGTTCTGTCGATGTACTGTATTGAAGCATCAAGCCCCAGCAGATCTCCATGAATGTCGCCTAGAAACCAAAAAGGGGTGGGGCCGACATCGCTGTCTTCCTTGACCACTGCTATGTGGCCATTTCCCAATGAACGGAACTTACTGAGCGCGAGCGGCGACTCAGTAGGACTCGTAAAGTCTCCAAAAAGATCATCGATTTCGGCGATGATTGGGCCCGCCTGATCTCTAAGTTCCTGCCGCCTCTCTCGAACATATCTCGGGACGTCATCGCCGAGGAGTTTACAAAGATCCCCTGCGATATCGATGGGCAATAAAACAGGCGGATCAGGCGGAATGACCTCCGTAGTACGTGCCTCTGGAGGTGTAACAGCCGACAGCAGTAGTTCCCTCTTAACTTTCTTGTCATCCGACCGCTTAGCAGCCGAAACCTCCGAAGACGGGGAGTCATTCTCACAAGAAATCCGCATTTCATTCAATGCTGAAGTATTTAATTCCTTGTCTGGACCTTCAGGGAAATCCATTTTTTCCGGCTCGGCAATGTTGTCAGCCCGATCAACTGATTCAATTTCATCTCGAGGGTACTTCTCAGCTTTATCCCTAAGGTATCTCCCAGCATTTGAAAACCAATTGTTAAGGACTTTTTGAGCCTCTGGAGAGCTATTCGTCCCGCAATCTCTCTCATGACTCAACGGTGTCCCCTGGTCGTGAAATCTTTTGGCTGCAGCAGTGGTATCCCAATCCTTCAGTCTCCCCTCGATCCACTTACCCAACACCTCTAACTCACACATGGTTACCCGATGGATGCCTGGCGGTTTTGTCATTCCTTCCCAAGCTTCTAGGAGGTTGGCCGCTGTCGCCTTACGATCTTCGAATGTGGGGAGACTTCGTTCAGCGGCGGTGCCAAAATATTCGTCCACTTTCGCATGCATCGCCTTCTTAACCCTCTGCTCCGTTTCCTGGTGCTCCGGTCCCTTCTGTTCAATCAAGTCAACTTGGCCATCAACACCAAGTGCCAGGTAGGCCGCCCTAAGCGCTGTGAACTCGTCGTCTAATAACATTCCATCTTCAACCATCGGCCCAAAAAATAAATCAATGTATTTTTTCAGCGCGTTTTCGCTGCCGAAGTCTGTATTCTTGTCTTTCACGCGACTGCCTCCACCGTTTCCTCTTTTGAGATAAAAAAACAGAACACAGCAAACCATTATTACGGCTAAAACTACAACAGCCGCTATCAGCATCGGCTGACCGAATCCTGGCAACCAAGAAGAAGTGGGCTTTTCCGATTTTCCTGCTGCCGTGTCTATGTCAGAACTTGTCTCGGTGGAGGCACCCCCCGACTGTTCTACCGCTGGATTTGAGCGATCGTCGTCGGCGACACCTGTACTGCAGGATAGCACAGCCACGATCAAAAAAGCCACAAGCGAAAACGTTGTGCGACCAGAACATCCCGATGGAAGAAGGTTCGTAGACATGACTCTTAAGCACCACCTGATCACGAATTCAACGAAACAAAACTTCCAGACGCATCTTCTCAGGCCCAATGCTCAGAATACTTGATGCGTCGAGTTTAACACGGGTAGCCACAGCGCTGATACCATTAACAAAGGTAGGATTTTTGGCCGACACCGCATGCTCAAGAAACCAGCCGCCCTCGTCAACGTCTTTGCAAATAACAAACTGCGGATTTGAGGCATAGATTGCATCCTCACCGGCAAACGAACGCAAAAGGTCCTTGCCAAAACTCGTCGTAATGGTGACTGAAACCTCTCTGCCCGTTTCGGCAGCAAGAAGCGTAAGCCGTTGAGCGATCGTCTCGTAGCCACACCCCCCTCCGCATTCCGAATGTTCGGAGCTATTAGAGAAACCGCAGGAGGGGCATTTCCAGTGCATGAGTTTGCCTTGTCATACGAGCCGCACGGTCATCGGCAGCTTCACGATGCCTTTTGCTGCATTGCCAACGCCGACAATATCTCCTGCCTTCAATAGCACGGGCCCTTCATTAAAATCGCCATTAACAAGCGTCTGATTCTTTGCGTCGGAATGATGCTGCAGAACCCACTCCTTACTGTCGCTGTCCGGATGAACTGTAAACTGAACAGCAGACATAAATCTTGAGTCATCTCCTAACGGGGCGCAGATATGCTTTCCAACCTTTGTGCTAATATTGCACATCAAGATTTTTCCAGACTCGGAAACAAGCTCTAATCGGACAGAGGAAAGTTTTTCAGGTCCTGGCGGCGGTGGTGTCTGTTCACCTGTTGCCCCACCTGTTGCCCCACCTGTTGCCCCACCTGTTGCCCCTCCTGTTGCCCCTCCTGTTGCCCCTCCTGTTGCCCCTC
>Ga0114919_10003974_pt1 | contig 11894 bp, 12 predicted proteins | sample BlataG_FD_88682 | JGI IMG/M metagenome (GOLD analysis project Ga0114919, IMG submission 88682) | Deep subsurface microbial communities from Black Sea to uncover new lineages of life (NeLLi) - Black_00105 metaG | ecosystem: Environmental > Aquatic > Marine > Oceanic > Sediment | place: Atlantic...
AAATTTTTGTGCAATTTACCAAACCATTGGATTTAAGCGTTATTATCTATACCCCTTGTTATACACACTCACTTTTGACTGCATTTCAGTTTGCAGTTGCTGGATGAAATTATACTTTTGATAAAGACTAATTTTGCGCAGATGCTATTAAGTAAGCTACTATACAAAATAATATCTGATTTAATAATTGTCAAGTCCACAAACCTTATTATTGGTTTTTTATTATAACACGGTGAGTTATTAATAGCTACCAAATGGCTTTATTATTTTTAAAAAATCATAATCAGAGATAAATCTTTATGCGTTACAAGCACTGGCTGGGCTTAGGAGCAAGTATCATACTCGGGATAATCTTCTTTACCTCGGGCCTAGGTAAATTATTACTTCAAGCAGAATTATTTGAGACATACTTTCCCGGTTTTCTCGACTTTCTATCACTGGGTCAGACCAGACTCTTATTTTATGGGCTTCCTTATGTTGAACTTGTTATAGGTACTTTTCTGATTTTAGGATTCGCTACCAAGCTTACGGCGGCTTTTTCTTCATTATTAATTATCGGTTTCATTGCCAGCAATATCTGGTTTGTCACCCACGGTATGGGTTTTGAACCCTGCGGATGTCTGGGTGTTTTTGACAGATTATTTCAGAATAAGCTCTCCACACAACAATCACTTTACTTGGACATAGCAATGTTAGCTCTGGCATTGATTACCATCGCATCGTATCAGCGCCGTTTCACTGATATTTATCCCTGGTTCTTAAAAAGAATACAATAGGAGAAGACTAACAACTTACAGGAATGATTCGCTCTTTGAAAATCATCGTGCTGGTCAAACAGGTCCCGGTTATGAGTCAGGTGAAGTTTGACGTAGGCAGGGGAAAAGTTGACCGTAGTTCTGCCGACGTTGAAATGAATCCCTTTGACCTTAACGCTCTGGAGGCGGCGGTACAAATTAAGGAAATGGTTGGGGGCAGCATACTTGTCATAAGTATGGGACCTAACCGGGCGGAACTGGTGCTCCGGGACGCTCTGGCCAGAGGGGCCGACAGCGCCTTACTTCTCAGGGACAGGAGATTTGCCGGTGCGGACACTCTGGCAACTTCATATACCCTTGCTTGTGCCATCAAACAGGTTCAGGATTTTCATTTGATTATAGCTGGTGAAAAAACGGTTGATGGGGATACCGGTCAGGTCGGTCCTGAGCTGGCCGAGCATTTAAACATACCGCACGTAGCACACGTATTTAAATTGGATGTCTCGGATGAACGCTTGGTCGCGGTATGCGATATGGGTGGCCTGAGCTATACCATGGAAGCAGATTTTCCAGTACTGGTAACGGTAACCAAAGATGTCAATATCCCCAGATTACCCGCCTTCCGCGATAAAGTAAAAGCAAGGCAGATGAAAGTCGAAATAAAGGGTGCCAAGGAGCTTGCCACCGCTGCTGATGCGGCAAGATTCGGGGTGCGAGGCTCGCCGACCAGAGTTCACCGGGTAATAATTCCATCAGAAGAAAACCGAAAAGGCAGAATCTTTGCCAATTCGGTGGATGAAGCTATCAGTGAAATTTTAGAAGAGATATTTAAACCATTCTACCAATAGTAAGACTTATCAGGGTGTTATATGGCCACTCATAAAGAGATTTTAGTATTTACAGAACAAAACGAGGGCATAATCCATCCGGTAACTTATGAGTTGCTGGGAAAAGGACGGGAGTTAGCTGATAAGCTGAGCGGGTCACTCTCCGGCATTTTACTCGGCAACCACATTGAAAATGCGGCCGTGGAGCTTGTTTATTACGGTGCCGACAGAGTTTATGTATTCGACAATGAAATCTTCGATGACTTCGACCTGCTCAATTATAAACACAATATCGTTAAACTGCTAAAAGACATTAAGCCGGAAATATTCCTTTTGGGGGCAACCCACTGGGGCAGGTCGCTGGGGGCAAGAATTGCCGCCGCTCTCAACACCGGTTTAACTGCTGACTGCACTGGGCTGGATATTGACCAGAGCGGCAACCTGGTCCAGATAAGACCAGCATTTAGTGGTAACGTGCTGGCATACATCAAGACCAGAACCAGACCGCAAACGGCGACGGTAAGATACAAAGTGATGAGAAGCCCGGAGCGAGACGCAAGTAGAAAAGGGGAAATAATAAAGAAAGAAGCGGAGCTCGTGCCGTCATTAATATCCATTGTTCGTAAAGAAAAATTGAGTGACGTCAATATCGCTGAAGCCGAAATTATTGTTTCCGGTGGCGCTGGCCTGAAAAAAGCGGAGGACTTTTCCTTATTATCGGATTTGGCCGGACTTTTTGGCGCTACTGTCGGCTCCAGCCGGCTTCCCGTAGATAACGGTTGGATAGGAAGAGAGTACCAGGTGGGTTTCAGCGGAAATACGGTGAAACCTAAAGTTTACGTTGCCTGTGGCATTTCTGGCAGCCCTCAGCACCTGGCTGGCATGAGGGAATCAGATGTTATCATTGCTATTAACACTGACCCAACAGCTCCTATATTCAGAATTGCGGATTACGGAATCGTTGGCGACCTGTATGAAGTTATCCCCAGATTAATTCAAAGAGTAAAGGAGTGCCGAGCATGATTGCAGTAGAAGAATTGCAGGATATCGTCGGTAAGGACTGGGTGGTGACCAACCGGGAGCAAATGGCAAGATACCTTGCCGATGAAACGGCTGATGCCATCAGACCCAAGCCAGCGGAGAAGGTGGTCTTGGTCAAACCCGCCAGCGCAGCCGAAGTAGCGCAGATTTTAAAGCTGGCCAACAGCTATAAGACACCCGTATTTGTAAGAGGCGGCGGTACCGGAATATGTGGCGGTGCGGTGCCGATTGCCGACGGCTTACTTCTTTCCACGGAGAGGCTGGACAAGGTTATAGAAGTGGATAAAGACAATTTAATGGTTGTCGTGGAGTCTGGGGTTCCTTTTGGCAACATGTTGAAGGCGGTGGAAGAGGCGGGTTTGTTCTTTCCACCGCATCCCGGAGACGAAGGCGCCCACGTGGGAGGTCTTGTCGCCTGCAATGCGGGAGGGACAAGGGCGGTCAAGTACGGTGTAATCAGGAACTTCGTCAGGGGGCTCGAGGTGGTACTGCCCACCGGCGAGATAGTCAATATGGGAGGTAAGTTACTTAAGAATAACCAGGGGTTCGATTTAATGCATCTGCTTATCAACAGCGGTGGCACCCTGGGGGTGATAACCAAAGTCATTTTCCGGCTATGTCCCAAGTTCAATAATAGTGGTACTCTGGTGGTCTCGTATGACCATCGCCATAAAGCCATCGACACCGTCCCCGAAATACTGCAGAGTGGCATAATTCCGCTGGCCATAGAATATGTAGAACGTGATGTGATAGAGATATCGGCCACCAGATTGGGCATGAAATGGCCGGCTACGAAAGGGCAGGCTTACTTAATAGTCATATTGATTGGAGATAGCGAGGATGAAATCTATTCGCAGGGTGAGAGGGTATCCGGAATATGCGAGCGAAATGGTGCCATTGACATTTTAATCGCGGAAAGGCGGGAGGAGCAAGCCGATATCCTGAAAATACGAAGTGAGGTGTATTCATCGCTTAAGAGCAGGGTGGCTGATGTTCTGGATATAACGGTACCTCCGGCAAGCATCGGCGTCATGATGGACAAGGTTGATGAAATCGCGGCTCGATTCAATGTCCAGATTCCTACCTACGGGCATGCCGCCGATGGCAATCTCCATCCTCACCTGATGGTCGATTTAGCCGAGAGAGGCATATTGCGCCAGGTCAAAAGAGAGATTTATCAGGAGGCAATCGAAATGGGTGGGGTTATTACGGGGGAGCACGGCTTGGGGGTAATCCGGCTGCCTGACCTCGACCTCTGTCCCGATGGCAAAATTTGGGAACTGATGCGAGGCATTAAGATGGTCTTCGACCCGAATAACATATTAAGCCCAGGGGTCGGGTTGCTTTAGAAGCCATAATTTATTATAATACTGGTTCAGTCAGGCAGGTTCTATCGGGTACCGTTAACCATGGTTGGAACCTGTGCCCTTTGGATGTGTCGGGATATAAGGATTCATTGAGCTATGCTGGCTAAAGTTACCTTCTTTGGTGCGTCGCGTAACGTTACCGGTTCCTGCTATTTATTAGAGAGTGCTGATGTCCGTGTGCTGGTGGACTGCGGATTGTATCAGGAGCGTAGATATCAAGATAGGAACTGGAGCCCGTTCCCATTCGACCCTGAAACCCTCGATGCGGTCTTTTTAACCCATGCCCACCTCGACCACTGCGGTCTTTTACCCAAACTGGTGCGTGATGGCTATAGGGGCAAAATATATTGCACGCAGGCAACCTCTGAGGTCGCCCAAATAATACTGCTTGATGCCGCACATCTGCAGGAAGAAGATGCTGCCTATAAGGCGAAGCGTCATCAGCGTGAGGGGCGACGTGGACCATATCCAGAGTTACCGCTTTACACCACCAGGGATGCCGAAGTGGTTACGCCGCATTTCGCCGCTATAGAATATGGTAGTTGTGTCATAGTAAAAGACAGCGTGGAAGGATGTTTCCATGAGGCCGGCCACGTACTTGGTTCGGCGTCTATTGCCATTAATATAACCCAGGACAGTGAGAGGCGCCGTATAATTTTCTCCGGCGACATTGGCGAACCAGACCGCCCTATCATCAATGACCCGGCCATTTTTCATAAGGCGGATTACGTGGTCATCGAGTCAACCTATGGTAACCGCACCCATGTGGAACATAAGAGCATTGATATTCAGACACAACTGCGCCACTGTATCAACGAGACAATAAAGGCTGGTGGCAACATTGTGGTGCCTAGCTTCGCATTGGAGCGCAGCCAGGAGCTACTCTACCATTTGAACGAACTATTCCTGCGCAACGAAATCCCGCCAATAACCGTCTTTCTGGACAGCCCGATGGCAATACGCATTACCGAGGTCTTTAAGCGTCACGCTGAACTCTTTGACAGGGAGATGATGCAACGTCTGCGCCAAGGTAACTCACCTTTTAGTTTTGAAAACTTGAAGATGGTGCAGACTACGGAGGAGTCCAAAGCCATCAACTTCATCAAAGGGAGTGTTATAATCATCGCTGGTAGTGGCATGGTGACGGGTGGCCGCATAAAGCACCATTTGGTGAATAACATCGCCCGGCCAGAGAGCACCGTACTGTTCGCAGGATATCAAGCGGAAGGAACACCAGGTAGGCAACTTCTGGATGGGGTAAGACAAGTCCGACTATTAGGGCAAATCTATCCAGTGCGAGCTAATGTTGTTCAGATACATGGCTTTTCTGCCCATACTGACCGCGAAGGGCTGTTGGCCTGGCTATCTGACATGCGTATGCCACCTCGCTGTGTCTTTATCACCCACGGTGAGAAAAAGGCCGCGGCCAGTTTTGCTGAATTTCTCAGTGAGCAGACAGGGTGGCAAACAAAGGTGCCAAACTACCAAGATACGGCGACGCTAACTTAATAAGCCATTGATTTCATAGTTGCCAGCAGCTTAGCCGCTTTTGAAAACGACCAGGGGCAGGCCATCACCTCTCCTATCAGTTCACTAGCACGGTAACATCGCTTCCCTCCCTCTTAATATCTGCCTTCCCGATAGGAATGATATATTCCTCTCCATCCCTGTTATTAATGTTCGCCGTCTTCTTGGGAAGGCCCGCGTTTGCTCTGCAGGTCGGGAGGGGTGTCCCAGAACCATAGTCCTGGTTCCACCGGGTTATAGGGATGCTTTGCTGCTACCTCTTCATTCAGCTCAACGCCCAGGCCCGGTTTGGTAGGTGGTATGATGTAGCCATTTTCCCACTGGATTGGCTCCTTTAGAATCTCGGCGTGAAACCCGCCCCAGGTTTCTATGCTTTCCTGAATCAAGAAGTTGGGGCTACAGGTATCGATCTGGATATTGGCGGCTCCTTCTATAGGACCACAGAAAAGGTGCGGCGCAATCTGCGCGTAGTGCGCCTCGGCCATCCCGGCGATTGCCTTGGCCTCCAATATTCCTCCGACACGTCCCAGGGCCATTTGCAGAATCGCGGCAGCTTGCTTCTCGAGTAACTCGGTGAACTCGTACACTGTTGACAACCGCTCACCGGTGGCGATAGGAATGCTCGTAGACCGGGCAACTCTGGCCATCTCTTCTACGTTTTCCGGGGGAACTGGCTCCTCGTACCACAGCGGGTCGTATTTCTCCAGTCTCTTGGCCAGCCTGATGGCGCTGTGGGTTACCATCTGCCCGTGAGTTCCAACGAGTATATCACACTTGTTTCCTATGGCCTCTCGCACACTCCTGATGACGGCTTCGGCATTGGCCAGTGCTTCCAGGGAAAGCTCCCTCGGGTCAAACGGCGACATGAGGTCGAGTATGGGGTCAAGCTTCACCGCGGTGAAGCCTTGCCTGACATATTCAGCTGCCCTTATTGCGGCCTGTTCCGGGTCACAGTGCACGCTCACATTACTCTGAAAAGAGTCATCAGGTGCCGGATAAAGGTAGGTATAGGACCTGAGCTTCTCGTGGTACTGTCCACCGAGCAGGTTGTAGATTGGCTGGTCCAGTGCCTTGCCCACTATGTCCCAGCAGGCCATCTCGAAGGCGCTGATTACACCCATCTTTGTCAGGTCCGGATGCTGACCGTAGCCGCTACCGTAAAGTATTCGCCACAGCCTTTCGGTTTTGAAAGGGTCAAAGCCGATTACATACCGCTCGCCCATATCCTCGATCAATCGCACTACCGTGCGAGCGTCAAACGGTACTGCGTAAGCCTCACCGAAGCCTTCTATTCCACTGTCGGTGGTGATTTTCAGGAATACCCAGTTACGTCCACCGTGATGTGGAGGTGGGGTTCCAACAACATATGATTTGAGCTCTGCTATTTTCATTGCCTGCGTCCTCCTTGGATTTATGAACCGCTTTCTTTAATAATGTAATGTGACCGTAAACCACAAATTATCACAACGAAATCTACTTGTCCAGCAGTTTCTTGAGTCAGTTTTACGTTTTTAGAAGTTTTTGCCTTTCTCGTAACTTAATATGTCACGGTCTAGTGCGTTAAGTATAGCACTTTGTCCTAAATGATAGCATCATAGCGTTTTGTCACCTCTTTGAATAAAATAGCGTTTCGTTATGCTAGATAACCTAGAGAAACCGTTTGGCCAAGTGCCTATTGGAAACGGTGTGGATTAAAGATAAGAAAGTCGTGGCAGTTACACCACGAACTGAGTTAACACCGTTCTTCAAGTTGAATTACGAAGAGTATGTCAACGAAAGATTGAATAAGCGACCCCGGCGGGATTTGAACCCGCGATCTCCACCGTGACAGGGTGGCATGTTAGACCGCTACACCACGGGGCCGTTTAAAATGTATTTATGAGGATAAAACAGACTCTTGATTTCCGGACTTAACTTGAGTGTAGCAAAGGTGTTATACTATGTCAAGTTCGTCAGGTGGGTGGTGATAGGCATCAGAGAATGGGATAGAGTACATAGTTGGTGAAGCATTGTCGGTGTTTGCCGTTTGTGTTATAATGGGCGAGATAATTTTTCAGGTAGGAAAATGGCAACAAGAAGGGGTAAAAAAGAAGAAGTACCAACAGAAGAGAAACAGTTGCGAGACTACGAACTGGTCCTAGTGGTCAGTCCGGACGTTGCTGAGGACGCTCTGGACAGTGCTATCAAAAATGTAAGCCAGTTCATTACCGGCAAAGGTGGCGTCATATCTGAGGAAGAAAGATGGGGCAAGCGAAAGCTGGCCTATCCAATTAAACGTCATCTGGAGGGTAATTATGTGCTAACGAGATGCAAAATGAGGCCTACTTGGGCTAAGGAGTTGGATGCAAACCTGAAGATATCGGAGGATATTCTGCGGCACCTGTTGTTAAGTGTTGGTAGTTAAACCGGGAGGTTACCCTGGCATCCCTACGGAGGAGCAGGGTAAAAGGAGTGTTGGAGCCATGCCAAGTATGAATAAAGTGATAATAATCGGGAATGTCGGCGGGGAACCGGAAATGCGGTTTACCCCAAACGGAAAACCGGTAACCTCGTTTAGTGTGGCCACTAACTGGGTATCGACGACTCCGGAGGGAGAGCGCAGGCAGGAAACGGAGTGGTTCAATATCGTAACCTGGAACAAGCTTGCCGAACAGTGCAACCAGTTTTTAGCTAAAGGTAAACTGGTTTACACGGAAGGCAGACTGCACACACGTATCTGGGAAGGTCAGGACGGGCAGCAGCATTCAAGAGCAGAGGTGATAGCCAATAAAGTGATATTCCTGGACCGCAAAGGGGTATCGCCACTGCCTGAGGAAAAGCTGGAGGAGAGTGCCGGTACCAGTGACAAGGTTGATGAAAGGGATACCGCGGAGTTAGAGCCCGACGATATTCCGTTTTAGATAAATGCTGGTTGAAAGGGTTATGAATGGCCGAAGCGAAAGGAACACCCAGAAGTAGGAGATGGGCAAAACCAAGATATATGCCCAAGCGCAGGGTATGCACGTTCTGTGCGGACAAGACGCAGGTTATAGATTACAAGCATCCAGAAAAACTGCTTAATTTCATTACCGATAGGGGTAAGATTGCGCCGCGTCGTAAAAGTGGTACCTGTGCCAGGCACCAGCGCATTCTGGCAAGGGCGATAAAAAGAGCACGTCACCTGGCCATGTTGCCGCATGCACCGGTTCACATTCGTGAGTCGGAAATGGTCGGCTGATGGTGACGGTGTCGGATAGCGATAATTCCGCTTGCTTTTTCAGGATAATAAGGGAAAAGGTTTTATTTGTTACGGTGAGCTGAAGTGCCAAAAAGGACTTATCAACCAAAGAGAATTCCGAGGAAGCGAGAGCACGGTTTCCGAGCGCGGATGAGCACGCGGAGCGGACGTGCCGTTTTGAAAGCAAGACGACTGAAAGGTCGTAAGAAATTAACGGTCGTGTAGTGCTTGGGCAGTGGCCGTACAAGGGGGCGTGTGAAGTGAGGGGTGAGCAATATCTGACGAAACCAGTGCAGTATGCGCTGGTCTATAATAAAGGCAGTTCGTGGGCGAATAGTTTGCTGGTAATAAAGGCGTTATCCAATGGGCTTGATTTGTCCAGATATGGTTTCTCGGTTGGCCGCCGGGTAGGCAAAGCGGTGGTGAGAAACCGGGCAAAACGCCTGCTCCGTGAAATCCTGCGCTCAACACCCCTGCAGCCGGGATGGGATATCATCTTCATTGCCCGAGCACAAACGGCTGGTGTTAGTTACGCCGAACTCGAAGCGGCAGTCAAGGATTTGCTGTCTCGAGCCGGCTTACTGGTTGAAAGTTATGAAAAAGTTGGCCTTAGGTCTCATTAGGCTTTATCAGTTGACCCTGTCACAGGTTACTTTGCATTCCTGCCGCTTTGCCCCTACCTGTTCTCAGTATACGCATGAGGCTATCGCCAGATATGGTCTGGTAAAGGGGGCCTGGCTGGGAATGAGGCGCCTCTGCCGATGTCACCCTTTACATGAAGGGGGATATGACCCGGTGCCGTGAGTACAGAGGGAGTTTGTTCTTTACACAATGGAAAGAGGTAAGGAGTAGGAAACAGTTGTTGAAAAAGGGAATAATCGGTAAAGTTCTGCTTCTGGCAGTGCTGCTCATGGTGCTGGCCACTGGTCTGGCTCTTCCCACCTGCCGCCCGGCCGAAGGTATACCAAGAGGGTGGTCAGGAGTTACCGTTATCGATGATGCTCTCTTTCTGGGTTCAATGGATGGCGAACTGGTCGCCATAGATAAGACCACCCGGCAGCGCCTCTGGCCGGATGTTCTGTTTAAGCAGAAGAAGTCGGGCGGCTTTGGCTGTGGCCAGGGAGACCAAGCGGTCGCTATTTATGGAACACCAGCGGTGACGCCGGAGCTGGTCTATATAACCGGCTATAATGGCAAGATGTATGCCGTGAACACGGAGACCGGTGCTTTACGCTGGGTGTATCCAAGAGAGGATGAAGTTGACCCGATTGTGGGCGGGCCCGTGGTGGCAGGGGATAAAGTCTATTTCGGCGGTTCCGATGGCAAACTGTACGCCCTCGATGCTGCCACCGGGGATGAACTCTGGGTATTTGAATCCGGCGATAAAATCTGGGGAACGCCAGCGGTAAACGGCGAAACACTATATATAGGCTCATTTGATAAAAAGCTGTATGCGCTGAATGTGGCCGACGGCAGCTCGAAGTGGCAGTTTGAAACTGAGGGAGCGGTTGTCAGCACGCCGCTGGTGTGTGACGACACGGTATACGTGGGTTCATTCGATAGGTATCTTTATGCCCTGAATGAGGCTGACGGCAGTCTGCGCTGGAAATATCAGGCCGATAACTGGTTCTGGGCACGTCCCCTGGCTGACAACGGCATCATATATGCCGGCTCGGTTGATGGAACGGTACATGCTTTGACGGCTGATAAAGGTGAAAAAGTCGCCGTCTTTGACCTGGAAAGTCCGGTAAATTCTTCGCCAGTACTGGCTGGTGGCAATGTAATTGTAGCAGTGGATGCAGGGCAGGTATACTCATTAAGTGTCAATCCCAGGCAGAAAAAACCGCTGGTCAATCTAGAAGAAGAGATTTACGCGCCTCTGGCGGCCAGCGACGGAGTTGTCTATATTCACAGCGCTGACGATGTGCTCTACGCCATTGATGCTCAGTCCGGCGCCATACTGTGGAGCCTTGAACTGGAGAGCGAGTGAGGTAAGTTATCTTGGTTGGTGAAATCTGGGATTTAATCATTCTGTCGCCGATGATAAATGTCCTTATCGTCGTGTCTGGCGCTTTGTTCAATAATTTTGGCCTGTCGATAATCATACTGACCATTATTGTGCGCGGGGTAACGCTGCCGCTTACCCTGAGGCAGCTCAGGTCGACCAAAGCGATGCAGGAGATGCAGCCGAAGATGGCCGAGCTGCAGAAGAAATTCGGCAAGGACAAGCAGAAGCTGGCACAGGAACAGATGCGGATGTATAAGGAGTCCGGCGTAAATCCCGCGGGCTGTTTGCTGCCCATGCTCGTCCAGATGCCGATATGGATAGCCCTTTTCCAGTCGATTATCCGCGTTCTGGCGGTTGTCCCCGAGGATTTCCTGAAGCTTTCCGGACATCTATACACGGCGTGGCCGCAGGTCTTCTCCCTGGTGCCGCTCAACAGCCACTTCCTCTGGCTGGACCTGGCAATACCGGACAGATACTTGCTATTGCCAATTCTGGTGGGTGGCACGATGTGGCTGCAGCAGAAGATGGTAACGCCGAAGACGGGTGACCCCAGGCAGCAGGCGCAGAGCACGATGATGTTATGGATAATGCCGTTGATGTTCGCCTTCCTCACCATGCAGTTCCCGAGTGGACTGGCGCTCTACTGGGTGGTTTCAAATGTCATCAGCATTGGCATGCAGTACTTCATTACGGGCGGGTGGGGTGGATTATCCTCTCAGGCGGCAGCCAAACCGGCGGGACGGGATAAAAGGTACCTGACGCGTATTACCATGGCGGAGGAAAAGGCGGCCGACTATGCAGACACTGAGTCTGATATTGGAGCGGACGTTGGTGCTGACATCGCCGTCCCGGACACGACACAGGCGGGAGGCGCGGCTCCGACCAGGTATCAACCGGGCCTGAGGGCAATGAAACGCCATCCGAAAAAGAGTAAACGCCCCAAGCGAAGGTAATTACTTTGAGGTAGTGATGCAAGATGGATGAAAACGAATACGAAATAGCCGAGACAGCACGGACCATTCTGGAAACACTGCTTGACCTGATGGATATACCGGCGTCGGTAAATACTGTACATGGAGAGCTGATGGAAGGCCAGGGCGGAGTGCCAAGCTCCATTACCCTCAATGTGGAAGGTGATGACCTGGGAATCCT
>Ga0114919_10003975_pt1 | contig 11893 bp, 5 predicted proteins | sample BlataG_FD_88682 | JGI IMG/M metagenome (GOLD analysis project Ga0114919, IMG submission 88682) | Deep subsurface microbial communities from Black Sea to uncover new lineages of life (NeLLi) - Black_00105 metaG | ecosystem: Environmental > Aquatic > Marine > Oceanic > Sediment | place: Atlantic...
GAGTATCTGAAGAATCCGCCTCCCGAGGACTGGGACGGCGTGTTCGTAATGCAGACCAAATAATTACAAATAAAGAAATAGATAGACTTGCAGCATGCTGGTGCCGGAGGCCGGACTCGAACCGGCATGGTGTTTCCACCGGGGGATTTTGAGTCCCCTGCGTCTACCAGTTTCACCACTCCGGCGCGAAAGCTGGTATAAAAGAAAAATAGGGTTGTATACCGATCTGTCAAAGGATGGACCAGCTCGGCTCGCACGTGGATGCGTTCCTCGACAAACCGCCCGCTCCCCGTGACACACCTGTACAGTTGTATACAGATAACGTATATGGTATCACTATGCCATCCCCCCGGCGGCAGTGAACCCGAGGTATTATCCTGGCCGGCCGTATGGTGGCCTTAAGATGGAGTAGGCGGAAGAGAGCAGATGACTTTCAGTTCGGTAACAATAGGAAACATGGAGCTGCCAAACCGTATCGTGAGGGCGGCCTGTGGTGAGCGAATGGCCGATTGGGAAGGTCGGGTTGGTCACAGAATGCTCTCCTATGTTGAGACTCTGGCCCGAGGGGGATGTGGTCTGATCATTCTGGGGCACGGTTACGTGCGCAGGGATGGTCGCCTCACCGATAACGAGACCGGTCTGGACAGGGACGATCAGGTATCGCGCCTGGAGCTGATCGCACGGCAGGCCCAGCGTGCCGGAATAAAGGTAGCCATGCAGATCAGCCATGGCGGGCCGCAGTGCAGACCCTCCGTCATTGAAACAACACCCGTCTCCCCCTCAGGGGTGGAGATAAAAAAAACCAGCGTTGTTCCGCGAGCGCTCGAACCAGAAGAGATCGAAATCCTGGTCGGTGACTTCGCCAGGGCGGCCGTACGTGTCAAGGAAGCTGGATTTGATGCGGTGCAGATCCACGCAGCGCACGGGTATCTGCTGACACAATTCCTGAGTCCTGCAACAAACCTCAGGGATGATGAATGGGGAGGAACGCCGGAAAAGCGCAGGCGATTTCTAGTCGCAGTTCTGGAAGCAGTCCAGGAGGGGGTGGGACCGGACTATCCGGTTCTGATAAAGATGAATCTGGATGACTGCATCCCCAACGGCATACCGCTGAAAGAGGCCCTTGAAAACGCCCGGATCGTTTCTGAAATGGGCGTGGCAGCAATCGAAGTCAGCGGCGGTATGGTAGACTCAGACAAGGGGGCAGCCCGTAGGGATATTCAGCCGGGGCGGCAGGAGGCTTATTTCCGTCATCTCGCCCGCGCGGCCAGGAAGGCGGTGGGTTGTCCGGTGATCCTGGTCGGCGGGCTCAAGTCGATCGAGGTAATAACGGAAGTACTCAAGAGCGGCGATGCCGACCTGGTCGCGCTGGGCAGGCCCCTCATACGTGAGCCCCATCTACCCCTGGAGTGGCTGGATGGCCGTCAGGGACCCGCCGAATGTATATCTTGTAACCGGTGTGCGCTCTATAAGGACCGGGTTCTTCGCTGTGAATCTCTGATCCTGGAACAGCAAGAAGAAGAAAACGCCTAATTTGGGGGTGGGCGGCGGAAGTCTCTGCGGTAGCGCGGGTCGTGAACCGTGCACGACTCCGTGGGTTGGTTTGTTGCCAGAAAGATCTCAGTGAATCGGTCGGGACATGTGGGCAGAGCAATCTTGTAATCCGGACTCTCAGGTGTGGGGCTCGTACTGCACAGCTCCACCTCAACGATCCCGGGTGGCCTGATCCAGTCCTCCCTCGACAGGTCTCTCGCCTCATCTCTATAGAGGTCGCAGATGAACCGCGCCCAGACCGGCATGGCAATAACCGCGCCCGATGGATCGGGCACTCCGGTGACCGCGCTACCTCCAGGGAGCAGCATACTCTGGCGCGTTTCGAAGCCGATCCAGACGCCTGCCACTAAATGGGGCGTGTAGCCGATGAACCAGGCGTCACTGAAATCGTTTGTGGTTCCGGTCTTTCCGGCGGCGGGTACGTCTACGTTGTAGTAGCTTCGTGCGAGCTGGGCCGTGCCGCCCTCCTCAAGTATACCCTTCATTAAATCCACCATCAGATAGGCCAGCTCAGGCTCCAGCACTTTCGTCAGTTTAACGGGGGGCACTTCGATATCGCGGCCGAAGCGGTCCCTCACGTAGCGGATCATCCTCGGCTGGACCCGTGTTCCAAGGTTGGCGAAGACTGAAAAGGCGCTGACCATTTCCAGCAGAATGACTTCGCTCGATCCGATAGCAAGGGAGGGATAGGGCCGGAGTGGTGTGGTAATGCCGAACTGTTTGGCGTATCGGACAAGGATGGCAGGGCTCATTGAAAGCTGATGGCCCATTCCTCCGCCCATTACCAGGCGTGCAGCCACCAGGTTGATGGAACGTCTCAGTGCATCCCTCAGTGTGAGCGGTTCGCTGAACCTGCCGTAGTAATTGACAGGAGCCCAGCGGCTGCCGTCCGGCTGTGGAATGGTTATGGGCTGGTTCATCACCCTGGTGGCCGGGGTGTAACCGTTGTCGAGCGCTGCCGTATAGAGGAACGGTTTGAAGGCTGAACCCGCCTGCCGCTTCGCCTGGGTCGCGTTGTTGTACTGGTTTTCCTGGAAGTCCCTCCCGCCGATCATCGCCAGGATGTTCCCGTTCTGTGGATCCAGGGCCACGAAGGCCCCCTGGAGGCGATAGCTCTCCCGGAGGGCCTCGATCGATGAGGTATCCGGTTCGACCCCCTCAGGTGCGTTCTCCAGGATCTCCTGTAGAGTGGGCTGGATGACCCACTTTTCATATTCAGCCTGCTTCTCTTCGAGCATCCTCATCAGGTGCCGCTCGGCCAGGGCCTGCATTTCCCAGTCGAGAGTCGTCTGAATGGTCGCACCGTTACGGTAGAGGATCTCCGCACCGTATTTGCGCTCCATATCCTGCCTGATCCACTCCACGAAATACGGGGCGCTGGGGATCTCCTCATCCTTCTCTGCGAACTCCAGGGGTTTCAGCGAAAGAGTGTCGGTGGTCGCCGCGTCCAGGTATCCGGCGTTGACCATATACTGCAGCACCAGGTTGCGGCGTCTCAGGGCCCGGTCCGGGTTTAAATAGTAGAAGTATGGAAGCTGGAGGATCCCTACCAGGTAGGCGCTCTCAAGCAGGTCGAGCGCCTCCACATCTTTGTCGAAATAATTCTGCGCCGCCTGCTGGATGCCGTAAGCCCCGTTGGCGAAATAGACCTCATTCAGGAACATCTGCAGAATCTCGTCTTTGGAATAGTTCTGTTCCAGAGCAACAGCGGTGAGCTGTTCGCGCAGTTTGCGGGTAATTGTTTTCCTACTGCCGATGTTCTGGAAGAGGTTCCTGGCCAGCTGCTGCGTGATGGTGCTGGCTCCCTGACCGAAATCCAGGCTCTTGATGTTCGCAAGAATGGCGGCACCGAGGCGGCGGAGGTTCATACCCCAATGGCTGTAGAACTCGCGGTCCTCAACCGCCAGCAGCGCTTCCTTCAGATGACGGGGGATTTTGTTCAGGTCTACGGGCTCGCGCTGCTGCACATAAAACTCTTTCAGCAGTATCCCATTGGTGTCGTAGACTCTCGTGACGTGGCTCTGTTCGATCCTGGTCAGTTCTGAAGGGGTAGGCAGATTTCTGGAAAGCCAGTAGAGGAAAAGCGCACCGACAACGCCGGCCAGAAGACTGATGGCTATGACTTTGAGCAGGAACTTCCTGCCCCACACCCGCGGGAGCCAGTCCTTGAGGTTATCGTATCGTACGAACATCCACACGACCGAAGCCGCCCGGCCCACGGCCCGTACTATACGGTTGACCCGATCGGGAGTTTTACCTCCACCGGCCATCAGTGGTTCCTTTCCTCAATTTTTTCATCACGTATCTATAATGCCCTTGACCAGCGACGGAGGCAAAGGTTCCCTGAGCGTTGTGGTAAGATAGGAACGTTTCTCCGACAGGCTCCTCGGAGGAGGACTTTAGGCAATGCCCTTTCCGCCGGTTGACCAGCAGTTTGAAATATTGTTGAGGGGATGCGACCAGGTTGTTCCCGAGGAAGAGCTGGTCTCGAAGTTAAAGCGCTCGTACGAGACGGGTGAGCCGCTAATAGTGAAAGAGGGATTCGACCCCACCGCACCCGACCTGCACCTTGGCCATACGGTATCAATCCGCAAATTGAAGCAGTTCCAGGATCTGGGGCACACGGTGGTCTTCCTGATAGGGGACTTCACCGGCCTGATCGGAGATCCATCGGGCCTGAGCGAGCAGCGCAAACGGATGTCGAGGGAAGAGGTCCTGGCCAACGCCGAGACCTACAAAGCCCAGATTTTCAAGATCCTCGACCCCGAAAAAACAGTAATAGACTTCAACAGCCGCTGGTCCCTGAAGATGAGCAGCGAGCAGGTACTGGAGCTTGCGAGCAGGTACACGGTAGCCCGGCTGCTGGAGAGGGATGATTTCAGCAACCGGTACAGGAACGGCCAGCCGATAAGCATCCTCGAATTCCTCTATCCTCTCTTCCAGGGGTACGACTCGGTGGCGCTGAGAGCGGATGTGGAACTGGGTGGTACGGACCAGCTGTTCAATCTGCTGGTGGGACGCGAGATCCAGCGCGAATACGGACAGGAGCCGCAGGTCGTCATGACCCTGCCGCTGCTGGTGGGCACCGACGGCACCGAGAAGATGAGCAAGAGCCTGGGGAATTACGTGGGCATCTTCGAGTCTCCCGAAGAGATATACGGCAAGACCATGTCGATCCCCGACGAACAGATATACCCGTGGTTCGAGCTGTGTACGGACGTGTACGGGGATGAGCTTGCACGGATTTGCGAACAACTGGAGGAGCGCAGTGTCAACCCCCGGGACCTGAAGCGCCGGCTAGCCCGGGAGATCGTCGCACTCTATCACGATAAGGAAGCCGCCCTGGAGGCGGAGGCTCATTTTCAGGCTGTGATCGTCGATAAGGACCTTCCGGAGGAAATGCCTGAGGCGGCCATCAAGGAGCCGACCGGGGTGATTGAACTGCTGGAGGCTCACGACCTCGTATCGAGCAGGGGCGAGGCCCGTCGCCTGATCGACCAGGGGGCGGTATCCATGGATGGAGAGCAGGTCGAGGATCAGCTTTTCAAGGTACCGGCCGACTGTGAGCATATCCTGAAGGTAGGCAAGCGCCGGTTCTTGAGGGTTCGCCCGGGCTGATCGCGGTCTCGCCTGTTCCACCTGCCCTGCAAAGAATTCCACCAACCACCGCCGTCTCACGGTCGTTCAAGATATGGAAGCAACGGACTTCATTCCGGGTCCGTCTGATTGGCGGGATGCGATCAATGACCGAACGGCGTAAAGAAATACACTCCTTCCTGGCTCTGCTCGCGCTGCTGGCGTTAATGAGCCTGCTCGTGACTGCCTCAACGGGCTGTTCTGCCGGTTCGACGTCTGAAGGCGCGTGGCAGCACGAGACCACTACCGATGGTAATGTCAAAACCGTGCGCACTCTCGGCGGTTCCGTGTGGGGGGGAACCGCCACGCTTGTGGAAGAGGCATCGATCGGGGAGCTCAAGGGTGATGACGCGTACATCCTGGGAAACGTCGATGGTATCGCGGTCGGTGCAGGGAGGATCTACATCCTCGATCGTCAGGTACCGATCATACGGTCGTACGATCTCACGGGCCGGCACCTGAGAGATATCGGTCGGGAAGGCAGCGGGCCCGGGGAATACCTCCGGCCCGAGAGTGTAGCGACCCATCCGGTGGACGGACGCCTGTTCGTGCGCACCCCGGACAACACGAGGATCAATGTCTATTCACCAGACGGGGAGATGCTCGATCACTGGCCGATCAGGAGCGGCTTCCACACGAGCAACCCCTTGCTGGTAACGCATGATGGCGACCTGTATACCATGGTCATTACTAACTACGGTGTCGATGTGACCGAGTGGCGGATGGGGTTAATACGCTGTGGCCCGGAAGACGCTGTGATCGACACGATCCACGCCCCCGTATTCGATTTCGAGCCATGGACTATCGTCGGACGAAGTGAGAACAGCACCTCGGTCAGCAGCGTGCCGTTCTCACCTGATGTGGCATGGGCCGTAGCACCCGACCGGTCGGTACTGGGCGGGGTCTCGAAAGTCTATCGCTTCGAGATCCGGAGGCCTGACGGTACCGTCACCATAGTCGAGAAGGAATGGGATCCCGTGCCGGTGCAGCCGGAGGAGGGCCGCTGGCACGAACGAGCAGCCACGGCCAACATGGTGCGGCAGTTTCCGGGCTGGGCCTGGAACGGCAGGGCGGTTCCCAATCACAAACCGGCTTATGATGGTCTGTTCCCGGACCGCAGCGGACGTATCTGGGTACGGCGTCCGGGTATGGGCATCATCCAGGAGGATGGTGTCAAAGATCCGTTCGAGGAGAGCGGCTGGTGGCGCAATCCCTACTGGGTGGATACCCAAACCGTGGAAGTGTTCTCGATGGACGGCCGGTTCCTCGGAGAGGTTGAGATGCCAGAAGGATTCCAATTCAGCCCGCGGCCTTATATCGAAAGCGATATGGTCGTTGCCTACGTTGAGGATGATGAAGGCGTCCCGTATATAAAGCGGTATCGGCTGATGCTGCCCGAGAGGGAATAACCTTCTGAATCTGGTCTGTTCCGCTTGACCCTGTCGGGGATGGGCGTTACCCTGTATATAGTCATTTTTCCTTTTAATAGGGGCATTTGGGGCGTGTTAGCTGTTGACGTTTGCACCGGATGTCCTAACTTGTAAGGTCCGCCCAAAATCGGGGCGGGTTACGTTCTTTGACATGTTCGAAGGTGAAGTCGAAGGGCGACCGTTCAAGTCGCTTTGAGATGGAACCTTGCCGACTCACATGACCGAAAGGTCATGGTGATGTGAGCAAGGAACAATACTCCAAGAGTGTCGATGGGAAAGCCCTCGGGCTGATACCATTACACATCTTTTCTATGGAGAGTTTGATCCTGGCTCAGGACGAACGCTGGCGGCGTGCTTTATACATGCAAGTCGTACGCGAACGGGACCTTCGGGTCCTTAGTAGAGTGGCGAACGGGTGAGTAACACGTGAGCAACCTGCCTTGGAGTGGGGGATAACCTTCCCAACGGAGGGCTAATACCGCATATGGCGATAGCGGGGCATCCCGCAGTCGTGAAAGCCTTCGGGCGCTCCAAGAGGGGCTCGCGCCCTATTAGGTAGTTGGTGGGGTAACGGCCCACCAAGCTGACGATGGGTAGCCGACCTGAGAGGGTGACCGGCCACACTGGGACTGAGATACGGCCCAGACTCCTACGGGAGGCAGCAGTAGGGAATATTGCGCAATGGGCGAAAGCCTGACGCAGCAACGCCGCGTGGAGGATGAATCCCTTCGGGGTGTAAACTCCTTTCAGGGGGGACGAAACCTGCTAAGCAGCTGACGGTACCCCCAGAAGAAGCTCCGGCTAACTCCGTGCCAGCAGCCGCGGTAATACGGGGGGAGCAAGCGTTGTCCGGAATCACTGGGCGTAAAGAGTGCGTAGGCGGGGACATAAGTCTGTGGTGAAAACTGATGGCTCAACTGTCAGCCTGCCGCGGAAACTGTGTCTCTTGAGTGCTGCAGAGGAGACCGGAATTCCTGGTGTAGCGGTGAAATGCGTAGATATCAGGAAGAACACCGGTTGCGAAGGCGGGTCTCTGGGCATGCACTGACGCTAAGGCACGAAAGCTGGGGGAGCAAACAGGATTAGATACCCTGGTAGTCCCAGCCGTAAACGATGAGCACTAGGTGTTGGGTGGGCCGATCCACTCAGTGCCGCAGCTAACGCATTAAGTGCTCCGCCTGGGGAGTACGCTCGCAAGGGTGAAACTCAAAGGAATTGACGGGGGCCCGCACAAGCGGTGGAGCATGTGGTTCAATTCGATGCAACGCGAAGAACCTTACCCGGGTTTGACATGTTTGGGACTCTGGCAGAGATGTCAGTTCATCAGACTTCGGTTTGGTGCCCATTCACAGGTGCTGCATGGCTGTCGTCAGCTCGTGTCGTGAGATGTTGGGTTAAGTCCCGCAACGAGCGCAACCCTTGCCCCTAGTTGCCATCAGGTAAAGCTGGGAACTCTAGGGGGACTGCCGGTGGTAAGCCGGAGGAAGGTGGGGATGACGTCAAGTCCTCATGGCCCTTATATCCGGGGCTACACACGTGCTACAATGGCTGGTACAGAGGGCTGCCAACCCGCGAGGGGGAGCGAATCCCAGAAAGCCAGTCTCAGTCCGGATTGGAGTCTGCAACTCGACTCCATGAAGTCGGAATCGCTAGTAATCGCGGATCAGCATGCCGCGGTGAATACGTTCCCGGGCCTTGTACACACCGCCCGTCAAGCGATGGAAGCTGGGGGTACCCGAAGTCCGTTGCCTAACCTTGTGAGGGCGCGGCCGAAGGTAAAATCAGTAACTGGCGCTAAGTCGTAACAAGGTAGCCGTACCGGAAGGTGCGGCTGGATCACCTCCTTTCTAAGGAGCCTGACTTCGACCCGAAGACCGGCTGCCGGGGTCTCTACCTGGCGATGGTCCACGGAAGAAGAAGGCACCCAGATCGGCCCATCTCGAGGATGGCGTGAGCGCCGCCCTCGACTTCCCTTCGGACATGCGATCTTGAGACCAGGGGTTGGGGATATAGCTCAGATGGGAGAGCGCCGGCTTTGCAAGCCGGAGGTCGCCGGTTCGATCCCGGCTATCTCCACCAAACAGGTCTCGCAACAGGTCGGCCCGCCATTCATCTTGGTGCCGGCTTGTTTTGCGCCGGGGCGGCAACACTGCCCGCTATCCCGATGATCCATGAGGTCACCCGGGAGGAAATGGCGGATGTGCGCTGCCGTCTGATGGCGAATACGTTCTTTGACAGATGGTTTTTTCCGAATAATGCCGAGAAAGAGTATGTATCGAGAGGTACTGCTCTGCTCAACACAAAGTGCCAGAGATCCTCAATGAGTCCTGCGTAAGGTCTCGAGGCTTTTGGTCAAGCTAATAAGGGCATGTGGTGGATGCCTTGGCATCGGAAGGCGATGAAGGACGTGGTAAGCTGCGAAAAGCTTCGGGGAGGTGCAAACAACCTGAGATCCGGAGATTTCCGAATGGGGAAACCCGGCCGGGGTCATGCCCGGTCACTCCATGGCTGAATACATAGGCCTTGGAGGGCTAACCCGGGGAACTGAAACATCTCAGTACCCGGAGGAAGAGAAAACAACCGTGACTCCCCTAGTAGCGGTGAGCGAACGGGGAATAGCCTAAACCGGTGGGCGTGTTCAACATTGCAGGTGGTTGCGTCGCCGGGGTAGTGGGATATGCGCTGAGAGGGCCTGCAGACCTCTTGCGGAGTTACAAAGTCGGATTCTAGCCGAACTCTACTGGAAAGGGAGACCATAGATGGTGACAGTCCTGTAGGCGAAAGAATACCGACCTCCGTCGCACATACTCCCAAGTAGCGCGGAGCACGTGGAATTCCGTGTGAATCCAGGAGGACCATCTCCTAAGGCTAAGTACTCTCCGATGACCGATAGTGAACCAGTACCGTGAGGGAAAGGTGAAAAGCACCCCTGGCGGGGAGTGAAATAGAACCTGAAACCGCGTGCCTACAAGCAGTCGGAGGACGAGTCGGCTTCGGCCGGCCGTCTGACGGCGTGCCTTTTGCATAATGAGCCGGCGAGTTACTCCTCTGTGGCAAGGTTAAGGACCCAGAAGGTCCGGAGCCGTAGCGAAAGCGAGTCTTAAAAGGGCGTCTCCAGTCGCAGGGGGTAGACCCGAAGCCAGGTGATCTATCCTTGGGCAGGGTGAAGCGGGACTAAACTCTCGTGGAGGCCCGAACCGACCTATGTTGAAAAATGGGCGGATGACCTGAGGATAGGGGTGAAAGGCCAATCAAACCTGGAAATAGCTGGTTCTCCCCGAAATAGCTTTAGGGCTAGCCTTACAGTAGTGTCATGGAGGTAGAGCACTAGAAGGGCTAGGGGGCTTCACCGCCTACCAAACTCTACTAAACTCCGAATGCCATGACATGTTCTGTGGGAGTCAGCGCATGTGGGATAAGCTTCATGCGCAAAAGGGAAACAACCCGGACCGGCAGCTAAGGTCCCCAAGTGTATGCTGAGTGAGAAAGGATGTAGGATTACCTAGACAACCGGGATGTTGGCTTAGAGGCAGCCATTCATTTAAAGAGTGCGTAAAAGCTCACCGGTCGAGCGGTCCTGCGCCGATAATGATCGGGACTAAGCATACCACCGAAGCTCCGGGATGCATTGCATCGGTAGGGGAGCATTCTCTACGCCGCTGAAGGCGGACCCGTGAGGGCCGCTGGAGGTATGAGAAGCGATTATGCCGGCTTGAGTAGCGATAAGACGGGTGAGATGCCCGTCCGCCGAAAGCCCAAGGTTTCCTGAGGAAGGTTAATCCGCTCAGGGTAAGTCGGCCCCTAAGCTGAGGCCGAAAGGCGTAGGCGATGGGAAACAGGCTTAATATTCCTGTACTGGTTGAGAGGCGTTTGAGCGATGGGGTAACGGAGAAGGGAAACCCAGCCGGTGATTGGTTGTGCCGGTCGAAGGCTGTAGGAGGGGGGAGTAGGCAAATCCGCTCTCCCGTTAACTCTGAGAGCCGATAGGGAGGGGCTTAGCCCCGTAAACTGGGTGGTACCATGCTTCCAAGAAAAACCTCTAAGCGAGCCTCGCAGCTAACCGTACCGTAAACGGACACACGTGGGCGAGGAGAGAATCCTAAGGCGCTCGAGAGAACTGTGGTCAAGGAACTCGGCAAAATGGTCCCGTAACTTCGGGAGAAGGGACGCCCTCAGGTACGTGAACCGGCTAGCCCGGGGAGCGGACGAGGGTCGCAGAGAAACGGCCCTGGCGACTGTTTAACAAAAACACAGGACTCTGCTAAGCCGCAAGGCGATGTATAGGGTCTGACACCTGCCCGGTGCCGGAAGGTTAAAGGGACGGGTTAGCACCTTCTTCGGACTGTGCGAAGCCCTGAACTGAAGCCCCGGTAAACGGCGGCCGTAACTATAACGGTCCTAAGGTTAGGTGCTCGCTAGCCTTAGTAAAACCGAACTGTATGCGGGAAACTCCTCACACAGCTGTACGGTACTCGCTGATGTCATACATCAGCAGTAAAAATCCGGCAGACACGGGGACAATCCGCAGGGAAGGCCTGGTGCTGTAGAGGAAGATCAGCAGAACCGGGAACCCTCAGAGACCAGACGTTTGGAACCGGCCTATGAATCTTGAAGCACAATGGATTGTTGGTTTTGTGGACGGTGAAGGCTGCTTTCATGTGGGTATAAACAAACACTCCGATATGAAAGCCGGCTATCAGGTTCTACCTGAGTTCACTGTTGTCCAGCATAAGCAGGATGTACAGATACTGCATGCGTTAAAGGCCTACTTCGGGTGCGGTGTGGTTCGATCGAATCACGGCGACCGGATGGCTTATCGCGTACGCAGCCAGAAACATCTGCTTGAGCGAATCATTCCATTCTTCGAGAAGCACCAGCTGAAGACAAAGAAGGGTCTGGATTTTCGTAAATTCAGAAAAATCCTTCTGATGATGGAAGCTGGGGAACATCTCAAGGTGGAGGGGATCGAGAAGATCCGCAAGATCACCTCCGAGATGAACCGGAGCCGGTTAAGAGAGAGTCCGGCCCCCTCGGAAACGGGGAGGGAGTAACCGAGCGAAATTCCTTGTCGGGTAAGTTCCGACCTGCACGAATGGTGTAACGACCTGGGCACTGTCTCGACCACAGACTCGGCGAAATAGAAGTCGCGGTGAAGATACCGCGTACCCGCAATTAGACGGAAAGACCCCGTGCACCTTTACTGCAACCTGGTATTGGCACTTGGTATGGTTTGTGCAGGATAGGTGGGAGGCTTTGAAGCGGGGGCGCCAGCC
>Ga0114919_10003977_pt1 | contig 11888 bp, 7 predicted proteins | sample BlataG_FD_88682 | JGI IMG/M metagenome (GOLD analysis project Ga0114919, IMG submission 88682) | Deep subsurface microbial communities from Black Sea to uncover new lineages of life (NeLLi) - Black_00105 metaG | ecosystem: Environmental > Aquatic > Marine > Oceanic > Sediment | place: Atlantic...
GCGCGCCGGCGCGTGAAGAACCAGACTACCACAACAACCGCAGCGACAGTGACCCAGCCGTACCCCTTGGAGAGCACGGCCGCACCGGCCAGCAGCCCTGCAACGATGCACGAGCGTGTCCGCCAGCGGGCGGCGTGCGCCCGCAACGCGGCATAAATCGCCAGCGACGCGACCAGGTAGGTGAACGCGTCGTTGGTCGCCATCGCGGACATGTAGACGTGGCGGGGCAGGAATGCGACCAGCGAGAGCGCGAGGGCTTCGTGGCCCGCGAGCTCGTCAAAGCGGCGCAAAATCAGCAGGCACACCCAAAGGGTCACACACCCGGCGGCGACGGAGACGAACTGCAACGTGCGCCGGCCGATGTACTCGACGGCCTCGTCATCGCCAGGAGGCGCGAATCGCTGCGTCACCGTGCAGAAGCCCGCCGAGACCAGGTAGTACAACGGGGGCTGGAAACCTTCCCAACAGTCCGCGGCGTCCGGGATGCGCCCCTTGGTCAGAATGACCTCGACCGGTTCGTAGTGGTCGTCATAGGCCCGCTCGGGCGGCGTCACGACGGCGAGAGCCACCCGAAACGCCACGCCGACGCCGAGAATCACATACGTCATCCAGCGAAGGCGCTTCTGCATGGTAAGAGCATAATGCAAGCCGAGGTGCCCGACACGGGCGCTAAGCGCGCCCGGACCGAGTCCAGCGCGCCCCACATCTGACAACGTGGCGCACCCGTTACCGGGCGAGGTAGCTGAACAGGCGCGCGATTGCCTCGGCCCCGCGGTCGAGGTCGGGCAGCCGTACCTTCTCGTTCGGGCCGTGGGCGTTGCAGCTCGGACTGGCGAGGCCCAGCAAGACGCTGTCCACGCCCAAAACCCGCTTGAACATCGGCAGGATCGGCAGCGAGCCGCCCTCGCGGATAAAGGCGACGTCATGATCGAAGGCTTCGGTCAGCGCTCGGCGGGCCGCCTGCATCGGTTCGGCATCGAGCGGGGCCATGTATGGGTCGCACGCGCCGTGGTCGAGTATCTCCAGCCGCACGGTCTTCGGGCAGCGTTGACGGATGGTTTGCTCGAAGAGGCGGTCGATCTCCGCGCTCGTCTGTTTGGGCACCAGGCGCATGCTGATCTTCGCGCCCGCGCGGGCCGGGACGATCGTGCTGGCCCCCTCGGCCATGTAGCCGCCGTAGATGCCGTTCACGTCGAGCGTCGGGCGACAGGAGCGTCGCTCGTAGCTGTTGTAACCGGCTTCGCCATACGGGGCGGGGCTGCCGAGCTCGGCGACGTACTCCTGCTCGTCGAATTCCAGCGCGGCCATCAGCTCGCGCTCTTCGGGGGAGGTGTCCGCCACCTGGTCATAGAAGCCGGGGATCGTGATACGCGCCTCGTCATCGTGCAGGGAGGCGATGATCTTGGCCAGCTCGTTGGCCGGGTTGGCGATCGAGCCGCCGAAGGTGCCACTGTGCACGTCGTGCTTGGGGCCGCTGAGGCGGATTTCCTTATAGCAGATGCCGCGCGTGCCGTACGTGATCGTGGGCCAGCCGTCGGCGTACATCCCGGTATCCGAGATCAGGATGTAATCGCAGCTCAGCAGCTCCTTGTTCTTCTCGACGAACGGGCCGAGGTTCGGCGAAGCGACCTCCTCTTCGGCCTCGATCAGGAACTTGAGGTTGACCGGCAGCCGCTTCGCCGTTGCCAGCCAGGCGACGGCAGCACGGACATGCGCCAGCAGCGGCCCCTTGTTGTCGGCCGCGCCGCGGCAGATCAGCCAATCGTCTTTGACCACCGGCTCGAACGGGTCGGCGTCCCACAGATCGAGGTCGCCGGCGGGCTGTACGTCCGCGTGGCCGTAGACCAGGCAGGTCGGCGCGTCGGGGGCCTGGCACCACTCGGCGTAGAGCAGCGGGTGGCCGCCGGTTTCGTGAATGCGGGCCTGGAATCCGTGCCGCGTGCACAGGTCGCGGGTCCACTCGAGCGCGGCGCGAATGTCGCCCTTGTGCTCGGTCTGCGTGCTGATACTGGGGATGCGGCAGAGGTCCTTGATCCAGTCCAGGTGCTCGCTGCGGTGGTCACGCAGATACGCGAGGGTCTCTTCCACGGCAACTCTCCGTTACGAGCGACGCTTGCCCGTGTCACCCGAGTGAAGCAGGGTCGTAGCGTATACGTGGTATACTGCCGTCTGCCGAGAACAGGAATACCATGGATCGGATTCAGATACTGTCGCCGGGGTTGGTCAATCGCATTGCCGCGGGTGAGTGCGTCGAGCGGCCGGCGAGCGTGGTCAAGGAGCTGGTCGAGAATTCGCTCGACGCCGGGGTGCGGCGGATCGACGTGACTGTCCACGAAGGCGGGCGGGCGCTGATCCAGGTGGCTGACGACGGCGTCGGGATGGACGCGGACGACCTGCGCCTCAGCGTGCAGGCGCACGCGACCAGCAAGATCAGAAGCGACGAGGACCTGTTCAATATCCAGACGATGGGCTTCCGCGGCGAGGCGCTGGCCAGCATCGGGGCGGTGTCGCGGCTCGCCGTCACTTCGCGCACGCGCGCGAGCGACGTGGCCCACACCGTCCGCGTCGAGGCCGGCGAGCTGAGCGGGCCGACGCCGTGTGCCGGCCCGCCCGGCACCACCGTCGAAATCCGCGACCTGTTCTACTGCGTGCCGGCGCGGCGTAAGTTCCTGCGCACCAACCAGACCGAGATGGGACACATCACCGAGCAGTTCGTCCGGCTGGCGTTGGCCCATCCGGGCGTGGCGTTCTCACTGAGCGCCCAGAAGCGCAGCGTGCACCGCCTCGCCGCCACCGAGGATCGCAAGCAGCGGATCGCCGACTTCTTCGGACCGGAACTGGCAGAGGTACTGTTGCCGATCCGGCGTGAGGGCGACGGCGTGCTGGTCGAGGGTTACGTCGCGCCGCCGGCGGAAAACCGTAGCTCGGGCAAGTGGGAGTACGTGTTCGTCAACGGGCGCTACGTGCGCGACCGCTTCGTCTCGCACGCGATCAGGGAGGCGTACCGCAGCCTGATCGACCCCTCGCGCTACCCGGTCGCGTTTGTGTTCGTCACGATCGACCCGTCGCTGGTGGACGTGAACGTGCACCCCACCAAAGCCGAGGTGCGCTGGCGGGATTCAAACTACATTCACGGCCAGGTGCTGGCGGCGCTGCGTGAGAAGTTCCTGGCCACCAAGCTGGACCAGCCGTTGCGAACGCCGGCCGACGACGAGGCCTATCGCGAGCGGGTGCGCGCGGCGATGGTGGACTTTTTCACGAAGGCGCAACCGAGCCACGAAGCCACGGGGGTAGTGCGGGCGTCCCGCCCGCCTGTAGGGTCCGCCGTGCGGACCAGTGGAAGGGACGAAGGGAGGGAAGGACAGAGGAACGAAGCGGACAGGGAATCCGGATTCCGCCTGACGCAAGAAAGCACCGCTCGGCCGGATGCCACCTTATCGGCAATCCCCAATCCGCAATCCGCAATCCGCAATCCCCAATCGCCAATCGCCAATCGCCAATCCGCACTCGCCCCCGCCGAGCCCTCCGCAGTTGGCCCGCGGGCGGTGCAGATCCACAACTCGTACCTCGTGGTTGAGACCGCCGACGGGATGATGATCATCGACCAGCACGCACTGCACGAGCGGATCCTGTATGAGCAGCTTCGACAGCGGATCACCGAGCAGCCGCTCGAATCGCAACGGCTGCTGATCCCGGAGGTGATCCGTGTGCCGGCGGACCGGATCGAAGCGCTCGAGACGCACGCGGAGACGTTGGCTCGGCTGGGCGTCGAGCTGACGCCCTCGGGGCCGCAAAGCGTGACGCTCCACGCCTTTCCCACGTTGCTGCACGAGCGGGTCGATCAACGGCGATTTGCGCGGGATTTGCTGGATTTGCTCAGCGAGCGCGGGGCGCGGCCCGGCACCGAGACGCTGGTGCACGAGATGCTGGACATGATGGCTTGCAAGGCGGCGGTCAAAGCCGGCGACCCGCTCACGCCACAGGAGATCGACGCCCTGCTGGCCCGGCGCGAACTGGCCGAGCGCTCGAGCAGTTGTCCGCACGGCCGGCCGACGACGCTGCGACTGACGCTGCGGGACTTAGAGCGGCAATTCAAGCGGCGGTAGCTCTCCACCTTCGTGAACCGCAGAGAGCGCGGAGAACGCAGAGGACGCAGAGAAACTCAGGGCGATCATGGTCGGCGCGTGCAAGGGTTCGTCGCGAGCGGCGAAGCCTAGTGGTCCGCACGGCGGACCCTACGTGTTCGGCCCACCTAACGGTCTATTCGCGTGGCCGGGGCGGGGCCGGGTAGAGGCCCGGGATAGCGATGTGCCGGCATTCGGTTCCGTCGTGATAAGCCATCTTTCCCTCGCCGCGCATGGTCGCCCCGCCGACCAGGCCGTCCTTGCGAACCGCGTAGAAGGTGAGTCCAAACGCCGGCTCGCCCTTGTCGTTGCGCAGGCGTTGCTCGCACTTGTCGGCGACGCGTTTGAGGACGGCGAGGCAGGCCTGCTCCGGGGTCATGCCGTTGCGCATGAACTCGACGACCATGAAGGACGAGCAGTTCTGGAGGTTCTCCTCGCCGCGGCCGGTGGAGCCGGCGGCGCCGACCTCGTTATCGACGTACAGGCCGGCGCCGATAATGGGCGAATCACCGACGCGGCCGGGGATCTTGTAGGACAGGCCGCTGGTAGTGGTCACGCCGCCCAGGTCGCCGTCGGCGGTCAGCGCGCAGCAGTTGCTCGTGCCGTAGGTGAACTCGGGGGCGGCGATGTGCAGGTAGCGGGCGGATTCGTCGTTCGCCTCGGGGTGCAGCCAGTCATCGTTGTCGGAGTGGGATTCCTTCCATTTGAGCCAGATGCGGCGGGCCCCGTCGGTCAGCAGCTCCTGCTCCTTGAACCCGTGTGCCTTGGCGAAGCGCAAGGCCCCCTCCCCCACCAACAACACATGGTCGGTGCGGCGCATGACCAGCTTGGCGACGCTGGAGGCATTGCGGACGTTGCGCAGGGCAGCGACGCCCCCGGCCCGGTGCGTCGGGCCGTGCATCACGCACGAATCGAGCTCGACGACGCCGTCCTCGTTGGGCAGACCGCCGAGTCCGACGGAATGGTCATTGGGATCATCCTCGACCAGATTGACGCCGGCCACGACGGCATCGACGGGATCGGCTCCCTCTTTGAGCAGTTGCATGGCCCGGTTGCAGGTTTCGATGCCGTTTGCACTGGCGACCAGGATGGGGCCGGCCGCTCGGCGTTGGCCGGGCTCGGGGTTGGGGACGACCTGACTCATGGCGGTGACACCTCCTGATAGTCCGACGGCCGCCAACCCGGCCGCGGACTGGACGAACTCTCGTCGGCTGACTGGCATGTTGATCTCCTCGGAGCGGGCCAAGGGGACGGCGTGCTGCCCGCTGCGGAATACATCATATCGGCTGGGATGCGGCGTGTCCGGGGGCACGCTACAATTCCGACTCGCGATACTATCCGCTTTCTCATGAACCAGGTGCAAGATGGACGATTTGCGGGAGCTGTTGGATAAGGCCCGGGCATTGGGCGAGACGATCGCCGCCCACCCACGGATGCGCGAATACACCGCGGCGCGCGAGGCGGTCGAGAAGGATGCCGACACACAAAGCCTGTTGCAATCCTACGGCAGGCAGGCCGAGCACATCCGCGCGCTGGAACGCAACCAGAAGCCGGTCGAGGTCGCGGACAAGCAGAAGCTGGCGGAGATCGAGGGCCGGATGGCCGGCAACGACGCCCTCAAGCGGCTCATGCGCTGCCAGGCCGATTACGTCGAGCTGATGAATCAGGTGAATCGGGCGATGGAGGCACCGCTGGCGGCGCCCCCGCAGGCAGGTGCAGCCGAGTGAACGGCCAGCAAGTCCCAGTAGAAGCGGACCAGCAGACCCGGTCTGCCGAGAGCGTGGCGGGAGGCGCACTCACGGTCGGGTGGGAACGGCGGCCGATTACGCCACTGGCGGCAGCATGGCTTGTGGCGCTGGTCGGCTGGACCGCGCTGCTGTCGTTCTACAAGCTCGACGGGGGCGCGGGGCTCGAGCCGGTAGACGCCTGGGTGGCCCAGACCGCCCGGGAGATGAGCGAGGCCGAGACCTGGCACGACGTGCTGGTGCCCAGGTTCTGCGAGGAGGCTCGCGTGCAGAAATCGCCCGGGGCGTACTGGGCGGTCTGGCTGACGAGCTATCTGCGTGGGACCGCGGTCGATGAGATCGCGGTCCGCATTCCCAACGCGATCGCGGCGCTGGTGCTGGTCGCGACCATTTTCTGGCTAACGCGGCGAATCGCCGGCGATCGGGCGGCGATCTTCGCGGGTTTCGCCACGGCCTCGAGCACGATGATCCTGCACTGGTCGCACGCGGGCTCGAGCGACCTGGGCATGACCACGCTCATCACGCTGTCGCTGGCCTGTGTCTGGATCGGCTCGGAGACCGAACCGCCCGGCTGGAAGCGCACCGGCCTGTGGCTGGCGGGCTACCTGGCGGCGGGGTTGGGGATGCTCTACAAGATGCCCATGCCGCTGGCGTGCGTCGGCATACCCGCGGTTCTATACGTGTTGCTGCGTGGTCGCTGGCGCATCCTGGCGAGCTGGTGGCATCTGGTGGGGCTGGCCCTGTTCTTCCTGCCGTGGCTGCCGTGGGCGGTGATGGTCCTGCTGGCCGAGCCGAACGCCCTGTACAAATGGCAAGTCGAGTACTGGCACCGCCTGACGGGGGACATGCCCAACGTCGAGGCGCAGAAGCAGTGGTTCTTCTACCTGCTGTACGTGGGCGTGGCCCTGTTGCTCAGCGTGCCGTACAGTCTGTCGGTGCCGCAGGCGCTGCTGCGGGCGTTTCGGCGACAGGCGGGCGTCCATCGCAACGGCATGTTGTTTGCAGCCATCTGGTTTGTCAGCCTGCTGGCGTTCTTCACGGTCGCCACGGGCAAGGAAACGCGTTATATCCTGCCGGCCATGCCGCCGTTGTTTGTGCTGCTGGGCGTGGAACTCTCGGCGTTTTTCAATCCCCAGCGGCGAGCGACGCCGCGTCGGGACACTCTCGGTTTCTGGGCGGTGTGTCTGGCGATACCGGGCGGGCTGGCGTGCCTGACGACCGTGCTGCACACGTTCTGGGAGAAGAACGCTTCCAAGGGCATGTTCGCCTGGCAGGAAGTCTGGCAACCGTATGCGGTTGGGGCGGCGATCTTCGCGGCCGGTGCCATCCTGGCGGCCTGGCTCTATCGGCGACGACGTGAGAATGCGTCCTTCGGAGTGTTGGTCGGCATGATGTGGGCCACATGGCTGTGGGTCTGGCCGACACTCATGCCGGTGGTGGCGTCGCAAGCGCCGTTCAAGGATGTCGCTGCTCAGCTTCAGGGGCTCGCTCCGGAACACAAGCGTGCGCTTAAGCAGATTGCGCAGCAGGATCCGCGCATCATCTGGTACAGCGACGTGCGCTTCCCGCGGATCATCGACCAGCTCAAGTTGCTGGGAATGGTGGGCGGCCGGCGGGATCTTGAGCGCGAACTGCGCATCGTCGGTGAAAAGACGGTGCAGCAGCTCGAAGGCGACGAACTGGCCCTGTTCGTGATTCTGCCGAAGCACTACGTCATGTTCCAGGCCGACGCGCAGGTGGAGTTGGAGAAAGAGGGGCGCTCGCTGCCGCGAACGTACGTTTGGATGCAGTCCAGGAAGGGTCGCGAGGACCGTCGGTATATCCTGTTCGGGAATCGGCCGCCGCCGTGGGAGGAGCCGAGGCTGCCGGATCTGCTGCAGGCGGCGCTGGACAAGCGGTTGGCGGAGAAACGGGCAGAGGCCGGGCTGGCAACGCCTCGGCCGCTCACTGGTCAGCAAACCCAGCCCGCTTCGCAACCGGCACGAGGCGACTGATGTGGGGTCCGTTTCGCCGAACGCTGAGGCGCTGGTCTGAGGCCTGGCATGCGGCCCCCAACGGACGGGTCGGGCTGCGCTACTTCGGCGAGTACGCGGCCCTGCGCCTGTGGGCCCTGATCATCGGCTGCTTCCCGATCGAGACAAATCTGCAAACCGCCCGGCTGATGGGCCGGCTCTGGTGGGCGTTGATGAAGCGCCATCGCGAGCGGGCCATGAACAACCTGCGGCCCGCGCTGGGCGCGCAGTACGACGAGGCCACGTTGCGCCGGATCGCCCAGCGATCGTTCGAGCATTTCGCCCAGCTCTACCTGGTGGAGCTGGTGATGACGCCGCGGCTGATCAACTTCTGGTCGTGGGCGCGCTACGTAGAGCTCGGGGAGCTGGGGCCCGCGTTGCGTGAGCTGGTGGGCAATCGGGGGACCATCATGCTGACGGCCCATTTCGGCAATTACGAACTGCTGGGTTACACGATCTCGCGGCTGGGGCTGCCGCTGGTGGCGGTAATGCGCCCGCCGGACAACCCGCTGATCAACGAGTACCTGTTGGCTTCGCGTGAGGCCGGCGGCCTGTCGCTGCTGTACAAGAAAGGAGCGACCGAGTCGGCGGACGAGGTGCTCGAGCGTGGCGGGGCGTTGTGCTTCATCGCGGACCAGGACGCCGGCCGCAAAGGCGTGTTCGCCGAGTTCTTCGGCCGCAAGGCGTCGTGGTACAAGTCGATCGGGCTGTTGGCCATGCATCACCGCGTGCCGTTGGTAGTCGGGTACGCGGCGCGCGTGCGGAGCGGGTTTCGCTACCGGATCGCCGTGGAACGGATCATCCAACCCCAGGAGTGGGAGGGGCGCGATGATCCGCTGCCGTGGATCACGCAAACATACTCACACGCACTGGAGGCGGCGATCCGGCGCTGGCCGGAGCAGTACCTGTGGGTTCACCGGCGCTGGAAAACTCGCCCGAAAGACGACGCATCTGCGGCCCGGCACGACTCATAGCTGCTGCGGTCACCAGCACGGCCGACACGGCCGTGCCACCCGGCGCAGCGCGAGCAGTACAGGCGCGGGGTCACTCAGCGGGCAGGACCCGTAGGATCCAGAGGTTAGGGTACTTGGCGAACTCGCGCACGATCTCGACGCCGACCACTTCCCGCGGGTTGGAGAGGGGCGTGAAGCGCTCGAGCCCCCACTTGCTGCTGTAGTAGCTGCCGTGCTCCTCGAAAAGCTGGTCGTGCCAGATGATGTGAGTGATTCCGCGACGGCGGCATTCAGCGAGAATCTCGGGCCAGCTTTGAGCTTCCAGTTGGTGAAAACCGACAAAGCGGTCGCGCGGCTCGTCACCGGCATAGAGTCGCAGCAAGCCGGGGGTGGCGGCGAGCACGCGTTGCTCGGGCGTCGTGAAGTCGCGAACCCAGCGGGCAGCCTGGACCATATTGATCATCTCGCGGCCCGTACCGAGCAGCGGCACGGTGATCCGGAACTGAAGGTGAACAAGCACGATCATCGCGAACAACAGCACCAGGCGGGCCAGACCGGCGACGTTGAACGCCGGCGGTGCGGCCCAGAGCAGGATCAGGCCGCCGACGGCCAATAGCGTCAGAGAGGTACCCCATGCCGTGTGCGCGCCCCGCTCCGCCGGCAGCGCGCTGGCCTCGCCGATCACCACGCATGCGACCGCGACCGTCGCGAAAGCAAGGAGGACCGCGCGCAGCTCTGGATAGAATCTAATCTTGGCAAACCCCGTCCAGAGCGTATGGATGCCGATCCCGGCTGCGAGCAGCAGCAGCGGAGCAAGCGGATAGCCAAAGCGGGGCTCCTGGAAGAAGAAGACTGCGTGTACGAGCGTATAGCCCGCGTAGGTGGCGAGTACGGTGATGACGGCGCGGTCTTTCCGCCAGACGCGCGTAGCGACACCGATCAGCGCCAGCGTGACCAGCAGGGCCCGCACGCCGAAACGCAGCGCCTGCTCCCAATCGGGCAACCACCCGGGCAGACAGATGCGGTCCGGGTTGAAGACGACGTCCAGCGGGACGCCCAGGGACCAGAGCAGGTCGAAGCGCGGCTGCTCGTAGATCTGGAGCAGGTAGTGGTCGTAGGAGCGTTCGTGCCAGGTGGCGGCGGTGAGGATGAGCCGGATGGCCAATGGCAGGCTGGCCAAAGCCGCGCTGAGCACGACTCTGCGCCAGCGCTGACCGCGCAGCAGGTCCGCCACCAGCAGACCGATGATGGCACCCGCAGCGTCATAGCGCGCCAGGCTGGCCAGGCAGGCGGTCGCGTAGGCAATCCAGGAACCGCGCTGGGCGGCTAACACCGTAAGCAGGATCATGCAGATCAGCAGGGGTTCGGCGATCGTGTGGGCCGTGCAGTAGATGCCCCAGGGGACAAACAGCAGCCAGGCCGCGAACCAGCGCGCCCCCGCGCCGAACCAACGCCGACCAACCAGGTACATCAGCACCGCGTTGAGCGGCAATAGGAGCATGTTGATCCACTCGGCGGCGAGCTTGTCCGGGGCTTCGCAGGGGTAGACAACGTCTAGCAGAGAGCCGGCCGCCGCGATTAATACCGGGTAAAGCGGGGCGCGTTTGAACGAGTCGGGCAGATGGCCGTGCAGCAGGGCTTGTCCGGTTTCGCGGAACTGGAAGAAGTCGGTGTGGGGTTTGACGAAGTGGCCGCGGACGGTGAGCGCGACGATCAACCCGAGCACGACCAGGGCGGCGACGTCCGACCGGCGGACCGGCACGTGGGCCGGCGCATCTTTGGGGGCGGTTGCGGATTCTGGATTCGGCTGAGCCACGCTGACGCTCGGGGAGCGGCCGAGGGATATGGGGCACAGACTACGGGCCGGAGCGGGGTTTGGCCAGCGCTCCGGCCCGTAGGGCTAATCGGAAGTATTCGCGGTTGCTAGCGGATGCGGCCGCGCATGGGCCACAACATCAACGGCACCAGTGCCAGCGGGAACAGGCCTGCGCCGCACGGCAGCGCGGTGGGTGTCGTATCACCGGAGGCGGGCGGCGCTGCGCCTTGGTTCACGCCGGTAACGCCGGCAGTCTCCGGTTCCACCACGTCGATGGAGAAAGGAACAGGTGCTCCGGGCTCGTCGCTGATATCACTCAACTGCCCATCACTGACCAGCAGGCGGACGTAGAACGTTCCGACCTGAACGGCCTGCCAGGTGGAGATGGCCGCCTCGCGTCCGCTGATGGGCTGGAAGACGCGGTTGAGCTGCTCGGGCGGGAGGATGCCGCCGAGCTCGTCCGTCTGCCGCCATAAGTACGTCAACGGATCGTTGTCAGGATCCTTCGAGTTGCTGCCGTCGAGCGTGATCACGTCGCCGATGGTGACTACCGAGGTCGGGCCGCTGACCACCGCCGTCGGGAGGCGGTTCCCAGGAATCTCGCTGACGACCTGTATGGTGGTCGAGGCGCTGCTGACTCCCGGGTTGGCGCCGTCACTGACAGTAACGCGATAGGTATAGATGCCCAAGGTGGCGAGGGTCACGCGGGCCTGGGGATCGGTCGGGCTGTCCTGTTCCGGATCGACGCGGACGGGCCCGGAGATCCACTCCCAGGCGTAGATGATGGCGTCCTTTTCGAGGACATCTTCGTTGGCGGGGTCGAAGCCCACGTTAAAGCTGTCGAAGGTGCGCGTGGCATCGAGGATCACGGTGTCACCGGCCTCGACGATCTGGTCAGCGCCGGCGTCGGCGAACGGGGGCGCGTTCGCCGGGCCCAACACCGGGTTCTCCAGCGCGTAGATGAAATCGACCCAGCAGAAGACAGGGTCCTCGTCGGCGGGCGTTTGCTCGTTGGATACGCAAAACTCGATGAGCCAGGCCACATCGTAGTCGATCAGGCCGCGCAGACGCGCTTGGTTCTTCCCCTCGAACTCCGGAATCGTGACGCGCAGGGTGAGTAGCAACTCCGTCTCCCCGGGGCCGGGACTGAGCCCATCGCCCTCTTCTGGGAAGTAGTCTTCATCGGCCTCGGGGATTGGAGGGCCCTCCGGGGTGTTATAGCCTAGATACGGCGCCCA
>Ga0114919_10003978_pt1 | contig 11885 bp, 10 predicted proteins | sample BlataG_FD_88682 | JGI IMG/M metagenome (GOLD analysis project Ga0114919, IMG submission 88682) | Deep subsurface microbial communities from Black Sea to uncover new lineages of life (NeLLi) - Black_00105 metaG | ecosystem: Environmental > Aquatic > Marine > Oceanic > Sediment | place: Atlantic...
CGGCAATTGGACCACATCGTGCAGACGTATGCCCTCTATCACAATGAGTTCCGGCCGCACCAGGGCCTGGGCAACAGACCACTTGGCGTCAGCCGTGACCCGCCATCGAAATCTGCCGAGGACAACCCGGGGTCTATCCGGCGTCAGAGCTGGCTCGGTGGCCTGCTCAGTCACTACTGCCGCCAAGCGGCATGATTCCACAGCGATTCCGGAAGTAAAACGACATTTTGGATCACCCCCTGGTGGCCCGCTTCACGCGACCGCAATGGGTCTGACTCGCACGATCCCTCGCTCGTCAGTTCCTGTTGCGTCTTCCGGGGGTGCGGCTATCATTACGGGAAGGAGATAGCGATGAAGAACGCGTCTTGGGCTTGTCTGTTGGGGCTGTTGGCCTGTGCGATGTCCGGTGGATGCGCCGTCGACCCGGACACCGGCGTCTCGGCCTTTGGCGACCGCGACAAGGGCATGGTCATCATCCTGCCGGGCGTCCAGGGGAACGGCTCGATCAACGAGGACATCCGTCAAGCCCTGATCGGATCGGGTGTGCAGTGCGCCATCGAGATTCGCCAGTGGGGCTTTCTGATCCCCGGCGCGAAGCTGCTGGTCAACCAGGTAAACGTTCTCGGCAACCGGCAGGCGGGTGAGAAGATCGCCGAGCAGATCGCCGCCTACCAGGCCCGCCAGCCCGAGCGGCCCGTGTACCTCATCGGTCACAGCGGTGGCGCGGGGATCGGCGTATTCGCCCTGGAGCATCTCGGCAAGATGCCGGGCGCCAAGCCGATCACGGGCGCGGTCCTGCTGTCGGCCAGCGTTTCGAACGACTACGACCTGACCGCCGCCCTGGGCCAGAGCCGGGAGGGGATCGTCAACTTCTACAACGACAAGGACGTGGCGCTGCTCGGGGTTGGCACGACGATCATGGGCAACGTGGACGGTGGCCGGGGCCCTTCTGCCGGGCGGGCCGGCTTCAGTCTGCCCGGTGTGGAAGACAGCGCAGTCCGGCAATCCGCCTATGCGAAGCTGTACCAGGTGCGAATGACGCCGGAGATGGTCTACCACGGGGCGGACCCGCACGTCGTGTCCACCAGCCGACCTTTCATCGCCGCCTACGTGGCCGAGTGGATCATGGACCAGACCTGGCCCCCGCCGACCCGGGGGGCTCGAACGGACGTGCGTCCATGATCCGACTGGCCCTGCTGAGGCACGGGGAAAGCCGGTGGAACCAGGAGAATCGCTTCACCGGCTGGACCGACGTTGACCTCTCGCCGAAGGGCGTGGAGGAAGCACACGCCGCAGGGCGCATGCTGAAGGAAGCTGGATTCCTGTTCGACATGGCCTTCACGTCAGTGCTCAAGCGCGCGATCCGCACGCTCTGGATAGTGTTAGATGAGATGGACCTCATGTGGCTGCCGGTGCACGGGAGTTGGCGGCTCAACGAACGGCACTACGGGGCCTTGCAGGGGCTGAACAAGACCGAAACAGCGGAGCTGTTCGGCGAGGAACAAGTGAAGCTGTGGCGGCGAAGCTATGCGGTGCGTCCCCCGGAATTGGAAGACAGTGACCCTCGTCACCCCCGGAATGACGCGCGATACGCGGGCCTCGACCCTTCGCTGCTGCCGGTATCCGAGAGCCTCAAAGACACCGTGGACCGATTCCTGCCGTACTGGAAGGAAGCCATTGCCCCGGCCATCCGGAGCGGGAAGCGCGCCCTGATCGTGTCACATGGGAATTCACAGCGTGCTCTGGCGAAGTACCTCGATCAGGTCTCCGACGAGGAAATCGTCGAGTTGAACATCCCGACCGGTGAGCCGCTGGTCTATGAGCTCGATGATGACCTTCGTCCCATCAGGCGCTTCTACCTGTCTTCTCGGCGCTGAAGGGGAAGATGTTAAGGCCGCCCTGTCACTGGCTGTCGACGCTGGCCCGGCGGACCTAATTGACCTGGGGCTCGATCGCGCGGCCGATGTGCTCGGGGTACTTTCCGAAGATGTTGGCCCTCAGGCCACCTTGGGCTGAGTGATGGCGCGACCTACCTCACGCACGGAGCAAGCTTCGGCCCGACCCCATGTCAGCATCGGTCGCAGCCAAGAACCGTGTTCTGATGAGGCGGTCAAGGCGCGCCCGGTCTTTGCTTCCGGCCCGCCCAAGCGGTGTCTCGCCGCCAGCCATCGCCCGATGGCCACCTCCTGCCCCTTCCTTGGCCACGATTTCTCGAATCACGTCACCGGCCCGTTTGGCCGCCGAGATCGTACGAATGCTCAGCAAGGCCCGATTGGCGTGGTATCCCCAACAGAGGGACCATTCCGCGTCTTCATGCCGCAAGAGCAGGTCAGCCACTTCGGCGATCATGTCCGGGTTCCCCACCTGACCCATGTTGCTGTGGATGGAATGGCCGGACAGGCGCGCGTTGGCCAGCGCATCGGCAAGCATTCGGTAATAGGCCGACGGAACGCGACCGCGTTCGATCTGCCCGAGCATTCGCTTGTTCACCCGAGGGTACAGCGCGACGTGGGCATCAATGTCGGCGCGCGTGGTATCTCTCTCGAAATCCTGCGTATCACTTCGAATTCCGTAAAGCAGAGCCGTCGCCACTGGCATATCTGGAGTGATCTTCGCCTGTTGCAGGTACTCGAACAGAATGGTTGACGTAGAACCGTATGATCGACGCACGTCCCAGAAAGACGCCCGACGCGTCTCTGATCTAAAAGGATGGTGATCGATTACAATGCTCGGTATCACGCCGAGCGCCAACGCGTTGTTTCCCGCGCCCGGCTGGGTGTCAAGCACCGCTACACAATCGAAGCGCTCCAAATCAACTTCTTCGATGCGCTTCAGGTTGAGCCTCAGATACTCGACCATCGCGCGGTTCTCCGCGCGACCGATCGTGCCCCCGCAGGCAATTTGACACTGGGCTACCCCCATGCGGCGGGCCAATTGGCGCATCGCCACGGCCGCAGCCAGCGCGTCGGGGTCCGGCCTGTCCTGCAACACGATGAGCAACCGCGACTTCCCCTTCAGGACGGCTCTCAGCCGCTTCAACTTCTCCCTGGTGATGGACTTCCTTGCCATTTCATTGCCGAGCGGCAGAAGCTGCGGGGCCGCCTAGGGCTCCTCGTCGCGACGCGGGCGTTCTCTGCTTCCGTCGCGCTTCGCTTTGTCCGCGGGAAGAATGCGAACGTCCAGGGGCTCGCGTGTCTTGAGGTGGGTGTCTCTTTGCGGAAAGGCGATGGTGATGCCTTCGGCCCGGAAAGCCTTGTCAATCGCCATGTGCAAGTCATGCCATACTGGGAAGTAGTGCGCGATGTCGCCGATGTACACCCGCAGGTCGAAACCCAACGAGCTATTGCCGAACTCCTTGAACAGCACCACCGGGGCCGGATCGTCCAATACAAACGGGTGCTTCCCAGCAGTTTCGTACAGCACCTTCTCCGCCAACTCCGTGTCCGATCCGTAAGCGATTCCGACTTGTATGATGACGCGCAGCACGTTGTCCGACAGCGTCCAGTTGACCAATCGCCCCGTGACAAACTCCTTGTTCGGAACGATCAACTCCTTTCGGTCCCAGTCCGTCACGGTCGTCGCTCGGATGCGGATCTTGGTCACCGTGCCGATGGTGTCCCCGATGGTGACGGTGTCGCCGATTCGGATGGGGCGCTCAAAGAGGATGATCAGACCCGACACGAAATTGGCGAATATCTCCTGGAGCCCGAAACCCAGCCCGACCGTCATGGCGGCTACGAGCCATTGGACCGTTGACCAACCGATGCCCAGCAGGCCAAAGGCAAGGACGGTGCCCGTGACGACGACGACATATCTCAGAATGGCAATTGTGGCGTACCTGACGCCGATGTCGTAGTGGATTCGCTGAACGACGGCCATTTCCACGAACGCGGGGACATCCGTCGCGGCGATGACGGTTAGAACGACCACCAAGATGGCGAGGCCAACGTCGGCCAGTGTTGTCGGCTGAAGTTCCTCGACCGTTTCCTGAATCGTCTGCCCGTCCGGGGTTGTCACAGGGACGGAGACTTCTGCCGTGTGCTGCCACAATTCGATTCGATCGAAGGCTCGCAGGGCGGGTAACGAACCTGACCAAATACTCCACCCCCAGACAATGAACACAACCGTTAGAACGCTGCGGAGCAGTTGGCGAGACCGGCGGTTGGCCCTTTCAAGACCGACTTCGAAGTCCTCTCCAAGCGTTTGTTCTACCGAGGGCTGACCGTCCGGGCCGGCCGACATCGTCACCGAAAGGCCCTCGGCCTTATGCCGGCGCTGCCGCTGCGTCGCCAGCTTTCGGTGCACGATGTCCAGCCATCGCAGCCCAATCGCATTGAACAGGAGCAGCCCCACGACCAGCCAGAGACTCTCCGTCAACCGTCCGGCAAGATGGAGTGCGGTGTGGTAGTACCCCACGGCCGCGAATACCGTAAGCACTACGGGCAGTCCGACGGCAAGGGCGTACGAAACATGACGAAATCGCCATAGTCGGCCGCGACCCCCAGGGCCACGCGCTTGTGCAAGGACCCGGCCGGAAGGACTGAGCAGTTGATGAGCACAGAGCGCCGCCGTCAGCAGCGCGATCATCAATGCAATCCGCCCGAGCGAGCTCTGCCAGGATTCCTGCTCCCGCCATTGGACGCTTGCGATCAGGAAGGTCATGGCCGGCACAATGATGAGCGCTCTCCAAAGCCATCGACGAATGACCTTGGCGGCGCCGGGCTGCCAGCCGAAGTACCACCGACCCAGCCCGTTCGGCCGACAAATGCCAAGCAGGAGCGTCGCGGTGAAAACGACGGTCCCGCTATCCTTCAGGCCTGCGGCAAAGGCCCTGACGTTTTCGCTGGCGACCGGAGCCGACGCCAGGCGCCAAGCCAGGAACCAGATCATGCCCGGTGCGACCAGGGCCAGGATTCCGGTAATCGTCACTGCCTTCAAAACAGGAGGGAATGTGCCCTTTGGCGTATGGGTGGTTGTGGTGAGCTGGTGGGCCATCTTCCGCCGCAGCGCGACAAGGGCCGCGAAGAAGCCGACCCAGACACTCGCGCCAACGGGGTGTTTCTTGAGGTCGACCCAGAGCGCGCCGGCAACCTCGCGCCAGGCCTCCGGCCCCAGCAGCCACTGAAGCGCGGCCGCCGATTGCGTCACGTCCTGCCAGCCGATCACCTCCGCGCTGCGGACCCACAAGACACGTTCGCTGATGTAAGAGTCAATATCCTTGGTTGTCTTGACGATGCTCTGGACTTTGGTGTCCAGCTCCACGAGCTGGGCGAAATACGTGTCGTAGTCTTTGATGACCGCATCGAGATTGTCTCTTTGGTTCTGCAATACCCGGCGGGCAACATTGGCGGTGCGGTCACGTCGGGATGCAGACAGCGACGGATCGAGACCGGCAAGCACCTGCTCGATTGCCGTATTGACATCGGCCAGTCCGGCGCGTTGCTCCCGAAGGTCAATGAGGCGTAGTTGAACGTCGGCCATCTCCGATCGGCGGACCTTGGCGCGCCGATGAAACGCGTGGATGTCCGGAAGCTCAGCCTGGTACCTCCGAAGCCAGACACCGTATGTTGCCGTCTTGCCAACCACCCTTTCTTTCTGTTGAAGGCCCTTGAACTCCTGTTCGAGCCGATCCAGAACGGCGCTGACCTCCACCAACCTGTTAGTCGCTCGGCTGATCTTCGCCGCCAGTCCCTCTGCCCCGGTGCGCTCCTGAGTTAGCTGGGCGTTGCCTTCGGCGATGTCACGAAGAGGCGGGTACGCTTCGGCGGCAATGGCCAGATCTTGGGCCTCTTGCGCGGCCCGCTCGGCCTCCTCCTGCCGTTTTGCTTCCACAAGCAACTGGAGTTCCGTCTGGAGTTTCTGGATCTGGGTGATCCGCCAGGATTCCGCGTCGGATCGGACTACCAATAACGCCCGCTCGGCGTCGTAGCTGGCCAACTCCTTCTCGGTAGCGCCGAGTTCGGCTTCGGCGGCGGACCGTTGGGCTTCCAACAGCACGCGGCGGGCGGCCACCGGTTCCGGTTGTCCCTCCCTGGGTATGACAGCCAATTCCTCATTGATCTTCCCAAGCCGTTGTTGAGCGTCGGCCATCAATGTCGGGATGACGGTTCGGCGCTCGCTGCGCCGCTCCACCTCGGCCTGGAGATCCGCTTGGTTCTTCTTTGCCGCCGCAAGTTCGGCGTTGGCTTTTGCCAGGAGCTGTTCAATGTCCTCCAGCTTGGCATCCGGGGGGACCGACGTCGCCGGCCCGCTGCTTGCAGATTCCAGCTCCTGCTGCGCCGCGACCAGCTTGGCCGGCGCGTCTTGGACGGCCTGCTCAAGGGCGACGGACTTGGCCCGCCACTCCTCGGCCGCCTTCAACTCCGCCAACGCTCGGTTGTAGGCTTCGGTGGCTTCGGCCCGAACGGCCGCGTCCAATCCATCCACCTGCTCAAGGCGCCCAATCTCCGCTTGGATCGATTCGACCGTCGGAGGAACTGGGCCAATGCCCGGCTGTGTGCCCGCTCCGTTCTGGGCATATGACGTGGACAACGCTGCCAAGAGCCCGACAATGATACAAAACACGCGAACAGCAATTCTCTGGCTCTTGGCTGTGGAGGTCATGCGGTTTTGGGCGTTCATCGGCTTCCTCTTCGCGCTGGTCCGCCCCACATCTGCGAAGTCTACTGTGTTGCTTATTTTACACCCGTACGAGCCGAAAAGACATGGTGGGGCGAGCACCGCCCTGCATCCGTTCCTCCATTTCGCCGACGAGACCCCCGTCAACGTACCCTATCCTTGCGCGTGAGACTGCTTTCAGTCCCAACCGCCCGCCTCTGGCGTACACGATGCATATCACGATCAGGATAGCAGTGAGGATCCCACTTTGGACAGCATCGAAAAAGAGCGTCACATGAGGGCTTGATATTGACCAGGTCACTGCCATAGAATTATATGTTACAGTGCTGGTAGCAGTTGGACACGTTTCACATCTCTTTGTGTACCCGAATTTGGTTTCCGGGTCAGTGGAGACCAAATTGCCAGATTTGACAATGAAAGGAAGAGAACAATGGACAAGTTCACGTTTTCGGCAATCGGCAGAGCGGCCAAAATGGCCGTAATCGGAACAATCAAGACGGCGGGCGACATCACCCAAGCCGTCGTCGAGGTCACGCGAGATGTCCTTCTGACGGCTATTGGCGGCGCGACAGACGTGACGGTCGCCGCGGAAGAAGGCGCCTCCAAGGTGGTTCGCGGGGCAATCCACGCCGCCTCTGATTCCGGACATGACCTCGGCGTCGTCACGACAGCGGCCGTTCGAGGCACCGTCAAGGCAGCTTCCGAAGTTGGGGCTGACCTTGGCAAGACAGCCGTTGCGGCTGTCGACGGAGCCGTCAAGGCTGCCGAAGAGATCGGGGCCGATGCTGGTGTCGCCCTGAAGCACGGCGTTACCGGGGCCATCGAGGCCGCCGATGAGATCGGCGCCGATTCGGTCAAGGCGGTAAGCGACGTGCTGGCCAAGTCGATCAAGGGCGCAAAAGACGTCATCAAGGCGCCGTTCAAGTAGACTCCTTGTGTTCGTGCCACGTGAGACCCCACGGCCGCAACTGGGCGCGACTTCCCTGGATGGCTACAACCATCGTCGGCCGTACAGCATCCTGGGTTGGGTGCCACCGGCGCGGTGCGCTGTGACTGCCCTGAGGTAGCGGGTTGGGGTCAAGAATATCGCATCGGATCGTCCGAGTGCCGCCGCCAAGGCGGAGGCCATCGTTTGCAAGTACGAGCGCAGACTTCGGAAGCGGGGCTGCTTCATCTGTGCCAAGGGCATTGATCCGCTGCAGGTTTCCGATTAGCAATGGAGGGGTGATCGAGCGTAAGTGTCTGCGTGTGGTCTTACGCACAGAACGTCACAAATGAGAATCCGCTGGAAACTCCTGGTTTTGTTGTTGGTGATCGCACTGCTACCGTTGATCGTCAGCAACGTGATCAGTCGCCTGTCCACCTACAGGTTGGGCGCCCAACTGGCCTCCGAAACACGGGATGTGCTGGTTGCTCAGGCCCAATATCGACTCCAAAATCTGGTCGACAACTACGGGCGCGTTCTGGATCGCGACCGAAAGGCCCTGGAGTTCGCGCTCCGTGTCCAGGCCCGTGAAGTGGAGCGCAGGCTCGCGGGCCCTCCTCCCAGCTCGCCCAGAACGTTCTTCGCGCAACACTATGACAACAAGGAGGACCAGCCGGATGGGATGGTCCTTTCCGAGAAGCACTTTCAGACCACGTCGACAGGCGAACTATCGCCCATCGCGGTGAACTACGGCGAGCAGGTCTATCTTCTGCCCCCCGGCGTGGACCGACAAGATGTTGTCGATGATGTGGCGAAGCTTTCGACGATGCCCGAGGCCTATCGGTTCCTTTACGAGTCGAACCCCGAGTTGATGTACTGGCAGTATGCCAGCCTAGAGTCGGGCCTCCATACGAGCTATCCCGGCCATGGAGGCTACCCGCCGGACTACGATCCGCGACAGCGCCGATGGTACCGAGCCGCCAAGCAGGCGGGGACGCTGGTCTGGCTGCCGCCGATGGTGGATGCCTCCACGGGAACGATCACGCTGGGGCTGGCCATGCCGCTGCGGCGAGCTGACGGGACCTTTGCGGGCGTCGCCGCCATCGATGTTCCACTGCCGGGGATGTTCCGGGAATTGAGGCTGCCGGACGCGTGGAGTGCGGAGGCCAAGGCGATGCTGGTCACCCCCGGGCCGGCCAACCAAGACGATCAGGGAGAGCTGCTGATTGTTGCGCAACAGAACTACGAAGAACGCGGCCGGAACTGGCGGGCTCCGGTGGAGCTTCAGGCACTTGAATCCGAGGACAGGCGGCTGCTGAACGAATCTGTGGCAAGTGCCCTTGCCGGGCAATCCGGCGTTAGGAGGATGCGCTACCGGGGCCGCCAAGCGTTCTGGGCGTGGGGGGCCAGCAGAGCGGAACGTCTCTTCCCCGTGGTGATCGTGCCGCACGAACTGGTCGTCGCGCAAGCCCGTCAGCAGGAACAGTACGTGCTGGCCCAGGTCATCAAGGGCTTAGAAATTGCGGGCCTGGTGCTTCTCGGCGCTGTGGCCGTCGTGTTCGTCACATCGCTGCTCAGCTCTCGGCGCGTCACGAAGCCCATCCGACAACTCGCGACCGCAGCCCGGCAGCTTGCCGCAGGAGATTACTCCGCCCGTGTGAGCATTCGCACCCGAGACGAGATCCAGGAACTGGGCGACGTATTCAACGACATCGGACCGAAGCTGGAGGAGCGTCAGCGCATGAAGCAGGCCCTGGCTCTCGCGATGGGGATCCAGCAGCACCTTCTGCCCCAAGGTCCTCCCGCGATCGAGGGTTTCGACATCGCCGGCAGGGCCGTCTACTGTGATAAGACCGGTGGGGACTACTACGATTTCATCGATTTGGTCGAACTCGCACCCGGCAAGCTGGGTGTGGCTGTCGCCGATGTGACGGGACACGGGGTCGGCGCGGCGCTGCTCATGGCCTCGGCCCGGGCGGTCCTGCGCAGTCGCGCCCGGCAGGAAACTGCGGATTTGGGCGAGCTTCTGGAAGAGCTGAACGTTCACTTGGCCAGAGATACCGGAGGCGAGCGCTTTGTGACCCTCTTCTATGGCATCCTCGATGCGAAGCCCCGGTCGTTCCGGTGGATCTCCGCCGGGCATGACCCGGCCATCCTGCTACGGGCCGGCAGAGATGCGGAGGAGTTGGGCGGAAGCGGGATTCCACTTGGGTTGCTGCAAGAGGCGACCTACGTGCAGCAAGGGCCCGTGACGCTTGGTCCCGGGGACGTGATCCTGGTCGGAACGGACGGCATCTGGGAGGCCCGGAACCCCCAGGGCGAGATGTTCGGAAAGGATCGCTTCATTGAGACGGCCTTGTCCTGCCTTGATGCCCCGGCCGAGAGAGTCGGCGGCGCTGTGTTCGATGCGGTTCAGCGCTTCCGAGGCGCCCGACCCCAGCAAGACGATATCACCTTGGTGGTCATCAAGGCGCTCTGATCCGCCAGCGCCTCACCCTCCGGAACACACGGCGGAAGCGGTAACCTGACTCTCATTCACATTGGCACAGGGATTGGGGGCGGGTCACCGGCGTCGACCCGGACAGTCCACAGAAGCTCGGCATACATAACCCAACACACGCCATGTTCGGCGTGCGTTGGAGATGAATGCCGATGCGCGAAGACAACGCCTCTGAAGTAATCCCACCCGCCCGGCGACGGCAGAAGGTGGTCGTGATCCTTGCCAGGGGGGTCCTGCGATACAGCCGCATGGCCCGGAAAACCGCATGTTCTGCCGCCCAGGAATCTGCCCCTTCTGCCCAGAATTGCCTTGGCTGCGGCGCAGATTCGAGGCCCTCTGCGCTCACTGGTTCGGGCGGTTATGACGCCAGAGAGCCAGAGAAAGGCCCCAAACCATGAACATCAAGGCGGAAGTGGCGGCGATGGAGAAGATGTGCACCGGCGAGCTGGCCGAGCGATACGCCGAACTGACCGGCCAATCAGTACGGACGCGGCACCGGGCGTACCTGATCCGCAAGATCGCCTGGCGGCTGCAGGCGAATGCCGAGGGAGACCTGTCAGAGCGGGCGCGCAGGCGAGCTGCGGAGCTGGCCAACGACGCGGACGTGCGGCTGATGCCCCCCAAGCGGCCCCCGGAGGTGCCCGAGGGCGCACCGAGACGCACCGCTGCGGTCAGCCGGCTCGACCCGCGGCTGCCGGCCCCCGGTGAGGCCATCACCAAGCGATACAATGGCCGGGCACTCCAGGTCGTGGTCCTGGCCGACGGCTTTGAGCACGAGGGCCGGCGATTCAAGACGCTGTCGGCCGCAGCCAAGGCGATCACCGGCACGCACGTGAACGGTTTTCGGTTCTTCGCCCTGGGGGGTGAGCGATGATCGCCTCGGAGGCCACGAAGGTTGCCGCCCGGACGATCCGCTGCGCCGTCTACACGCGCAAGAGCAGTGAGGAGGGCCTGGCCCAGGAGTTCAACTCCTTGGACGCCCAGCGGGAGGCGGCTGAGGCCTACATCGCCAGCCAGAAGTCCGAGGGCTGGGTGTGCCTGCCCGAACGATACGACGACGGCGGGTTCACCGGCGGCAACATGGAAAGACCCGCCGTGGCGCGTCTGCTGGCGGATGTGGAGGCCGGGCAGGTCGACTGCGTGGTGGTCTACAAGGTCGACCGTCTGAGCCGATCGCTGATGGATTTCGCCAGGTTGATCTCCCTGTTCGACACGCACAACGTCAGCTTTGTCAGCGTGACACAGAACTTCGACACGACTTCCAGCATGGGCCGACTGACGCTGAACATCCTGCTGTCCTTCGCCCAGTTCGAGCGTGAGATCATCGGCGAGCGCATCCGGGACAAGATCGCCGCCCAGCGCCGCAAGGGCAAGTGGACCGGCGGCATACCGGTGTTGGGCTACGACGTGGACCGATCTGGCGCCAGCCCCAAGCTCGTAATCAACGCCGAAGAGGCCGCGCGGGTGCGGCAGGTCTTCACGCTCTACCTGGAGAAGGGATCTCTGCTGCCGGTGGTGCAGGAGCTTGAGAAACGCCGCTGGCGCAACAAGGCCTGGACGACCAGGTCGGGCAAGCTAGCGGGGGATGTATTCGAACCCCCGACCTTGGCCTGAAAATCGTTGGGTCGTGGGTACGTAGCGGGTGAGAATCGGGTCCGAAATTTGAACAGGCTATCGCCTCAAATGCACATGGGACCTGGAGATATCACCAGGTCCCAATAGCGGGGGTGGGATTCGAACCCACGACCTCCGGGTTATGAGCCCGACGAGCTACCAGACTGCTCTACCCCGCGATCGCTGGCGTAATGTTACCCGCTCGGCTGGCGCCTGTCAAGTCGCCTA
>Ga0114919_10003980_pt1 | contig 11884 bp, 3 predicted proteins | sample BlataG_FD_88682 | JGI IMG/M metagenome (GOLD analysis project Ga0114919, IMG submission 88682) | Deep subsurface microbial communities from Black Sea to uncover new lineages of life (NeLLi) - Black_00105 metaG | ecosystem: Environmental > Aquatic > Marine > Oceanic > Sediment | place: Atlantic...
AACAACACCCCAAAACACGCATCAATACCCGTCGATTCCCGACCCGAAGAGATCTCCCGGACGAGGAGATTTAGGACACCGCCCCGTGTTTCGGTTAACCGAAGCGCCTCTGCACATGATTAAGAGGCACATCCCTTTGAATAACCCCTCAGTAGATTGCCTCAAGAGAGAGCTTGCCGCATTCTCTTTAAACCGTCGGCCGCCCCGATAGAAGAAAAAGCTTTATTTGATAATCAATCCGAAATTCAAATATTACTGGCAACAATTGATGCCAGACATGAAGCTGAAAAGATACCTTTGAATCCTGCTTTTCCAACAATACCGTATAAAGGAGAATTATATATGGAGCTGAGGGCATTAATTCTTTTGAGTACTATTATGATACAGCAAAATAATAAGAGTTTAATTCTCGAATTATCCTCTAAAAATAAGAATTTCATTTTATTACATCCAAATGGAGAAATCCTCGGATCTATTACTTTTATTAAATTCTTTATAGTTGGAAATAGAATCATTACTGCTGAGACACCATGGGGGACCATTGATTTGCGTGGAAGACTTATTCGAAATGATTGGTCAATATCTCATGAGAAGTCATCGATTGGGAGAATTCGATTTTGGCCATGGCATTTCAAATTCTTTTTATCACTTCATGATAGGAAGCAAATGAGTTTTAAAGCTTGGAAATGGTTTACAAGGTTAACAATTAAAAACAAAGAAGGGAGTTTTTATTTCCGGTCCATTTCTAATAGAAAAGTTGATAAAAAAGTCAAGCGATGGTTGATTAATGGGTCTGGAATTATTGTACAAAATGATGCTATTTTCGCATCACTTATATTATATTCCTGTTATCTAATTATTGGGTATAAACTGATGTGGAAATACGCGCTTTTTGGAGCAGCAGGTGGAGCAACAGGTTGAATTTCTGGAGGTTGAAGCTCATCTTTTTCATTATTATCCAATTTATTGTGATGGGCAGAGTGGTACTACATGATCCTATTCATGGATTATTCTGTCGGCTATTCGATGTAATAACTGACTGACATTGATTGCATCTCATTAAGCTTAATTTGTCCATATTCGCCAATAAATTTCCAGAAGGATGAAATTACTCCTGCTAATGCTCCTGCCCCGATTGGGCTTAAAACTTCTTTCCAAGGTACTTGCATGGCAAAATCATCTGCTAGATTGGCAATTGATGGAACATTAACATATCTCGATAAGGTGCCAAGAGAGATAGCAGAACATGCGCCGACCAAACCTGACAACAACATTCCTTGCCAAGTTATTTCTCCAGGATCGCCTCCAGGTATAAACTTTCTTATTGATTGACCTCCAATATAAGAACTTATTCCTCCTGCTGCTCCAATACCAAGACTTATACCAAAGGCTGTTCCAAATGAGAGGCCAGCAGTTAGAGGCATTGAACCACCTAATGTGGCCATAGCGAGGGCGGTTGTTCCTCCCATGATTGCACCTGAAGTAAAAGATGCTAACATATTTTCGGCTGACCAGTCGCCCGTGACGCCACATTCAAGAACCATATTCGTAGCGCCACCGATAAGAATACCCGCTGCTATAGCTAAAGGAGCACCAAAACCAAATGTGCACGCAGTAACCGCAATTACGACTATTGCAACTACTACTGCCTGCAAATTCTCTTCTAACCAATCACCGATTTCAGCCCAGAAGAGACCGTCATAATCTGCGAAATTAATTGGGTCATTTGCACAGTAGACATACCTATTCAGTGTCAATGGTGATGATAAGTCTCCGAGAATAGGATCCTCTTGAATAAAACGACCAATTTCTGGATCATAGAATCTGATACCAAGACAGTACAGTCCAGAATAATCATCCTCCTGAATCTTACCAAGATATTTCAGACTTGTATAACCATCATCGGCCCAAAGCCTGCCAAATGGTTCGTAGCGCCCAGAGAAGATTACTTGACCACTCCATTTTGTTACAACTCTAACACTCCCGAGATGATCGCAATGTGCATAGTAGGACCATTTTTTTGATCCGTATGTATTTCCTAGCAGCATCCCATCTGCATATATCTTGCATTCGCCGGATAATTGATCAAATAGGAGTGCATCACCCATGTAAACATAGTACCAGTTATCATAGATAACTTTCCGAGAGAATGCATCATAGCAGTAGGGGCCAGATGTATCCTCGCCTATCTGTATTTCACTTAGTAATCCATCTGATTCGTAGGTGAATATCCAATCGTCACCAACATTATAATCCACCCAGTCAACGCATCCGCCAATGTAGTAATAATCCCGATCTAACTCATCCGAAGTTGAATCGATCGATGTCAATTGATTCACATCGTCTGCGTTATCGTAACTGTAGGTGACTATTTCACTGCCGGAATCAACATTCATTTGAATTCGGTTGCCCAATGAGTCATAAGTATAATCCCTCGTCCCCCAGGGACCATTTGCATAGGTGAGCCTACCCACAGAATCGTATACATAATGTTCATCGGTAACGTCTGTGATCCGACCGGAATCGTCATAAGTATAGTCCAAGAGAAGTATTGTCTCTTGATCGAGTATTGTTTCTACACTATTGAGCCGTTCTGTCATGGAATCATATGTATAAGTGGTCGTTGCGCCACTGTAGTAATCGATACTGGTAATTCTGCCCAATCCGTCATATTCAAATTGTGCAAATGGAACCGTGTAAGATCTATGCTGTGCATATACTGTTACTATTCGATCATACCAGTCTCGTTCATATGTCACAAATTGCTCATGGTAGGGATAATCAATTGCGATAAGATTTCCTTTTTTATCGTATTCGTACGAAGTTGTGTATGAATTCCGATCAAAATCGTATTGCTCGGTAATAACTCGGTCTCTAGCATCATATGTATATGTCAAATCAACAATGTAATTATCAAGGTTCGCTCTGGTGGCAGTCAGGACATTGCCATTCTCATCATAGGTAAATTCCGTACTGCCGAGAGATGGTACTGCGGGCCCTTCTAGAGAATTGCCATAAGTCATTGATTCAAGGTATCCAAAGCTATCATAATCAAGGTATTCATAGATCCCATTTCTCATTCCCTTAACGATAAGACGGCCCACAGCATCATATGTGTATTCTTCATAATCGTTAGTAGCATAAGTTGTTTTGATTAACCTCCCAAGATCATCATAATCATGGTTAACTGTCTGATAATTGCCCGAGTGTATTCTCACATCATCTACTTTGAGAGTTATATCATATTGACACAGATTTGCTGATGCCTGGAAGAAGACTTGAGTGATCTCATTGCAATCATAATAGAAATTAGCTCCAGTCTTTCGCTTGACATAGCCTGAACCACTATCAATGTAAATATCGTATTTATTCGGGGTTGATGACATATCAACATCGAATCTGATTCGATACCAATTTCCGGAAATAATTTGCTCACCGGGATTTACATCCATATCATGCCAGTATCCATCGTAATATCTGAATTTGCCATAATACATTGCAAATAATATAGCTGTACCTCCATCACCTCTCAATAAGAAATATGCAATACCTAATGAAGAATCTTCTTTAATAGCCTTTAAGTATGCTTCTGCAGTGAAGTGATCTGAGTTGACGCTGATTTTATGAGTCGCTTTTGAAATGGTTGTCCCGTCTGTTCTTGTTAATCTTATGCATGGAGATGAGGGGTTGCCATCATCCTCATCAATGCCAGCAAAGCCTCCTGAGTTATCAAATTCCCAGTTATGACCAGAATTTCGAATGCTAAAATCGTCGAAAAAGTATCCTCCTTGAATAGCTGAAACGATGTTACCGATTTCATCATATGCGTAATATGATCCAATATTCTCATTCGAAGAACCCCGAGTAGCGGAAGTTAATCTTCCAGCAATATCATATGTAACGATTTTCTGTCTACCTTCTTCATCGGTCAGAGTAACTCTATGATTTTTATCATCATATGATGCGGTCTTGTAAGTGTTATCGTTATTCTCCTCTTTAATGATCCTGCCAAGGGCATCATAATATTTCCATTCATAAACTATGTTTGGCACAGTACCGTAATATAATGCAATTTCTGTGGGTTGGCTAATTCGATTCAAAGAGTAATAAATCGCTGAGTATGAATCATGTTGCTCGTCCAACCGATGTGTATGAAATACTCTCCCAAACCCATCGACATAAGTTTGAATCCAGTGATTGTTTTCATCCTTGGTCTTGATAAAGTGGCATCCACTTTCATCAATCCCATAATGATATTCTATTGCCGAAGATTCCGGAGTTTGTATTAGAATATCATCTGCCCAGAGAATACTGTCACCCGCAACATCACCTTTCCAGGTTTTAATAACGACTTTATCTATCTGATGTGGTGAATCTCCGTATAGCATAAGACCTTGCCATTCCGGTTGACTTTCTCCATCTATATATACATCATATGTACCGGCAGAAAGATCAACATCAGCTAAGATATGATACCATGTTCCTGCATCGATTGTCATTAAATCCTTATAACCCGCAATAGCTGCGTCCCAAGCTCTTATTTTATTGTACACAAGTGAAATATACACTTTTGCGGTACCATATTGTCCTTCAGTTGTATCTATAAGCCAAAATGCACCCCATTTACCACTCAAAGTCCCTTGATCAGTATCCATTTTAAGCTTTGCCTCGGCTAACATATGCCCTGACTGTCTATTGAATATCTGAGATATCCCTGCCGATCTACTTATAACTGGGTCCCATTTAATTGTACTAACCATCTTCACACTAGGTTCTTGAACACATCCCTCAATATCATCTATTCCAACAGATGCTCCCTCACCAGCCCATTGATACCATTCTTCTCCAATTTCTCCCTCACAGAAATCTTCTTGGACAAATAGCTCATGAGTTTGAACCAAAATATCGTCAACCCATAAAATGAGATTTCCTTGCCAACCAGATGAGCCTCCTGCCTGGAAATATATTTGGGTCAATTCTTCAGTGGCAATATAGAAGGCTGCATTTTGATGTTTCAGTTCTCCATCAATGAAAACATTAAAAGTATCAGTCTTAATATCTATTTTGAGAGAGATTTCATACCATTGATTTGCAACATAAGTTGTATCGGTATTCAGATTATGCCAGCCATTATCCCCTCCAACTCCATCATAATACTGGAAGTGATTTTCTCTGAAAGCGAAATAAATATTTGGATTAGAAGCATCTTTTAGAACAAGATATCCCGGGTATTTATATGGCGCACTAGTATCATCAACTTTCATTCTTGCCTGAACAATGAAAATATCCGGATTTAACGAGATTTCATGATGTGCATATGATACACCCGATTGAGTTTCTCTCTCGAGTTTTAAACAGGGTGAAGACCAATAGCCATCTGTTTCATCGATGCCAACAAATCCCCCAGAGTCATCAATTGTCCAATCACTCAGATCAGAATCGCCGAAGTCGTCTCTGAATACTTCATTTGATTCGATTATCTTTGTAGGACGTCCGATTGAATCATATTCAAAAACAGTCCAATATCCGCGGGGATTTCTGCTATTAAGCAACAAATCTTTATCGATATCCCAAGAATTTTGAGATATCTTATTAATATCTCCTGAGTCGTGATGGGTTCGCGTTGCCACAACATATGCCCAATTATTTTGATCATAGACATATTCCGTTACTAAACGACACGGATCCTCTGAAGGGTTTTGATGCTGCGGATCATATGGCCCCATAGTCTCAGTGAGTTGATAATATGGACCATTATAAGTGTAATCTGTAAGATACCATGAATTACTATGTTTTGTCTTTGTCTGGGTGAGTCTAGAATTTGCCTGCCCCGATTGCCCGTATTGAATAAAGGAATACATATCGTCGGTCTCGGTATTCGATCCCTTTGACTCAAATGAACCAAGCGACAAATGGCCATAACAATCTGATTGCTTTATTTGATCTGATGTCAGAGTAGAAGGATCTAGAATCAATTCATTTGAATAGAATTCTGTCTCCTGATAATCAAATTCATCTCCTGCAAAGATCGTACGAGTATCAGTTCTCTTCTTAATGCCATCAGAATATTCAATTACAAAAAATCCCTCTATTGGGAATACACCGGCGTCAGTATAGGGCCAAGTCTGTCCACACCATAGCTCTGCACATCCACCGCTTATTGTAGAATCACTTGACAAGAGAGTCTTATCATTATCATAGAGTTCAACTTTGTTAACATCAACGAGATTATTCAATTTGATGTAAGGCCATCTATCTCCACTTCCACCATCGACCCATCTCGTGTAATCCCACATTGCGCTCCCTAAGACAACAGTAAAACTCAATTTCAGAAGTGGGCCAGTTAGCGTTAATTTCATAGTATTTATACCAAGTAGACTTGTTTTAAAAATTAATGCATGCCATTGATCAGGAGGAGGAAGCGGACCCATATCATAATCTGCAGTTTCTATGCTCGCTCCCCAAGAAAGTTTTCTAGTGATAATACCTGAATATGTGTCAACGTCTGCTCCAATCAAAACTTGAAACGGATAATTATCAGCTGGCAACTTGATGAATTGAATAATGAAGTCGTCAGTTGTAGCAGCTGGTGTTACAGAAGACCACTCGACCCAATGGGTATTGATACCTCCCGGCTCACCAATTCCCTTGTGATATTTTTCTCCGCTGATAGCACCTGCTGGATCCTCCGTTCCATCTACCCAGTCCCAGTTCACTCTGGTACCATCGAACGAATCATCCCATAGCTTTACATACGGCCATTTTGAGCCATCATCTAATAGGTGATTATAATAGGTCTGAGGTATGGAACTCATGTGTCGTGTTTCGGGCTCATAATTGAACCAATCGTCTCCCGAAAACGCATATCCTTCTGATATCATCTCAATTGTATCAGATACATTTCTAATAACAATGGTGCCAAACGGATACGCATCTGTTGGCAAAGATGGTACCAATTCCGCATGTCCGTTTACATTTGCTATTTCCCTCGCAACGACAGCTCCTTCAGTATCTAGAAGCTCAACTCTCATTCCTTCTTTCAAGTCATTAATAACAATCCTTGGTTCCTTATATACAATGACATCGTCTATCCAAAGTGCAATACCAGAGCCTCCTCCAACCCAGGCTGCCTGGAAATAGACATTATCAATGTAATCGTTTCCAGCAGAATTGAAAACTGCATCGTAACTTCTATCATCAATGTATATTTTGTATAATCCATTTGCAATATCATAGACATCAAAGGTTATCTTATACCATTTGTTAATTTCATAGGCCTCCAGATCAATGTAGTCTGATCCGTCATAATATCCAAACTGACCATAATGGAATGCAAAATAAACATTAATGTAATTCCCACCTCTAAGACAGAAATATGCCATTTGATCATCAGTATCTACCCGAACCTCGGCACTTACTACAACGCGCTCTGTTTGAGAGGCGAAATAGTGTTTTGCAGAAGACTCTCCTGGAATCTGCGTCTTGGCAATTTTCAAACTTGGAATAGATGTACCCCATTTTGAATTGTCAAAGCTAACCGCCCCTCCAGAACTAGCAATAGTCCAAACAGAATTAGCATCTGAGAGATCATAGTCTGAGAAATCCTCATATAATTCATTACCGGAATGATAACGATCCAGTTTGCCAGGTTTATAGAAAATATTTGTAAACTCAGAATTAGAATATGATGAGAATGTTTCATGTTCAAATCCGCTACCGCCTTTTTCATAACTATATATAGCATTCCCTAAATTATCTTGAAATTCATAAGTTGTGTGTTCTATAATATCCACACCTGAAGCATAATTATCGGTCTTTGCAATTCTTCCAGTTGAAGAATACCATTCTCTCGTCCGCCTAAGCTCATTTTCGTTTTCATCGCGTAAGACTACTATCAAGCTTTTTAAATTCGAATCCATAACATAATCTACTATCAAGCCCTCAGTATTATCATCGTAGTCATCATATTCTAGACGAGTGAATTTGACATTTCCATCCAATATTTCATAATCGTATGATATCCACCAGTCTTCAATAGATGACCCCCACACATATCTCAATGTACACATCTTAGAGATCGCCTGAGTGCCAATCGTCATCGTTGACCAGGAAAATTCGTTTATTCCTCCCTCAGGAACTGTTATTGATTCTAGGAGTGGAAAATCTGGGAAGTCTGAACGATATGCATAAGTGGTTGTACGTGAAACATCGTCGATGACTTCTTGAAGTCTTCCAGATCCATCATATTGATAGGTAATAGTTTGTCCTACATAGGAAATCGATGATAATCTGTTGTTAACATCGTATGAAAAAATTGCATCTCGACCTACACTATCCGTAATCTTATCCAGCATGCCATTTGGACCGTTATAATAGAGCATTATTCGCGTAGGATTAGCACCATTCCAATCATAGTCTGTTCTCATTCCAGTCCATCGTCCGTTTGAGTCAAAACTATATTTTTGGCCATTGGCTGTGTATAAGAAGAAATTAGAACCTGATTTCACAAGAGTAAATATTTCAACTAGTTTATTTTCGAATTTGTCACCCTCCCATTCAATGAGATATTGTTGTCTAGACCACCAATGAACAAAACCATTTTGAACATCGATCCAAGGCATATCAAGTTGCCATCCATCTCCGAGATTCGAGATAGGGGTTTGCTGCCACATATACGGTTCATATGAGCCTGAAGGCATTTGGGTAAAGAAACGTGGTGTAGAATAAGTTCGACCTATCGAAAGATCGATTAACCTCCCTCCTGCTGTCAAATCAACATAACTTGCAAATAATTGTCCATTTCCAGGGGCAATACATGCACCAGCATAAATGTCTAGAGGCTGATCGGGGTTTAGCCCTGGTCTAGCCCATTCATCTGGAGATGTCGCTAAAATTCTTGAGAGAGTCGGTAGAGAGAGAAATATTATGTCTTGATTATTATTACCACGAGTTCCCCACCAATTAACGAAAGCCATATCTCCTACGATTTCTCCAGCAGAAACCCATTTTACATCGAGATAATCGCCTGATTCACCAGGTATCGACATATCCCAAAGGAATATCTCTTCTGACCAATCAGCGGTAGGAGCCAATTTATATCGATAATATAGATTAAATAAATCATTGGGGTCATCATATTCTGTCAAGTAGAATAGGATAAGTCCATTATTTTGAACTTTTGATAGAGTACATCTTCCATAACCATCACTAGATGGCCAACTATCGAAATCGTTTCCAGTATCCATTGCTGGGCTTTCCTCCCAATTTCCGTCTCCTTTGAATTTCCAAATATGAACTTTACGACCTGAAACATCATCTCTTCTTCCAGCCGCGTAGACTGTGTCTCCATTGTTCATAGTCACAGCGGACAATTCACGTGGAACATAAACCATCTCTGCATCATTATAAGGAGTCCAAATTCCATATGAACCAAGATTGGGATAATAATCCTCCCATCCAATTTCATCTATTGCTTGACTATATTCATATGACACTAAAAGCCGGATTGCTTGAGACGATAATCTCACAGTTGTCATGCCAACAATACTTATGAGCGACCCAACCGCATATGGGAATGTTGAAGCTGGAGATAAATAATAACCCCCGGTGGCACCCCAATTTTTGTATGTAACCGCCACGTAATCATATCCGGAGTTATATACTATAGAAATAAGGCATTTTATATATGATCCAGTGCCTTTTGTCATTTCGGCATTAAAGAATTTTACATTTGAATACACTGAGTCCCAGCCGCCGGCATCCCATGTTATTGTTGATCCACCAATAGCTCCTTCGAGCGCGTAAACAATTTCTTCATTTGTTATGATTGCTACTAATACCTTATCTTCGTACATAGCCACATCATACCAATTCTTACCCAAAGGGAAAGTACCAGGCAATGTAGGTAACGTGTTCACTGCAGAAGACCAATCTATACCATCATTACTCGATTTATAAGCTATAGCTGAACCAGTATACCAAAACATCCAATAGTAGTCATCTGTAAAAAATGCATTCCTACAAGGAGTCCCTGGTAATGCATATATATATGATGCAGTACCGACAATTACTGGATCAATAAGAAACATATTCTTTGGGAAATCTATAACAATTGATTTCTTTACTTTTTCTAAGCTCGTATTTTCAATTAGAAGTGAAGCAATTCCTGCATTCGCATCAGTCCAATCTATTTCCCCAATTTTATTAATAGAGCAATTTTCTTTATTGAGTATTAATTTTCTCTTATCGGAATCAATTATTCCTTTTTGGGGTTCGATTATTACTGAACTATCATCTAAAAGATTTAGATCTTCTCCGAGTAAAATTTTCCAGGAAATACCAGTATCATTAATTTGATGAGAAGATAAATGCAATTTTGCAGTAATCTTGGGAGGTTTTTCGTTATTAGAAAAGCTGACATTAGTTTCTAGATATCCAATAAATTCTCTTCCGATTATTAATTCACGTTGTACAATAAAATTTTCATTTGATGCCTCAATAATATTGAAATATCCATATGAAATGTTGTGAGTAGATCTTACAAAGAATTCAGAACTTTCTGTAATTACTAATTGGCTCATATTATCTTTTTCTTGATAATATGAAGTGAGTTTCATCTGGTAAGGCGTTTCTTTGGAAAAAGCATATTTTCCAAATGACACGTTGTAATAATAAGAATTCGACGATTCCATCAATATTGGATCAATATAGAATTCTCCAATGTCTGAGACTATTGGTTCTATTGGGGAAAGAACAGAATTAACAGTTCCAGGTTTTGGGAGGTTCTTGTTGATATTATTATCTTTTAGTGAGTCAATCAATTCATCAATATTCCCTATATTGTCATCAATCTGAACATTTTCTTTGATGACTGCGATAGAATCTTCAAAAATCAATTCAGCCATAACTTTTTCAGCAACAATATTCATGGTTGTAAACAGCATAATAGTTGCCACAAATATCGCAAATATTTTCAAAATTCTTCTGCTGGTGAAATTGCTTTTTCTACGAGTAGAACTCTTTAATTCAGACATATTCTTCCCCCCAACCTCCGGCCATTATAGGGGAGGTATATTTGCCTCAGCTGGGTCCTATAAAGGCTCCACTGAGAATACATTGTTCTTATAAAAAATTTTCTAATTTTGAGATAGCTAAATATACGGTGTCGTCATATTTTATTAAGGGGAGATAGATATTGGCCAGAAAGAAAAAAATGACAGCCAAAGACGAACGCGTTAGTTTCAAGCTTGATCCAGCAATACGGGATGCTATCTCAAAGGCGATAGAAAAACACCGTGAGTGGGGGATCAATTCCGTTACCGAATTCATAAGGCGTGCAATTGATCACGAACTAACGGCAAGGAAATCCGCAAATGATAGAAAGATCATTGAGATCTTCATGAAGAATCGTCGGACTTCTCGAGAGGGCAACCGGAACAAAGATCCCTGAGCAATTCATCGACAAATAATTCCGAAACGCATTTTCCCAGAATATCGACATCGAGGCGGCAGCCCTTAGGCAAATTAATTGTAATCGAAATATTTTCGTTGCATTTGGATAGGTTATAAATAGTTCTGCTTTCAATCATTTTTTCCTCCGGGTTATTGAACCGTATTAAAAGGAATCTCTTTGACGATTATTAAATAGGTTTGGGAAAATGCAAATTTGATCGCGGAGATTGTTCATAATTGTGCATTGTAATAACATATTTACTTGCACTCCGTTCAAGACTCAGTACCCCAAAAACTTACATCAAACGAGATAAGGATGATATGTTAAAGTAGCTCCTCGCTCATAAAGAATACGTGAAAGCAAATGATGGATCCAGCATGCCATCATATGCTGGACTCTCCTGAAGAAGGAGATGGATCACGGTCATGGGTT
>Ga0114919_10003981_pt1 | contig 11880 bp, 3 predicted proteins | sample BlataG_FD_88682 | JGI IMG/M metagenome (GOLD analysis project Ga0114919, IMG submission 88682) | Deep subsurface microbial communities from Black Sea to uncover new lineages of life (NeLLi) - Black_00105 metaG | ecosystem: Environmental > Aquatic > Marine > Oceanic > Sediment | place: Atlantic...
AACTCGGCCATCACCCATCTTCTGGTCGAGACGAAGGACTACAGCAAGGCTCAGGTCTTCTTAGCTGAGGCCGAGATCCTGTTCAAACAATCCAACGATCAGAAGGAACTCCGTCAGGTTCGGGACTTGAAGCGCTCGATTGAGGAAGCCCTCTGTCACTCCAGCATGATCGCGAAAGCCAACGGAAAAGTAACCTTTGAGAATGTGATGAGCCAGAACACCGAGATGACCGAGATCGTAGAGAAACTCAAGCAGGTAATGGACTACGACATAAGCATACTTCTCGAGGGTGAGACCGGCACTGGAAAGGATCTGATAGCCAAGGCCATCCACTTCTCCAGCAGCAGAAAAGACAAGAGATTCGTTGCCGTCAACTGTGCCGCGCTTCCGGAAAGCCTTTTAGAGAATGAGCTCTTTGGGCACAAAAGGGGAGCCTACACCGGCGCTGACAAGGACCAGCCCGGGCTGTTCGAGGAGGCGGAGGGCGGAACCCTTTATTTGGATCAGGTCGAAGAGATTCCCATATCCACGCAGGTCAAGCTGCTCCGGTCGATTGAGGAAAAGGAGATAACCCGGCTGGGAGATACCAAGCCCAGGAAAATCAAGGTGAGCATTATATCCTCCAGCATCGAGGACTTGCGCGAGGCGGTGAAGACTGGAAAGTTCCGTCAAGATCTTTACTTTCGCCTTAACACCTTCAGCGTCAAGCTCCCCTCTCTGAGGAACCGCAAGGAGGACATTCCGCTTTTAGTCAGGTACTTCCTAAAGCATCACGGTGTGGGGGAGAAGAAGGTAAAGGACTTTGAGAGAAATGGCACCCTCAAGAGGTTCTTGGAATACGGCTGGCCCGGAAACGTGCGAGAGCTTGAGAACGAGATAAAGAGAATGGTGGTTCTGTCCCAGGCAAGCGATAGGGATCCATGTGGAGTCCTCTCGGACAAACTGATCAATCCGACCAGCAGCCGCGCTTCTTCCGAGAAGGCTACCTTGTACCACCAGGTGGCGGAGTTCGAGAAGGAAAAAATCATGGACGCTTTAAGGCAATCCAATTGGGTGAAGCTGAGAGCCGCCAGGCTTCTGGGCATCCCCGAAGCCACCATCCGAAACAAGATGAAGAAACACCAAATACTGGCGCCAGTGTAGCTTCGGCCGGAATCCACGGACTCCCCGGATTCGTGGTCTAAAAGACAAGCCCCGGTTCTAACCTACAGAGCTGGGGCTTTTGATATCCCGCCGGATTCTGCCTTTTCCCCGACAACTCGCGATTATTCACGAATTCGCTTTCGCGTTAACTCGCAACGGGTTGCGGAAATCGCCAATCTTTTCGTGAAGACTGTGCTCGCGATATTCCGCGAACATATATCTCATGGTTTGGATGGCAGTTGAAAGCTGCTCAATCCAGTTGAGTAAGCTCTTACGAGCCAAGGTGTTATTTTCCCGAAAAAACTTCGTGAATTTCTGCATTTTGGCGAAACTTTTGCATTACTCGACATCGTAGAAATAAGAGGAACCTAACCAGCAGGTTAACCATGTGTTCTTCCTTTAGGAGGTAAAAGAAGATGATGAAAAAAAGCCTAGCAGTTATTCTGGCCCTGGGAATTTTACTTATCTTCACCTGCTCAATCCTTTCAGGCCTCGCTCCAAGAGCGAACGCGGCTGGTCCCGGCACCAGATGGCGTGACAATGGGCCTTATGGTGCGCCCACCCAACCCCCCTGGATAGAGCCGAAAGCCTTGGACCATCCTTGGGGTGGTGACCCGCACGATAATTGCCTGGCTCCCAAGCAGGGAGATGCTTCCGTCGTAAGTGAATCCAGCAAAAACCTAATGAGGCAGCCCGCATTTACCAGGTTCTTGCTTGGCTTGTACGTCAGGTATACGGTCAAACAGGAAATGAGCAAGGCAAGCCTCACGAAGTGTCTCGGCAAGTAGAAGTGAATCTCCTTCCCAAGGTGAGAGAGATGGATACGCAGTCAAAAGCCGCGAAGTCCTCCTCGGAGGATCGGATCCAATGCATTCAAGGTTTAGTTCAGCAGGAGAGATTCACTCAGGCACTCAAGGAAATCCAAGAGTTGGAGAGCCACCCGGGTGTTGATTTATCGCCTGATGAACAAGGAGACATTTCCTATCTGGCATCTCTTTGCTTGTTCCACCTGGGAAGATGCAAGGATGCACTGGATAAGGCGATGCTTGCCTTCGAAACGTTCAGGAGCAGCTCCCAAAACAAGAAGGTGGCGCAGATTCAGTTCATACTGGGAAGGATTAGCTTGAGATTGGGCGATTCGAGAGGTGCGGAAGCGCACGTAAGCGACGCCATCAGTACCTATCGTAGAATCGGGGATCAGGCTGAAATAGTCAATTCCTACAATCTGATCGCCCACATATGTTTCGCGAAATGCGATTTCGACCGATCAATAGAACATCTGCAGAAGGCTAAGGAACTTTGCGAGAAGGTTGATGACATCAGGATGGCTGCATTGATTAGTGGCAACCTGGGCAGAGTCCATGCTCTGTGTGGGGATTGGTCAGGGGCAGAGGATAATCTCCAAGAGAGTCTTACCTTCAATGAAAACAGCCGAAGCGAACTGGGCCTGTGCAAGGATTTGCTCTCATTAGGGTTTCTCTCGTGCCTGAGGCGTGATTTTAAGAGATCCTCCAGTCTCTTGGACAGAGCCCTCGAACTGGCCCGAAAGAACGATTTCTTCAGAGAATTGGCCATATATTATGAGTATGCTGGTCAGTTGGCGTGCACCTTGGGAGACGAAAAAACAGCAGTCGCGCGTTTTTACAAAGCGATAGAGATCGGGCGCACGGCCTGTCCAGAAGGCTACATAAGGAGCCAAACCTTCCGTCTATTGGCTGAGCTACAGGCAGCTCGAGAGGAATTTGATGAGGCCCTGACCTCCTGCCAGAAATCCCTGGAAGCTTCTAAGTCACTGGGTGAAAAGCTTGAAGAAGGCGCGGCCTACAGAATCTTGGGCAGGATCTACTCCGGTAAACGGGACAAGGAGAAAGCCTGCGGGTATTTCAAGCAGAGCATTTCGCTTCTTCAGCAGATAGGAGCCAGATACGAACTGGCAACGACCTATCTTGAAGCAGGTCGATCAGATGCCTTTGACTATTACAGGAGGATGGGTTTCTTGGCCAACGCGGAGAGCTTGTTTCGTGATCTGGCTTCGAGATACCATCTGGGCCTGGTTAACCTGGCCGTTTCCGACCTATTGACAGAGCAGAAAGACTATGCAAGCGCAGAAGTCTTCCTGGCGGAAGCCGAAAGGCTGTTTAAGGAGACCAACGATCGCAAGGAACTCCGGCAAGTCGCCTGCTCACGAGCCGCAATAGAAGAGTCACTTTTTCAATCCCGCATAACCGCCAAGTCGAATGGCAAGGTCACGTTCGACAGCGTCATCACTCACAACGATGAGATGATGGGCGTCATCGAGAAACTCAGGCAAATCAAGGACTACGACATAAGCATCCTCGTGGAAGGTGAGACCGGAGCCGGAAAGGATCTGGTTGCCAAAGCGGTTCACTATTCCAGCTTAAGAAAAGACAAACGATTCGTGGCTGTTAACTGTGCTGCTCTTCCCGAAAGCCTTCTGGAAAACGAACTCTTCGGCCACAAGAGGGGCGCCTACACCGGAGCAGACAAGGACCAACCCGGGCTTTTCGAAGAGGCTGCAGGTGGAACCCTGTATTTAGATCAGGTGGAGGAGATTCCTGTCTCCACCCAGGTGAAACTGCTGAGAGCAATCGAAGAAAAAGAGATCACCCGGCTGGGTGACACCAAGCCCAGAAAGATAGACGTGAGAATCATCTGCTCCAGCATCGAGGACTTGAAGGAAGCGGTCAGGAAGGGAAAGTTCCGCCAGGATCTCTACTTCCGCCTGAATACTTTCAGCATGAGGATACCTCCGCTTCGGGAGCGAAAAGAGGACATTCGCGTTCTCATCAAACACTTCTTGAAAGAATATGGGTTGGACGAAAAGAAAATCAAGGAGTTCAATAGAAGAGGGACCGGCAGACGGTTTCTGAGATACCATTGGCCTGGCAACGTCAGGGAGTTGGAGAATGACATAAAACGAATGGTGATTCTGGCTCAGGCGAACGGCAAGGGACCGTGGGAGTTTCTTCCGGAGAAATTCTTGCGTCCGGCTGACGACGTGCAAAACGTCGAGCACGAACCATTGCCTGACCAACTGGCCCGGTTTGAGAAAGAGAGAATTGTGGAAGCCTTGACGGAAACCAACTGGAACAAATCCCGGGCCGCACGAATTCTCGGTATCCCCGAAGGAACCGTCAGAAGCAAAATGAAGAAGCAGGGAATCCCCGCGCACTGCCCTGCTTCTACCACCCTTACCTGACTCGTCAAACGCCAGATCTCGAGAATGACCGGTGGTTCTGTGCCGGAGAGCCGGACGTGTCTGAGGTCTGATGAAACCGATCACCCACGTCGGGCTCGGTCTCCCCCGAGCAAGGCCCTCATCACGCGGAACACGAAGCTACGCTCACCAGTACCCGCGAATTCCCACGTCTTCCCTCACGACAATTCACGAATCCCCGCCTGAATGAATAGCTGCCCAGACTCCTTGCCAAGTGCAGACTTCGTTTTCCCGACAAGCTTCTTGTTGTGATGTAACTGATTACACCTCCATTCTGTTGGTTTCCACGAAGCCCTAAGTAATGAGCATGTTTTTTGCTTCCACAATGAATTGGCTGCAGAATTAGGGCATCAAAGTTTAGGTGCTTAGGTATTACAACGACAGAAGCAAAAGGAACCCTTTAGCTCCTCCCGAATGTTCATTGGAGGACGAAAACGAGGAGGTGAGAAAGATGACCATGAAATTGATCTTGGGGGTCTTTCTGGCTCTGGTGTTGCTTTTGCCAAGTCAGCTTCTTGCTGGAGAGAAACCCTCGCCGGGACCCACAATGGCAAAGCTGGGCACTGTCCCATCGGATTGTGGTTGTTTGAAGAAAGATAAGGCCCCAACCTCGCTGGGTTTGAGACCCGATATTCTGACAGATAAGCCCAGTCGCGCGCCAGCCTGGTATGGGTGTCCACCACCCTGTACCCGTGTGTGTCGCTGGTTGTATTTCCATGATCAAGGTTGGGTGTGGCGATGCGTCTGTGAATGTCGCTTCTTCAAGTAGGCCGGTGCGGTAGTTCCTCAATCGGTTTAGGGGCCAAATAGCTGCTTGAGAAGGCTGGCTTGTCATTAAGCCAGCCTTCCCCTGCCCAAAAGTTAGTAGAGCTCTTAGCTTGTTGTTGGTCCTCACGGCGGACAACGCGTCTTTTCCGTTGGTGAGAACACCAACGGAGAGCGGAAGACGTGAGGGAGCCTTAAGGCTTTGGCTATGAACAATAAACTATGACCCATTAACCGATGACAAGAGGTGATAAAGATGAAAAGCATTGTTGTTGCGGTGACGGTTTTGGTTATCCTGGGCTCGTTTGCTTGGCCACAGATGCCTCAAACCACAGATTATCAGGGTAAGCCGGTTATCCACGGAAGAACCTTCGTGGATAGCACTATTGGGACGAAACTCCGAGTTTATCCGGATTCAATCATGCCTGAATTCCTGCCAGGTGAAACCCGCGATTCAGGAGATACGACGAATGCTCAACCTTCTTCAATGGTTACTCTGACTGATTCAGATGGTAATGGGTTCGAGGATCAATATGAGCAAGAACTGGCAGAAAAGTTCTGTCCAAGTTTGATTCTCCACTCTGGTGACCAAGGAGTGTCACCGGAACCAGTTGAGATTGCAAATCAAGTCATCTGGGCATCCAATTACGGTTATCTGGACTGGGAATACTATGGAGAGCTGCCTACCGTATGGGCAGAAGGGGACTATTCCTCACTGGATTCCTGGGACATGTATTTGAACTGGGTTGCGTGGGCCGAGCCCCCTTGTGGCGATTACTGGGTTTATCATCCACTGCCCCATTTCGATTATGCGGGGCCTGGTCCTGAGTATCACTGTCTAGAACGCATAAGTGGTGCTTACTATGATCAACCGCCTGGATGGTATGATGCATATGCTGATGGGAACGCGCACGTGAGCCGAGGTTCCAGCTTCGATCACACTGTCTATGCCCATCTCTTCACGCACGGCGGAGAGTATATCATTCAGTATTGGTTTTTCTATCCTTTTAATGACTTTGTCAATGACCACGAGGGTGACTGGGAACATATCAACGTAGTGATTACCTCACAAGATCCTGCGGTAGCCCAGATTGATCGTGTGATCTACATTTTCCACCATTACTACTGGACTGCCTATGATACTCAAGAGGAAAACCCCGCTGAATTTGATTGCTACGTCATTGATGGTGCGCATCCGGTGGTCTTTGTAGGAGGACATGGAGCGGAAGACCATCTAGGAAGCCATGGAGAAGGACATGGATCGCATGGAAGTTATCCAATCTATGGTTTATGGGATGCGGTTTCTCCCATGGATTGGTTCGGGATAATCCCAGAGATTGATGAACATGTGGACGGTGAGGGTAGGTTCATACCATACAGACATATTATCGACGATGACACCTCTGACAATGATGGAGTCGTAATAATCAGAGGAGTAGAGGATTACGACTATAATGTTAATCCTGAGATGAGTTGGCTCGCCGCGAAAATTCTTTGGGGGTATCCCTATGTTCATTCATTTTGTACCAATTTAGAGTGGTATCCACCAGGGGTTGACCCAACCAATGTCGGGAATCAAGCACCAGGTGGACCTGCACACAATGATGGGTGGGAGGTGGTAGACTCAGCCGTGGGGGAAGCCAATGGACACAGCGGATTGAAGTGGTATCCCTGGTATCCCCCTTACTTCCCCGTCAGCGACGCGGGCTGGTCACCCCCTATCTGGTTCGAGAACGCTCACAGGTATGCAGCAGGAGATTATCCGATTTCTGTTTTCCCCGGAGATCTGGACGGGGATGGTGATCTGGATTTGGCTATAGCGAATTATTTTAGCCACGGTGTCTCCGTTTTAGAGAACAACGGGAATGGAGCTTTTCAAACCAAAGCTGAATACATTACAGGAAATAACCCGATTTCCGTGTCTTGTGCAGATCTAGATGGAGATTCAGATATGGACTTAGCTGTGGTGAATAGTGGGGGTGCCAACAGCGTTTCCATCTTGAGGAACGATGGGAACGGGGGTTTCCCAGCCATAGACCATTATGCTGTGGGATCGGGGCCTCGTTCTGTTTTCTGCGCGGACATAGATGGGGATTCTGATTTAGACTTAATCGTGGCAAATGAAGGTGGCAATCTCTCCATCTTGAAGAACCACGGAAATGGCACTTTTGAGGATGCCCTTGCCTGTGAGGCAGGGAATGCTCCTGTTTCCGTCTTTGCTGCTGATTTAGACGCAGATGCTGATCTGGATTTGGCTGTGGCAAATACGGGTTTCGCCAGTACTGTTTCTATATTAAAAAACAACGGGGGCGGCGGGTTTAGCATTGATGCCGACTATCGTGTCGGAGATGGTGCTTGGTCTGTTTTTTGTACGGATTTAGACGGTGATTCAGATTTGGACTTGGCGGTGGCAAATTCTCTTAGCGACGACCTCTCCATTCTGAAGAACAACGGCGACGGTACTTTTCAGGGCGCGGCCACCGTTTGGGCAGGCGATGACCCTTACTCCGTTTTCTGTGCGGATTTGGATGGAGATTCAGATTACGACTTAGCAGTGGCAAATCATGGTAGTGACGATGTTTTTGTCTTAGAAAACGATGGGAACGGGAATTTTGGCCGGGCGTTCAACCATGCGGCAGGGGATGGTCCTGCTTCTGTGTTCTGTGCGGATTTGGATGGGGATTCAGATTTGGACTTGGCGGTCGCAAGCAGCGGCTGCGACAGTGTTGCTATCTTGAAGGATACAACCCAAATCCCTGTAAATGAGGCCCCATATCCTTTTTCGCTGCACTCACCTACAGACGGTGACTCGGTGCCTGGACCCGTTGCTTTCGATTGGCAAACTCCCTACGACCCCAACTTCGGAGATCAGATCAGATATGATCTGTGGGTTAGCACTGACCCGGCGTTTGCTCCCGAGTCCACGACCGTGCATGATAGTCTCGGGATCAGCAAATTCACGGAGACCCTAAACCTCGGGATCTATTACTGGAAAGTAAGAGCTTACGACAACTGGAACGCAGAAAGATGGTCCACTCAAACGTGGGTTTTCCACTGCCCCGAATCTCTCGATTCAATCCCCTTTGCCCTGCCGGTTCACTATTCTGTAAGCTCTTTTGCCTCCTGTGTTTTCTCCGCCGATTTCGACGGCGACTCGGCTCTGGATTTGGCTGTGACAAACGAGAGGTGGATAGGCTCGGTCTCCATATTGAAGAACAATGGCTACGGAGAGTTTCTGTCCAAAGAGGATTTCGCAACCGGGGCGTTTCCTATGTCCATCTTCTCCGCGGACCTTGATGCTGATGGTGATAAGGACTTGGCGGTGGCAGGTGGTGAGTACGATCCCACTATTTCCATACTAAAGAACGACGGAGAGGGGCGGTTTCTGGAGAGAGATGACTATGATGCTTGTTCTCGTCCCTGGTCTGTCTTCTGTGCGAATTTGGACGGCGACTCAGCCGTGGATCTTGCTGTAGCCAACTACGGCGGTGGAAACGTTTCCATATTCAAGAACAACGGAGATGGTACCTTTCGGGACACGGTCAACTACGTGACAGGTGGGTGGCCCACTTCCGTTTTCTGCGCCGATTTAGACGGAGACGGTCACACAGACTTGGCAGTGGCTGTAGATCCGGCGTGCATCTCCATCTTCAGAAACTACGGGGACGGGACCTTTCAGGATCCCGTCAATTATCCGCTGGGCGAGGACTATACGCCCCATTCTCTCTTCTGCGCTGATCTGGATGGGGATTCAGCTGTGGACATAGCTGTGGCCAATGGGTGGGGCTCCAATGTGTCCATACTGAAGAACGACGGTAACGGCAGGTTTCAGGGTCCGATAGTCTACGACTTGATTGAGTGTCCTTTTGCCGTCTTTTGCGCAGATATAGACAACGATGGCGATTTCGACTTGGTTCTTGACGGTGGTTCTGAGGACATTGCCGTATTAAAAAACAACGGGAGCGGGAGCTTTCACTCTGAGTTTCACTATGCTGCTGGCAGTTCACCTTGGTCGCTTTTCTGCGCGGACTTGGATGGGGACACGGACGTGGACATAGTCACCGGGAATTACAACGGCCACGATGTCTCGGTGCTGAAGAATTTGACCGAGGCTCCTGATAACCACCCACCCCAGCCGTTCTCGCTTCTTTCACCTCTGGATGGGGATTCGGCGTCTACGCCGGTTACTCTCGATTGGCAAACCCCGTACGATCCGGACTTTGGGGATCAGGTTCGATATGATCTCTATGTTAGCACTCTGCCGAGTTTTGATCCTGATTCTACTACCGTCTACGAAGATCTGGGCATGAGCCAGCTCACAGAGTCTCTGGACGACCGGATTGACTGTTACTGGAAGGTCCGGGCTTACGACAATTGGGGCGCGGAAAGATGGTCAACTGAAACTTGGGGCTTTTTCACTTACATATGTGGTGATGTCAACGTCGACAGTGTCGTCAATGTCGGAGATATCATCTACCTTCTGGCCTACCTTTACGAAAACGGGCCGGCACCTGCCCCCCCTTATCGCTCTGGGGATGTGAATTGCGATGGGAGAATCAATGTTGGAGACATTATCTTTCTCGTGTCCTACCTATATAAGGGGGGCCCGGCGCCTCATTGCGAAGACTGCAAGAACGGAGAGACATTTTGCAGTTTCCGGTCTGCCAGCGAACGCGCGAGTTTGGGCCGAGTCGGCTTTGGCAACCTGCCATCTCTTTCGGGTGGTATAGTTGAATTGCCTATAACCTGTGAATTCAGCACCGAAATCGCCGCAGTTGACCTGGAGATTAGCTATGATTATGAGAAGATCGAGGTCTTGAGCGCAGATGTAGCCGACATGGCTGAGGGTCTCCAAATCTACTACTGTCCCAAGGATCAACTTCTCAAGATCGGCATCGTGGATATCTATGGGGAACACTCCATCCAGCCAGGCGAAGGCACTCTCATGGCCTTGCGAGTAAAAGGTACTGACCTGAGCAGCCTGGAGATCTCCAACGTCATCCTCGTGGACGAACACGGGAATATGTTCGAGCCAAACGTAACCGAGAAGCTTGAAACGTCTCCATCATCCCGTCCTGCCGAATTCTCTCTTGCTCAGAACTACCCCAACCCCTTCAATCCGGAGACCCAAATCAGTTACGCACTGCCGGAGAAATGCCAGGTGAAGCTCTCAGTCTATAACGTCAGGGGGCAGAGGGTCAGAGTCTTGGTGGACGAGTTCCAAGCTGCAGGGCACCAGACCGTCCTGTGGGATGGCAAGAACGAAGACGGACAGGCGGTCGCCAGCGGCATCTACTTCTATAGGTTGGAGGCTGAGGCCTTCAGCGACACGAAGAGCATGGTGCTGCTGAAATAGATCCGCGATAGCGCGACTGCAGACACCATTGCCAAGGCCTTTTGAGGCAGGGCATGGCGGCAGGAAGGCTGGCTCATTAACGAGCCAGCCTTCTCTTAATTGAGTGCAGCATACTGCCGACCGGACGGACATTCACCTCGCTGACACGATCACGCATTGCGCTGAGCCACCTCGATAGGACGGCCAGACGCCCGCTTCTCTCTTCGAGGAGTCGCACATCCTGACGAATCCTCCACCGGTCTGGCTAACAACGAGTTGAACCCTGCGCGGCAGCAATTGCCTCGGATTATCTCGCCAAACTCTGCGGAAACGAGCTTGACTCGCTCCGGACGTAGACGAAGGCGACAGGGACGCCGACCATTACTCTATGTGGCAAAACAAGTTGCGAGGAGGACATTTGATCTTGTGCCGGGTGATTATTGGCACGACTGTTGCATACACCATGCTTGACGACGTACAGGAGACATAGCAGTCTGAAGGGAGAAGGCTGGTTTATCCTCGATAAGCCAGCCTTCTGGGCAATCATTCAGCGGCGCCTTAACCGGTTTTCTCCAGGAAGGCTCTGGGAAAGAAGAACTCAGAAGAGGTCTTGCTCATGCTTTTTTGGTCTCCGGGGCAAAAAAGTCTTGATGGTTCCCTTTCTTTTTCTTATCTTCAATATCAAAATGGGGGATTTGACCAGATGCAATTCCAGTTCTAAAAAAATCATCTTTACGGAGGCAAGCTCATGGCCAAGCGTAATAACAAAAGGGAAAAGAGCCTTGTAAGCTGGGCATTTGCCGTGCCCGTTCTTATTTTCTTCTGTCTTGGCTCGGCAGGCGCCAGAGCAGACGTTCTGGAGTATCAGGGACAGGGGGAGCAGGGAAAGGCTCTTTACAAACTGGCTGCAGATTTACCCAACGCCCAGGCAAGGGTTCATCGGGTGGGTCTCTTGCATCTGTGTGTCAGCAACTGGGGTTTCTTTGGCAGCGCACCGGGACATTCCCTTTACGATCTAAAGGAATCAAGAGGGGGGTGTTTTAACCCCAACCCGGACGAAGAGGTTCAGGCTCCTTCGGCGGAGTATCCACCCGGCTCAGGAATAGATTACCTGTTCTGGGGTGGTCTGTGGATAGGGGCTATGGTGGACGACTACCCTTATGTGTCGGTCGGATGCGACGGCTGGTTCTGGATTCACGAGTTTTGGCCCGAGGCCGGGCCAGAGGGCGCTATACGGGAGGCGAGTACTCGACCGAACGTCTCCTGCTATTCGACCGATGCCGTCTCGGAGCAGGATATCATAGCGGTCTACACCGACACCTCGGCCGATATTCCGCTTTCTCCAGGGAAGCCGGAGAAGGATGATCATGACAAGCGCAAGCATTTCCCCCTGGGCCTC
>Ga0114919_10003982_pt1 | contig 11880 bp, 9 predicted proteins | sample BlataG_FD_88682 | JGI IMG/M metagenome (GOLD analysis project Ga0114919, IMG submission 88682) | Deep subsurface microbial communities from Black Sea to uncover new lineages of life (NeLLi) - Black_00105 metaG | ecosystem: Environmental > Aquatic > Marine > Oceanic > Sediment | place: Atlantic...
TCTTATCAGCTTTTTTGTCTTTATCGGCTTGAATTCAAGCTTGAACGGTTTTATTTCACCTACTTCCTTTAACTGCTCTTTTAGTAAATCGATGTGCATCTCATTGACATCCATCCACTCACAGAAAGTCTCGAACCCGGCTATGGCTTCACGCTCCACTTCTCCTTTGCCCAGCAGCATCCAGCCGACGGGATATTTCGCATTTTCATCTTCAATTTCAATCCTGACTGTCGCAGAGCCAATCTCAAACTCCATCGGCTTGGTCACAAACGGCCAGGGCGGACCATACGGGCCTGGTATCATCGGAGAATTAGGGTCACTAACCTCATCAGTACTACTGCTATTAACATCGTTAATATCATTGATGTCATTGATATCTTGAAGGCTGCCGCTCGTGTCGTTGCCCAAGTACCGGATTTCCTCGGCCCACTCGGCTAAAAGCTCCTGGTATTCCTCCTCGCTGAGGTAAAATAAATCGGAAAAATCCGGCTCATTCGGACGGCTAATCAGTTCAGGCGTAATATCTTCCAGTGTGGCAAGTGCGTATTTCACTGCCGAGTCACAACCATAGCGGGCATTGGCGTAATCTATGATATACTGGTCGCGGTGACGCCGCGCGGCAATACGACTGCTTAAGGTATAACCCAGTGTCGAAAGCACAACCAATAGCACTAACGTCACCAACAACACAATGCCCCGACGGTATCGGCAACTACTAAAGTTGTCTAATCCCTCGTAGCTCATTACCTTATTCTCTTCTAAGCTCTCTTTTCCTTTGGTTAATCATTGGCATCTACCACACTATTGGCATCCACCACATCATTGGCATCCACCACATCATTGGCATCCGCCACGTCTGCCCATTCGTCCTTCTCCTCTGCTCTTGCGAATATAAATCCGATTTTTCTTGTTCTGCCAACAGCTATGGTTCGCGAGATTTTTTCCGCATCCGGCACTTCCAGGGTGCCGTCCAATGCCTCAACGGGCTCGGCAAAGGAAATAACTGCCGTAATTCCGTGAGGCAGCGAATCGCGCGTCCATTTATCTAAAACAGATGACCCCCGTGGAATTAGAATATTAAAAAAAGTAACACCGTCGCAAATCGGCACAAAAGGATATGCATTCTCCCAACTCGCTCTTTGCTCATCGAGCAGTTTGTCTTCCGGGCCGACCCCGCTGTAGCTGCGGTATAAAACAAGACCGTTGGCCTCATTTTCATAGTCATAGCGGGCTTCCCAAATGATTTCCTCAAACGTCTCAGATTTTTCCTTGCTGTCGGAGTAGGTTTTTACAATTCTCAGCTCGGCGGTCTGATAACCCTTTTCAAATTTATTATTGATAGTAACTTTCGTATCCGAGTCCCCCGCAACTATTCTGTCCACATCTTCGGCGATGCGTTGCAGTACCTCAGAGGGCAGATGCGAGCTGTCGAGCTTGCGCGTGATTGCAGCAGCGACATTTTCGACCCGGCTGTAAATAGCCAGCACCGCAACCAAAATCATCCCGCCTATCGTCAGTGCCGCGAGCACCTCAGCAAGCGAAAAACCCCGCCGACCTTTGAAACTGTTAAAAGTTTTTTTCATATTATTTAGTACACCGTCAATATCCAGTCCAGTTCTTTAATATCTCCCAAACCTGGTCGAACGGCATTTGGCTAAGCTCTTCCATCGTGTATCCGCATATCAGTCCTAAATCATCTGGCCTTGTCTCTGTCGTTGTCTCGCCACTGCCATCAAGCTTCGCTTCGTCAAAGCCCCTGTCAATCGCTGCCTGCTCCCTTCTGTCCGCCATGGTCGGGTTGCCGTCAGTCTTTTCGTACAGGACAAGCTCTCTCCTGGGGAGGGAGCCATCCGTCATCGTCCGCATGCCGTTATCAATCCACTGCTGGATGGTTGCCGCATCGACACCGAGGTGCTCAGCCGCTTCCTCTATTGTTCCAAACGTCTGATTGGCTAACTGCTCTTTTTTTCTCTGCTCCAGCATCTTAAGTACTTGCTTCTTCGTCAGGTTGGTCAGCCAGTGTGTCAATTCGACCGTTTGAACTTCCCCTGCCGTGTCGGTATATTCAGCCGAGCAAACAGCTTTGATCCACATTCGCGAGGTCAGCGGCTCGTAAAATGATTCAACAGTAGTTTGCCATTGAATGTCCGGGTTCTTTTCACTGCTGCCATACTCAACCTTCTCTCCGACCGAACCGAGTACGAGCAGTTTTTCCATATTCTCGCGTGCCACCTCGAAGGCCTGCATACGCAGCGCCGAATCCGCCGCCGAAACTATACAGCGGTTTATAACAACCAACACGCTCGTACTGATAAGTGCCAGTATCGCCAGGGCTGCTACGGTCTCTATCAGGCTGAAAGCCTTGCGGCAAAGCAGGGACACCATTTTTGGATTTCGATTTTCCATTTCTGAATTTCGAACTCTACAATGCCAATCCCCTAAAGGAGACAACAGGATTTTTTCAGAACGCAACACCTTTTCTACCTTACCGGTACCAAAAGCTCGACATCACCCTCTTTTAACGCAATAACTCTACTGAGCCGGTTGACCACAACCGAATACTCCTGCTCGTTTTCGTCGAGCAGAACAATTTTCCCGCCATATTGCCAGCCCGAATGCCCGGCGCGAAACTTCGCTCGGCCATCGTTGGTATAGTCCCCGTCGTCAAAAAAAACATAGGATACCCGGCAATTATCGCCAAAATCATTGTTGACAATAATCTCCTCTTCCAGAAATTGCGTCAGGTCAGGCATAGTAATCTGGCGAAGCACATAGCTTTGTTCTGTCAGGTCAATAATAACCTCGTATCTTCTATTGCTCTCGGCCGCTGCATTCGCAGCCATTTGCATTGTCGAGACAAACTCCTGCACCCGTGCCCTGAACGTGTTCCTTATAAGCAATCCCGAAAGATTCATCACAGCCAAAAGCACAAACAGCCAAATTATCAAAAGCACCACTATCAGCTCGGTCAGCGTAAAAGCCCGGATGCGCGAATGGGTAGATGAGTAGAAGGATGAATCAGTCAATGCATCAGCACGTTTGCGCATTTTCGCATTCACGCATTTACGCATACACGCATCAGTAGGCATCGGTGCTGTACAAGTCGGCATCATAGCCCTCACCTTCATCTTCGCCATCGGCGCCATAACTAATGATTACGAATGGCTTGCCGCTTTCCGGCCAAAGTCGATACTCGAAATCCCGTCCCCAGCCGTCTTTGGGTACTTCCGTCGTGTCCAAGTAACCGCCCGGCTGATAATTTGTTTCATCGCTCGGTGGCTCAATAAGAGCCATAAGCCCTTCCTCCTCGGTTGGGAATCGGCCGGTGTCCATCTTGAATTGAGTAACAGCCCCGTGAAGAAGTCTAAGGTTTACCTTCGTGGTCGTAACCCGGGCTTTGTCCGTCTGGCCCATAAAGTTACGCACGAGAACCGTAGCAAGCAAACCAAGGATTATCAGCACGGCCATAAGCTCGACCATCGTAAAACCTTTTCCGATACGTCTTTTTCTTCTCTTCATTTTTCTAAAACTCCTAAAAAGTCGGTTAAAATTTCCCCGCAGAAATCTTCAGAATCGGCAATATCGTCGCATACGCAATTATACCAACTATTGCAGCCATAACAATTATAATAAGCGGCTCTATCGCAGTACTGAGTCTTTCGATAACTACATCGGTTGAGGACTCAAGGTTCTCGCTGATATCTTTAAGCATCTTCTCCAGCTCGCCGCTTTTTTCTCCGACAGAGACCATATGAGCAATGGCAGGGTCGATAACACCGCTGTCTCTCAACGGCGTCGCAATGTCGGCGCCGGCGAGAATCCTCTCTCGTGCCTGGTCGGTAGCTCTTTTCATAAGGCTGTTGCCGGTGACCTCCCCCACAACGCGAAGAGACTCAGCCATAGCAAGCCCGGAACCAAGAAGTGTCGAGAGGGTTGACGCAAAACGCGCAACAACCCGCTGTTTTATAAGAGGGCCGAATATCGGCAGGGACAGCAAAAGCTTGTCACGCAAATACGCACCACGCTCGGTCTTGAGAAACCGCCTGACAACCCAGATAATTCCAAACACTGCCAAACCAAACAGCAGCATGCCCCACCAGCTGCCCAGCATATTGCCCACGTTCATCAATCGTTTCGTAATCCACGGCAATTCCTGTCCCGTCCTTTCGATTTGCTGGGCTATCTTCGGAATGACCGCAGTTGTCAAAATCAGAATTGCTGCGAAGCAGAATATTATTAGAACAATCGGATATATCATTGCCGTTATCACCTTCGACTCGACCCGCCGGCGCTTTTCCATAAAGTTGGCAATAGTCGAAAAGCTGGTTCCCAGAGAGCCGGTAACCTCACCTACGTGCACCATACTTACATATATAACATCGAAATAATCGCTGTAATCTTTCAAGGCGTCGGTAAGTGATTCGCCGGTGACAACGCGGTCGCGAATGTCGGCAAGGGCGTTCTTGAGTCGCACATCCGACATCTGCAAAGTAAGGACCGAAAGCGCCTCGGTCAGCTTAATTCCCGAATTGAGCAGCGTTGCCATTTGTTTGGTGAAATCTATCACCTGCATTTTGCGGCTTTTTTTGAAAATCGAAAACAATGCGGCCCTGCTTGCCTCGCGCGAGCTCACCTCTGTAACGGACGTAGGGTGGATACTTCGGACCCTGAGCTGCTTTCGCGCAGCGTACGGATTTTCCGCCGCAATCGCACCTTTGACCTTCTTGCCGTCTGCTGCTATCGCTATGTAATGATATCTTGGCATAGACTATTTTTCATTTTCTATTGACTATTGGTCATTTTTCCTTACTGAGTTTAACACAGCGATGTGCAAACTCTTTTGTTCTCTTTTTTAATTCGTCTTTATCCATTCGCAAATAGTAAGTAGTAAATTGTAAATTATATCACGTCCGACTGTGTTACTCTTAATACTTCTGAGATAGTTGTTATCCCCGCCAGAACCTTTCTGACCGCATCCATCCGCAGGGTTTGCAGGCCCGCATTAAGGGCCGCCTTCTTTATCACACCGGCGCTTTCTCTTTTGTATATCAGCTCCCGAATCTCTTCACTAATCGACATTAGTTCATAAACACCTGTTCGACCGCGATAGCCGGTATCAAAGCATTTATCACAGCCCGCTCCGACAAAAAACTTCCCGCCGTTTTCAACAGAACCCAAAAGCTGAGCACCTGCCGACATCAGACCAAGCTCCCTTAATTCGTGAGGCTTGGGCTCATACTTCTGCCTGCAGTTCGGACAGACCTTTCGCACTAATCTTTGCGCCATTACGGCAATCAGGGACGAGCTTACTAAATACGGCTCAACGCCCAAATCCAGAAGCCGCGTCACCGTCCCCGCCGCGTCATTTGTGTGGACCGTGCTGAAGACCAAATGGCCGGTCAGAGAAGATTGTATCACCATACGGGCGGTCTCGATGTCCCGAACCTCGCCAACCATTATAACATCCGGGTCCTGGCGGAGAACATGTCGCAGGGCGTTCACAAATGTTACACCTTTCTTTGAAGCGACCTGCATCTGGCTTATCCCTTCAAGCTGATATTCAATCGGGTCTTCTATGGTCATAACGTTTTTCTCGGCTGAGTTAATCCTGTTAAGAGAGGCGTAAAGAGTAGTGGTTTTTCCGCTGCCCGTCGGCCCAGTCACAAAAATAACCCCATGGGCGCGATTCAGCAGGGTATCGAGCCTCTTCAAATCATCCTCCCACAGACCCAGCTCATCCAATGTAAACAGGCCCGTGCTCTTGTCCAGCAGTCGCAGAACGCTTCGCTCGCCGAAGCTGGTCGGCACGGTGCTGATACGCAAATCGATTTCACGCTGGCCCAGCCGAACGCTGCATCTGCCGTCCTGAGGAAGCCGGCGCTCCGCTATATCCATACCCGCCATAACCTTGATACGAGAGATAATCAGCGGAAGAACATTCCTGTTCAGACTCAGAGCATCATATAGAATACCGTCAACCCGGTAGCGAATCTGAATCTTTGCCTCGTAAGGATGAACGTGAATATCGCTGGCCCGCAGCTGCAGAGCACGGAAAAGAATATCATTGACCAATCTGATAACCGGCGGGCGATTTACCACGTCGAGCAGGTCGTCGGAACTGGCCACCTCATCGACGAGCTGGTCGAGATTCTGCGAATCCAGCTCTTCGGCCACCTCCTCGATGACCGTAGACCTCTGCTCATAAGCCACATCTATTGCCGCCGTAATTGCCGTGCGTGTCGCTATTGCCGGCCTGACCGGTAAACCCGTCATCTTCGAGACATTATCCAGCACGTTTGTGTCCAGCGGTTTGGACAAAACTACCGTAAGCTCTTGGCCCGCAGATGCATTGTCCTGCGATTGCGAGCCATCACCGTCATCGGCCTGCGGTCTGGTGCCGATAAGATAATGATGCTGAGCGTACGTCGCAGGAACGGTTTCTATAAATTCGGGAGGTACCGTCCTGGCGGGTATTTCCGCAAGAAACTCCTGTCCGAGCGCAGCCGCAAAGAGCTTCAGGACCGCTTCTTCCGTAAAGTACGGACAGCTAAGCAGGGCTTCGTCAAGCCGCTCCCTGCCCTCGTTGCTTTCGAGAAACTTCTGAAGCTGCTCGGCGTCAACCAGCCCCGTCCGCTTGGCAGTTTGTATCAATAAATCCTTCATATTCCAAAATTTCGAATAGCGTTTAACTCATAGTTTAAGATTAAAAACATCAAAATGCAACTATCAAAACCGGTCCCCAAACACCCTTTATCGCATTTGGGGCCCCGGCCGCTCTTTCATTCTGAATTTTAAGTTTTGGTTTTGCGTTTTTAGTTTTACGTTTTACGCTTCTTAGTCAGTTTCCAGAATTCGCAGCGGGTTCAGAGGCGTAGGTTTTATCCCAGGCCAGTCCTCATATTTCTGCATCTCAGTTTCGTATTTCTGGAACTTTTCTCGGTTCTTTGCTGATACGACTTCTACATCAGACAAACCCTCAAATTCCTCGCCAGGCCTTAAGATATGGGCCTTGACGAAGACGTAAAGTCTGCTTTGAGTGTCTGTGTTACTCGTTTTCCTGAAAAGCCCGCCCACCAGTGGAATATCACCGAGGAGAGGAACCTTTGTTCCTCCCTTGGTCTGATTAAGTTTCTCCAATCCACCGAGGATTATGGTTTTGCCGTCGGGAACGGTTACGACCGTCTCGACATTGCTGCTCAAAAGGTCAGGCGGTATAGGGCCTGTTTTAGTCCCGCCCGAACTCTGTATTGAGTACGTCTTAGTCAAATCGCCGAAATCGGTGCGCTTCATTAATATTTTTAGCTGGAGTTGGTCACCCTGGCTTATATGAGGTGTAATCGCCAAGTCGATACCCTCGGTGAAAGTATCAAACGATATCGATGTAGCCGAAGTCGTAAGTGAAGAAGCTGAACCGGGTATTATGTCGGTCTTTTCTCTGGCGATGGTGGTTGTCCTCTCGGTTGTAATAGTTCCTTCTTCGTTATCATTGACAAGCAGCTTGGGCCTGGCGAGTATCCTTCCGTAGCTCTTTGTCTGGACAGCGTTAAGAAGAACCTGAATATGCTTATCACCATAAAATCCGGTGGCATTACCTTTTTGGGACTGCAAATCAATATAATGTTGTCGTTTACCCGCTGAGAAATCTGTTATAAAGGCAGATGTGAACACGGAAGATTCGATTAAATCGGGAAAGCTTGAAATTACATCAAGATCCAGGGTAAACGCATCATTCTTCGTGATTTCAACCAGTGTAACGTCAAGTAAAACTTGCGGGCGGTATTCATCAAGTTGCTTAATAAGAGAACCAAGCCACTGCTGATTCTTTTTGCTGGCGTAAACAATGAGCGAATAGGTCTTCGGGTCAGGGATAATGTAAATGTCCTCTTCTATCTTCCTGGTTGTTGTCTCAATTTTGGCGCCCTTGGCGTCTTTTCCGGTGACGGTTTCACGAACAAGCTGGTTTAAGACATCGGAAAGCTCCAGCGGGTCATGGTTTTCCAGCGGGTAAACCACATAGGGAACGGTGATTTCTAACGTCTCCCTGTCCACATGACCGATAATCAGAGCTATCTGGGCATGCTGCTCGGCCGTAGCATTAACCAAGAGTGCATTGGTTGATTCAATTATTATCACTTGCGGCTCTTCCACAAGGGCCTCCCCCGTACTGACGGTCGCCGCTGCCCCTGCCGGCATGCCGCCTTTCGCCGCTGGGCCTGCTGGTCTGCCAGGGGCGCCCGGTGCTGCCCCGGCTGCGCTAATTATGCCAAGCTCCGCCAGCTTCTCCCTGACCTCCTCGGCATCGACATGCTGGATTTCAATGTATCGCAAAGTCCGCAGGTCCGTCTGTTTTACGTCAAGACTATCTATCAGCGTATTAACAATCTCTAACTGCTCTTCAAGTCCTATCATCAGGATTCGGTTTGTTCTTTCGTCCGCATCCAGATATACGGTGGGTTTGGCCGCCGGGGCCCCGGCGGCGGGCGCGGGTCTGGCCGCCACGCCTCTTCTGGCTGCGATCTGTCGGGCCCTGAAGGCGGCTGCAGATTCTCCCGGGTTCCGCGTAACAGCCGCCGGCGCCGGCGCAGCAGCAGCCGCAGAAACTGTAACCGATATTGTCCCTAACTGCTCGGCAAGCGTCTTGACTTTCGGAGCAAGCGTCTGCGCCATCGTGAATTTTAGCTGCCTGAACTCGAACTTCTTCGCCGGACCCGGCTTATCGACCACCTCCAAAACTTCTTCTATACGCGGCATACGGTAGGCGTAACCGATAACGATAAGCTCTCCTGCTTCTGGAACTTGCCTGATTGTTAAGCCGAGTTGCATGTTCGTCAAAAGTGCCAGTGCGGTGGCTGTGTCTACATGTTTTAGCTTAAAGACCCGCGTGACGATTACATTGCCATACTCCGGCCTTTCCACCTCGGGGCGCACGAATGGAGCGTCAGCAGTGTCTGCCTCAGCCTTGGGAACTACACGTAAAATATTGCCTTTGCCGCGAGTCATCACAAAGCCGTTGAACTGCAGTACGGATTCAAGCAAAGGATACAAATCTTTTCTCTTGACATCTCCCGCGAACTTGCCCTCAAGTTTTATGGCAACATTTCCTTTGATCTTGGCGGGGTCATATAAATAGGTCAGATGCAAATTCTTGGCCATAAAATCCAGAAACTCAATTATTGTAAGGTCCGGTGGCAGATTCAGCTTAAGAACGTCATTGCCGTCGGGAATAGCCTCGGGCTCATAAGGGGCTCTTGGGACCGGCTCTGCAACCTCATTGGGTTGCTCAATTACAACTTCGTTCGGCTGACCAATCCCGACATCGTTTGGCTGACCAATCACAACATCGTTTGGCTGCTCAACCTCGACCAATGCTTCGGTTGCTGCTGGTTCGGCTTTGAGCCTTGCCTCTATGGCCTCAAGTCTTTCCAGAATGGCCGCAAACTGTGCCGCCCTCAGCAGCTCGGCTTCAACTCGGTGAGCTGGTGTTTCAACAGCCTCCGCAGGCCCACTCGGCACGTTCACCTCAGGTGCTGCTATAACCACATTTGGCTCTCCAGGCCGCCCCGCTTCTTGGGCCGCCCTTTGCTCGGCCTCCGCAACTGATTCGAGAAGCTTATTGAAAAACTCGTCATTTGCGCGCAATTGCTCGCCTTCTGTTGCTGGTTGTTCCTTAGCTGCAGGCGATTGCTCGTTGTTCGTAACTCGCAATAACTCGGGCTGCTGCTCCAGGAGCAAAGAATTCACCGCAGAAACAATTCCTTCGAGTTGGTCAACCGGGGCTATTGTTATCACAGCATCATTGTGAATGTCTATAATCGCTTTGGTGCCCGTGGCACCGACCGGCGGCTCCGAGAACGTGCCGATTATTACATCACCGACCCTTGCTGCAATTTGCTCGTTCGATGGTAAATTATTAGCCAACGATGCCGGAAAAATCTCCTTTATCACAAATTGCTCCTCGGCGTCCACAAGTCTCAAGATGGCACTGGCTTTGATTAGCTGCCTTGGCGAACCCGTTACCAAAAGCATGTTGGCGCCGGGAAGCTGCGAGACCGTACCGAGTTGCGTCTGCCTCAGGTACTCTTTGCCCTTCTCGGCCGGTATGTGTCTTAGGGCAAAGACCCTGTACCGGGCCAGGCTGGCTTTGGCTTGCTCTTCCGCAGCCAGAGTATAACCACCGGCAAGCAAGACAAATATCGCTAAAACAAAAACCAGCACCCCCGCCCTGCGGGAGCCAAAATGTGAGCTTTGCTTTAATTTCCCTGTCATAAATTTCCTCCTCATGTCATCAGAGACTTTCAATGCCGGTCTGGGCGATTTAGCAGGGCCTCTCCAGCGATTTTCGCCTGGAAGAATGGGAACCCGCCGCACCCCCGGACTCCAGGACATATTTTTACATTTGGCAACCCTAAAATCAGCCCCCGTAACTCAGCAACACAGTTTCGCAATTTATCGGGCATCTTGGTCGAGAAAACACCATAAGTAAAGTTCATAAAAACCGTTACATAAGCTTTCGCTCAAACCTCAACTTCCGGCGTTATCGGGACCCCCTAACGCGTTAAGAGGCTCTATGGGACCCCCTTTCGAGTACCGGATATCTAATCAGACAAAGAAAAACACGAAAAGTTCCCCAATTTCGGCCAAAAATCGCTTACCTGCGGCGGCTAAATCAGAAAAAACTGCCCCAAAAAGAAGACGAAAATCGCTGAATCCGAAGCTCCGCAGCCTCTCGATTTTAAGGTTTCTACCCGGTACCGGCATAACCTTGCTTTAGACCCAACACACCGCGGGAAAACGCCAATTCTCGTTTTAGGCTGCTGAGGACGAACACCGAGTATCTAAACTCGCCGACAGCTAATACCGCACCTATTTAAAAAGTGCGCTTATGCAAAAAGATAATCCTTTTGATATTATGGAGTTATATAATTTGCCGGGCGTTAAGATTAAATAGCTGCGGTATAACGCCTGTCTTGTGTTACTTACGACTCTTGGCGTCTATTTTTTGGGTGTGCGTCCGTCCCTTGGCTTGGACCGTCGTTTTGATGTGCTTCGCGGCCTCGCCTTCGCCTTCGGCGATTTTTCGGGTGATTTGTCAACTTTCTGGCTCTTGGGCCTATTCGGGTCCTGCCTGCCATCATCCAGCTCCTCACCCAAGTGGCCAAGTTTCTTCGCCTCCCTGCCGCTGATACGCATAGCTTCAAGCTCGGCAATAAGTGCCTCAGAGTCTTCTTCAGCACCGTAGTCCGAGCCGCTCTTATCAGATACATCGCCTCCTTCGGCCGCCATTGCTTCCAGTTCCGCGAAGATTTTTGCCGCCAACGCCGCCTCCTCTTCTGGGCTCATCTGCTCCAATACGCTGCTCGTAATGCCAGTTTCAGAAGATGCGCCGAACTCAATCTCGCTGGAAACCGACGCAGGACTGACGCCGGAACCGACCGGCACGCCTTCGCCCGTGGAAACAGGCCCCGAGCCTGCAAGAAGACTCCTTTGTGCCGGCCTCGCCTCGGCGGAAATCTCAAAAGGCCCTTTAGCACCTCTGACAACCACAAGGCCGTCTCGTATCTCTTCGATAGTTAAATGACTCACCACACTGGCTTGTCTGACCCAATGCCGGCCCTTGCCCGGCTCGTCAATCAACGCCAGCGACAACTCCGGACGAGACCCATAAACACTGGTAGCAATAAGCTTAAATTTCGGCGTCAGCTCTCGCGGTGGGGGCGGCGGCGCCACCTCTCCCTTGCGAGGCTCCCTGGCCGTCCTTACCGGCGAGCTCCGCGGCGTGGGACGCCGCCGCATCGGCGGGGACTGTGCTGATCAGCACATCCGCGGGTTCGACGGTTTCGGCGAGCCCCCCGCCGGCCAGGTCGCAAAACAGCACCGGCA
>Ga0114919_10003983_pt1 | contig 11876 bp, 9 predicted proteins | sample BlataG_FD_88682 | JGI IMG/M metagenome (GOLD analysis project Ga0114919, IMG submission 88682) | Deep subsurface microbial communities from Black Sea to uncover new lineages of life (NeLLi) - Black_00105 metaG | ecosystem: Environmental > Aquatic > Marine > Oceanic > Sediment | place: Atlantic...
CGCTAACGTCGGTTTCTTTTGTTTGCCTGTGAGTTTTAGCGGTTCTCTCTTTCATAAAAGTATCCTTTTTTCTGTCGTTCCCGCGATCTTTGTGTCATTCCCGCGAAAGCGGGAATCCAAATTTTCTTTCAATTCTTTCTCTGCGCTCTTTGCGTTCTCTGCGGTTAATCTTTTTTGCTCTGATTTAAGATTTCTTTCAAAGTTAGAACGAGTTTATCGTTTTCTTCACTCGTGCCGACCGTTATCCTCAACTTATTACTTAGCCCGGGCAGGTCAAAATACCTGACATAGATATTGCGCTGCGCCAGTTTATCATAAATTTCGCTTGCCTTGCAGTTTTTGCCCTCGGCAAGAACAAAATTGGCGTGGCTTTTTGCCACTTTGAATTTCAAAGCTTGCAGTTGCGCAGTCAATATGTCGCGGTCCCTCTTCACTTTTTCGACATTTTCTTTGAAATACTTCTGGTCTTTTATCGCTGCAGTGGCGACGGCAACAGCAATCGCATCGACATTGTAGGAATCCTTGACCTTCATAAGGCCTATTATCAAACCCGGCTGGGCAATCGCGTATCCGAATCGTAAACCCGCAAGCGAATACCCTTTACTCATCGACCGAAGTATGACCACATTATCGAATTCTTTAACCAGCCCCGCACAATTGTCTTCTGCAAAGTCCACATAGGCCTCATCAATCAATAGTACGCCGGCTAATTCGTCCGCCAGCGACGCCATTTCTTCAACGCTTGTGAAAGTTCCGCTCGGTGCGTTTGGATTGCAGACAATGGTCAAAGCCGCAGCCGTACCGGCCAGTTTGGGCGGAAGATTAAACTCGCCGTCAAATGGGATTTCAATTGCCTTGCAATTTTGCAGATTGGCTAACACCGGATAAAGCGAATAACTGGGAACAGGATATGCGACAGGCCGATTCTCGTCACAAAACGCCCGCAAAGCGATAGTCAGCAGCTCATCTCCGCCGTTGCAGCACATAATATGGTCAGCCGGGACGCCGTTAACTTCCGCTGCCGCCTGGCGAAACGCGGCCCCCATCGGGTCCGGATATCGCCGAAGCTGCTCAGCGCTTATTTTCGCCAGCGCCTTCATTACCTTCGGCGATGGCGGATAGGGATTTTCATTGGTATTCAGCTTCACCACATCCGTTTCCGATGGCTGAAAACCCGGCTCATAACCTTTCGCCTTTTCGATATTTTCACGAAAATAAGCCATTGCCTGCTCCAATAATGTCATTGCGAGGCCTGCAAAGCAGGCCGTGGCAATCTCATCCATTAGGTTTTAGATTGCTTCGTTCCGTCCAATCCGTCCCGGGGCCGGACTTGCAGGGGCCGGACTTTCAGCGCTACGCTCCTCGCAATGACAGACGAGGCGCAATCCGCTAAATGCTATTTCCCTCAGATTATACGGATATTGGGTCAGAAGTGAAAGCCAGATTTTGTGATATTTACAAGACGATAACTAAGTTATAAACGCTTGGTGCGAAAGAATCTATTTTTGGCAGTAATCAATAAGGCGGGCGATTTCGCTGCGCAGGTCCTTGCGATGCACAATCATATCCACAAAGCCGTGCTCAAGCATAAACTCAGCCGTCTGAAATCCTTCCGGCAGCTCCACCTTTATCGTCTCGGCAATCGTGCGCGGCCCGGCAAAACCAATCAACGCTCCCGGCTCAGCTATTAAACAATCGCCTAACATTGCAAAGCTCGCCGTGACCCCCCCGGTGGTCGGGTCTGTCAAAACCGAAATGAAAAGTCCCCCGGCTTCGTCATATTTGGCTAATGCCGCGGAAGTCTTGGCCATCTGCCCCAGCGACACCACACCCTCGTGCATCCTCGCTCCGCCCGAGCAGCTAACGACCACCAGAGGCAGTTTCTCCTCAATTGCCTTATCAACAGCCGCACACAGTTTCTCCCCGACTACAAAACCCATAGAGCCCATCAGGAAATTCGGCTCCATCACCCCTAAAGAAACTCCCCTGCCCTTGATAAAGGCCTTGCCGATTTGCATTGCCTCCTTGACACCGCATTTTTTCTCATCGACTTTCAAACGCTGCTTATAAGTAGTATCCCTGTACTTAAAGCCCAGCGGGTCACAGGTCGTCAAATCACTTAATACCTCCTGAAAAGAACCCTCATCGACCAGATACTTGATTCGAGTCGCTGCCTCAATGCGAAAATGATGGTCACATTCCGGACAGACATTAAGATTTCGCTCAACGGCGCTTTTATAGAGCATATGCTCGCAGCCCGGACATCGCGTCCACAGCCCTTCGGGCATCTCTTTCCGCGGCTTCAACGAGAAACCGTTCCATTTCGATTTCGCTTCTTTGGCCATAGCTATAACGTCTCCCCAAAAAGATATATTAACATCCTACCAGTAATTAACAGATATGGCCACAAAAATTACCACCACATTAGTTTGGGGAGTTTTTGGCCGGGAGAAAAATTAGTAGGCTGCCAGGTTATCAGGTGGCCTGATTCCCTGATTTCCTGGTAGGTGCAGGTTGCCGGCCTGCTTTTAGCCGGCAACACCGGGTACTAACAGAGATGAAAGTTAAAATGCAATTCGCCGGACATGCTGCCAGCATCCTTCAAAGAGGAGGCCAACAGCACGCCCGGCGAATATCAAGAATTCGCTGCTTGTTACCTGCAGAGGTATTTTACCTCTTTAACCAACATGGACGGCAGCGCAGCTCAGAAGCTCTTCAAGTCGTTGGGTGGGAGCATCCAATCCGCCGATAATCGTGTAAACCCTTATAGAATTCTTGTTGTCTTCGTAGATTCCTCGATGGATGGTTGCCTTGCCGGTTATCTCCGACAAAACGTCAAAGGCGTAGTTGATATTGTCCTGCAGGCCTCTGGCCTCTGCCATTAACTTCTTGCCGCCGACAACTATGCACCCGGCCACCTTGGCAGTGGATAAATTGAACCCACTGGCCAGCAACGTCTTCTCGAGGTTCTTTTTCACGGCCTGAGATATCGCGAACTTGTCGTTAAATTTATTTACTCTCGTCAGGCCCATTATCGCACAACTGCCGGCCTCCGTAATGCTGTGATAATCCACAGGGTCAAAAGAGGTGTACCGGCTGCTCAGGGCACTGACCCTGTTGAATATATCAAACAGACCTGCCACGGTGTTGTTTATGCTCGGCCAGAAGGACTTCACCGTCATCCCTGGATACAGCTTGTTAATCTTTTCATTATCTACGATGATAAGCGGCGATATCCTTCCTTTCCCTGCCATCTGGCTTAATTCGCAAGCCACATCATACGCATTTTGCGCTACCAAGGGGGAGCTGGCTTCGCCTACCGTCGGTAAAGTCATAATCGCACCGACCTTTTTGTCCGGTTTGGTTAGCCCAATATATCGAGCATATCTTTTGGCAATCTCAATCAAGCCCGCTGCGCTTCCACCGCCTGTGCCTCCACCGGCTCCAACGCAAACCATAATATGGTCAACTTGAGAACCAAATGTTTGGCGGGTTAAGTGCAAAATTTCCTGCTGATATTGCTGGATGGCGCCTCTACCTCTTTCCATATCCTTCCCGGCGCCTTTTTCCCCGATGTCCATCAGGAACTTTTGGTTCTGGGGAATATCGAGCAAATCCAAATCATGGTGAGTCGTATTCACGGCCAATACCTTCTTATAACCCAGGTCATAGAATGACTTCACCAATCTTCCGCCGCACTGACCTGCCCCAATCCAGGCATAGCGGGTAGAACCCTTGATATGGTCCTTAACCCCGACCTCCGGCTCAATATCAGGCTCATATTGTTCCAACTCTAAACTGGGCAGCAGCCAGGCGTTGAAATCAAATTCACCTTTTGCCGTTACGGGGCTCCGGCTTTGGGCGACTTTCCTCGTGGTTTTTGTGGCGGCCTTGGCCTTCGGTGTTACATGTTTCCTCGCTGTCGCGCGTTTCGGAGCGGCAGCCTTTCTGGTTGCCCTGGCCTTCGGCGTTACGTGCCTCTTGGCTGTCGCGCGTTTCCGAGGGGCACTCTTTCTGGTTGCCCTGGCCTTCGGTGTTACGTGCCTCTTGGCTGTCGCGCGTTTCCGAGGGGCACTCTTTCTAACTGCCTTGGCCTTCGGCGTTACGCTCTTCTTGGCTGTCGCGCGTTTCCGAGTGGCACTCTTTCTGGTTGCCTTGGCCTTCGGCGTTACGTGCCTCTTGGCTGTCGCGCGTTTCCGAGGAGCACTCTTTCTAACTGCCTTGGCCTTCGGCGTTACGCTCTTCCTGGCTGTCGCGCGTTTCCGAGGAGCACTCTTTCTAACTGCCTTGGCCTTCGGCGTTACGCTCTTCTTGGCTGTCGCGCGTTTCGGAGTGGCACTCTTTCTGGTTACCTTGGCCTTCGGCGTTACGCTCTTCCTGGCTGTCGCGCGTTTCCGAGGAGCACTCTTTCTAACTGCCTTGGCCTTCGGAGCTACGCGCTTCCTGGCCGTCGCGCGTTTCCGAGGAGCACTCTTTCTGGCTGCCTTGGCCTTCGGAGCTACGCGTTTCTTGGCCGTCGCGCGTTTCCGAGGGGTACTCTTTCCGGCTGCCTTGGCCTTCGGAGCAGCACCTTTTTTTGTCGCCGTTTTCCTGGTTTTAACTGATCTTTTTGCCATTTTTATACCTCCCTATTGAACTTTGTCCTACAAACTTGTTTCCTTAACTATTCTGACTACTTTTTACTTTCTATTTAACACGAATGGTTTCGCAGCCCACACTTTTTATTAGCTTGTCGGCTTATCGGCTATCAGAGTCAGGTACATAATTTCCTTTTTTCAAATAAGTCGTTTTTCAGCAATATCTTGCACAAAATACCAGGTCAAATCAGGAAGATAATCAATAAGTTTACACGCACCAAGAACGATGATACCCCCTAAAGCGGTTAGAAATCGAAATTCCCTGAATATTTGGGCCTGACTGTTGCGGCCTCGAAGCCCACCACAGCCCCGGTACCAAAAATACGTGGAAAAGCGGAAAATTACTGACTTGTCCGATAACTTCCCAGATGGAAGGAAAAATACAGCATCCAGAAGCCAGGGGAATCAGGCCATTTGATACCCTGATACCCTGATTACCCGGCAGCCTGGCGAATGGCCTTTATGGCAGCAATACGGTCGGATTTTGAAAATATTGCCTTGCCCACTACAAGTGTATCAGCGCCGTAGGAAACGACAATCGGCGTGGTCTGTGGGTCTATCCCGCCATCAACTTCGATGCGAATATCAGGGCCGACAATTTCTCTTATTCGAGCAATCTTTTTCGCCGCCTCCGGCATAAACTTCTGCCCCCCAAAACCCGGACGGACCGTCATTACCAGAACCATATCACAAAGCGGCGCAATCTTTTCTATCGCCTCAACAGGGGTCTCCGGATTCAGGCATATCCCCGCCGTAACACCAAGCTCGTGCAGTCTGTCAATGAGCTTGTCACTTCTCTCAGCCGCTTCAATATGAAATGTTATATGGTCGGCGCCGGCCTCGACAAAACGCTCAGCGTATTTAGCCGGCTCGCTTATCATCAGATGACTGTCGAAAACCAGCCCGCTGCACTTGCGAAGCTTGGCAATCACCGGCGGGCCGATTGTGATATTCGGAACAAAGTGACCATCCATAACGTCCAGATGCACCATATTCACACCAGCCGACTCAATCGCAGCTATCTCGTCGGCTAATCTGGCGAAATCAGCATCCAATATCGATGGTGCAATCTCAATTGTCCCTGCTTTGGGCAGCCGTAAATCAGACATAAGACCATCCGTATTGATTATTGATTAGATACCGGTTTATATTCTTGACCACGAACTGCGAACTCTATTTCTCATCGAGGATTTCGAGGCACTTGAATTTCTTACCTTCTAAAAATTCAAGTGAAGCCCCGCCGCCCGTAGAAATATGGCTTATTCCCTCCTCCAGACCAAGCTTCTTTACCGCACTTGCACTGTCACCGCCGCCAATTATACTGCGTGCCCCTTTGCTCGTGGCCTCGGCAACAGCCAGAGCTACTGCCTTGGTCCCTTCATCGAAGGGCGGCAGCTCAAAAACGCCCATCGGGCCGTTCCAGACGACTGTCTTAACACCGGAAAGTTTCTCCGCAAAAAGCTTCCGGGTTGCCGGCCCGATATCCACACCCTGCCACTCAGCTTCAATATTACCTGCCACCACTTTATTCTCAGCACCGGCTTTGAATTCGTCGGCAACTACATTATCAACCGGCAAAACTATTTCACAGCCAACGTCTTTGGCTCGTTTCAGCAATTTAGTGGCTTCATCAAGAAAAACATCCTCGCACAAGCTCTTGCCGACACTCTGGCCCTCGGCCTTGAAAAATGTATAGGCCATTGCTCCGCCAATCAGTATGCAGTCAACTTTGTCTAACAGATTTTCGATCACGCCTATCTTGTCCGAAACCTTCGCTCCGCCTAATATCGCCACGAACGGTCTCTCAGGATTACTTAAAGTCTCACCGAGAAACTTCAGCTCCTTTTCAATCAAAAAGCCGATAACTCGCGGCTTACCCTCCATCATCAACGGCACCGTGTACATTGAGGCATTGTCCCTGTGTGCCGTCCCGAAGGCATCGTCAACATAGATGTCCGCCAGAGCCGCAAGCTCTTTTGCAAAATTGTCTTTGGCCTCTCGCAGTTGCGCATCTTCCTTCGCCGCCTTGTCTTTTATCGTTTCTTCCTTGTGAAAGCGCAGGTTCTCAAGCAGCATACAATCACCGCTCGCCAGTCCCTGCGCCCCGGCTTTTGTCTCGGCGCCAATACAATCGTCAGCGAAAATGACTTCCTTGCCCAGAAGTTGCGAAAGTCTCTTGGCCACCGGCGCCAGGGTCAGCTTTTCATCCCTCTGCCCCTTCGGTCGGCCAAGATGGCTCATAAGAATCAACGCTCCCCCGCCGGCTAATATCGTCTTTATTGTAGGCAGTGCCTTGACGATTCGGTCATCACTGGTAATATTGCAGTCATCGTCTAAAGGCACATTAAAGTCACACCGCATCAAGACCTTTTTGCCCCCCACATCGATATCAGCAACAGTTTTCTTAGCCATTTCCTTTACCCTAAAGTGCAAAGTGCCTAAAGTATAAAGTGCCTAAAGTTCAGGGTTCTTATGACTTTAGCTCACTTTAGCTCACTTTAGTTCACTTTTACATTGCCGCCATCCTTGCCATAATATCAACGGTGCGGTTCGAATAAGCCCATTCGTTGTCGTACCAACCGATGACCTTGACGGTCCTGCCGATGACTATTGTGCACAGGGAATCGAAGATGCTCGAAGCAGGCTCATTAACGATGTCGCTGCTGACGATTGGCTCATCGCAATAGACAAGAATGCCCTTCATCGGCCCTTCCGCCGCCGCTTTCATCGCTGCGTTTACGGCATCGACCGTAACGTCCTTTTTAACATTAACCACCAGGTCCACGATACTGCCGACCGGAATCGGCACCCGAACAGCAAAACCGTCGAGTTTGCCGTCAAGCTCGGGGATGACTTTACCGATGGCCTTTGCCGCACCGGTCGTAGTGGGGATAATGTTCGCCGCCGCCGCTCGCGCACGACGAAGGTCCTTGTGTATCATATCTGCAACACACTGGTCGTTGGTATAAGCGTGAATGGTGGTCATAAGCCCCTGCTCGATACCAAACGTATCATTGAGGACCTTTGACAAAGGTGCCAGGCAGTTGGTGGTGCAGCTCGCATTCGATACGCATTTAACATCCCTGGTCAGCTTCTCGTCGTTAACGCCCAGAACGATTGTCGCATCGATATCGTCTTTCGCCGGAACACTCAGGACAACCTTGCCGGCGCCGGCCTTGAGATGGTCTGCGTAACCGCCCTTCGGCGACGAAGCCAAGCGAAAGACTCCCGTCGATTCCAGAACAACCTTCACGCCCATATCCTTCCAGGGCAGTTCAGCCGGGTTTTTAACAGCTAATACTTTTATATCCTTACCGTCAATGACCAGCTTGCCGTCCCCTGCCTCGACCGTCCCGCCCCATCTGCCCATCACCGTATCATACTTGAACAGATGCGCAAGACTCCCGGCGTCCGAGAGGTCATTGACGGCGACCAGTTCCAAATCGCCCTTTCTTTGCATAATAATTCTTGCCACGGCCCTGCCGATTCGACCGAACCCGTTAATTCCAACCTTCGTTGCCATTGTAAATCTCCTTTTTCAATACTGTAATTGCGGTTTTTGCCGGTTTTAATCCCGCACCAATCTTTGGCGCGAGGCGAACGAAAAAGCCACTCTATTTACAACCCCCGCCGCTGTCAAGAATTTATTCCATATTGCGATTTGCCGATTTGCCGACCATTCCAGCCCAAAAACGCATTTTGCGGGATTTTTTTGTGATTTCGTGTAACATATCTGTTTCTGGCGCAATTATACTTGTGGCGATGGTTGGTGCTATGGCGAAAATTATTGTTAAGCGAACAGACCCGGCAAATCCCTCTTGCCGGGATGATTTAATACTCAGGGCCCGCACGGATGCCGACGCCTTGGGACAGCTCTACGAGCTGTACTATGAGCGGATTTTCCGATTTTGTGTCCATCGGCTCTTTATTAAAGAAGTCGCCGAAGACGTAACTTCCACGGTCTTTCTCGAAGTGGCCCGCAGGATTCGCACCTTCGGCGGCCGAACCGAACAGGATTTCCGAAACCGGCTGTACGCCATAGCCGCCAACCAGGCAAATGCTTACATAAGAAAAACGTCGCGACGCAAACAGCTCCTTGCCAAAGCAGCAGCCCCCGCCGTTTTGCTTCGCAAAAACGAAGCAGCGGGGGAGTTGGATTGGCCGCAGCTTTACGCGGCCATCCTGAAACTTAAGCCGGAGCACCAGACCATAATTACGCTGCGGTTCTTTGAAAATTTGGACTTTGAGCAGATAGCTAAAATTTTAGACGCCAGAGAAGCAACTGTGCGCGTAACGTTACACAGGATACTTACAAAGCTGCGAAACCATTTGCAAACTATTGTAGATGGAGAATAGTAAAATGTTCAAAAATGAAGCTGATTTCAAAAGAATAGTTAGTCGGCTTAACATCGATAACAAGCCGAACCCTGCGCATCGTGAAAACTTGCGCCGGCAAATGCTCTCGGCCTTTAACGAAACCGGCGAACAAGACATAACCCAGCCAACCATTCTTCAAACCTTAAGGAGAACAATTATGAAAAGCCCAGTTCCAAAATTCGCTGCCGCCGCCGCGGTCATTATCGTCATAGTGATTGGCCTGTACCACTTTAAGTCTAACGGCTTGGTGCCCATCGATATCAAGCTGCCCAGAGCGATGTTCGTGGGCACGCCGCAGGATACAACGGTGTCCAATCTTGAGGAACCGCTGGGCAAGGACCGGCCGCCTTTTTTGGCCCCTGTGGGGACAAAGAATGTCGCCTTCGAAAAACCGGTGTCCAGCACCGACGACCTGCCAATCATCGGCGAGCTCGAAATGATAACCGACGGAGACAAGGAAGGTGCTGACGGCAGTTTTGTGGAGTTAGGCCTTTTTAAGCAAAGCGTCACTATCGACCTCGAGGCAGAGTACAACATATACGCTATTGTGTTCTGGCATTATCATATGCAGCCCTGTGTCTTTTTTGATGTGGTCGTGCAGGTTTCGAATGACCCTGATTTTATTACGGGTGTTACGACCCTGTTCAATAATGACATTGACAACTCCGCCGGTTTGGGCATCGGCAAGGATATGCATTATACTGAAACCGCAGAGGGTAAACTTATCGACGCCAGGGGTGTCCGGGCCCGCTATGTCCGCCTTTACAGCAATGGCAATACCTCCAACGAAGTGAACCGCTACATCGAGGTCGAAGTCTTCGCCAAGCCCGCAAAATAAAATTACTCCTAACACGTTGTAAAGCCTTATTAAGGCTGGGCTCACTTAGCTCGGCCTTTTTTATGCGCTTATCATATAGTCCGTTGAACCACGGTTCAAATCAACGCTTGGTCTTGCTCGGCTTTGGGGAGGTCTTTTTCAGACCGCCGCCGTAGTAGGGATACTTGTCAAAGGCGTCACCTTTACCCAGGACGCGAGGGTCTTTGGTTGCTTTCAGTTCAGCCATCAAAGCGGCGGCAAGTTTGCTTTTCACCCTGGCGTACTCGGCCCGCTCGGCAACATTATTCAGTTGGCCGGGGTCCTTTCGCAGGTCGTAAAGCTCCTCAGCAGGTCGCTTTCCAAAGGCCAGCTCAAATAGTCTGCCGACCTTCGGGTCGTCGCGGTACTTCAACATATAAGACTTTGTAGGCGCCGCATCAACGTCACCATAACCATAATGTGTGCCGAGTGGACGGGATACAACTATTTTCACAGGTTGGGCATAACCTTTGGGAGCGCCGGCAGGCCAGCGGTCAGGCTTGAAGTTGCGGATGTAGAGGAAATCGTGCGTCCGCATCGCCCGCATTGGATAACCGCCCATACCGGTTTCCTGGCAGGGCACATGACGCTCTTTGCCGGTCAGGACGTGGTCGCGCTTCCGGTCCACCCGTCCGGATTTGCCGGATGTCAGCACGTCAACGAAACTCCGCCCCGTCATATTTGCGGTCGGCTTTAATCCGGCCGCTTCTAAAAACGTCGGCGCTAAATCCGACAGACTGATAAAGTCCTCTACAACCCGGCCGCCCTTGACTCTCGCAGCCCAGCGGACTGCCAGCGGCACGTTCGTGCCTAAATCGTAGAGGTTGCTCTTGCACCGCGGGAACGGCATCCCGTTGTCGCCGGAAATCACGACCAGCGTGTTGTCCAGCTCACCGTTTTCTTCCAGAATCTTCAATAGCTCGCCCACTTCGGTGTCGAAGCGCTGAACCTCCCGGTAGTAATCACAGATGTCCATACGGACCTCTTCGCTGTCCGGCAGGCACGCCGGCACTTCTACATCCTCAAGCTTCATACCGCTTTTGATGCCCGACTGCCACTTGTAGCCCCGGTGCGGGTCGTAGCTGCCGAACCAGAAGCAGAACGGCTTGCCGTCCGGCCGGGCTTTCAGGAACTGCCCGAAGTCTTTATACCGCGGCCCGGCGGGATTGCGCTTTCGCCCACCCGGCCCATCACGACCCGGCCCCCAGCCCTTGCGGGTAAAACCCACGTGATAACCGGCCTGTTCCAGTATATCCGGATACACCTCGAACTTTGCCGGCAGCGTGCTCCACAGATTCCCGCCTTCCTCCAGCCGCCAGTGCCACTGCCCCGTTACGATGGCGCCGCGCGACGGCGTGCACGAGGGGGCCGAAACAAACGCGTTCTCGAACAGCACACCCTCACGCGCAACGCGATCGAACGTCGGCGTCCTGACGACCTTGTCCCCCGCAATGCTTGCGTGCGGCCACGACCAGTCGTCCGCAAGGCAAAAAAGAATATTCGGCCGCTTCTTCGCACTTCTACCGCCGCCCGATAGCTCGGAAGCACCCGTGCACCCGGAAAAAACCAGCGACCCTATCCCTAAACCTACCGCCCTCAAAAAATCACGCCGTGCGCAGCAATGCGTATTCATGTTCTTTTTCTCCTATTCACGTTCCCCTTTGTTTTAGCCGAACTTCACCGCATCCCTAAGGCCCCACGATTTTGTGGACCTCGCCGCTCGGCTTGTAACCGAGGCGAATAGCCCTCGTCCAAAGTTCGGTACCGCCGGCCAGCCGGACCGGCTCCGTGTAAAGCAGCCATCGCCCATCACTCCCAACTCGGTACCCAATGGAGGCGCCATTGGTGGCGCATGTAATTATCACAGTAACTTCGCTGTCTGAGGCAGCGGTCGTCTCGACAGCAGGCGTGGCCGTAACAGGCTGCTTTCGCCCGGGCCACATCCGCTCGATAAGCTCATCTTCCGGGATACCGCCAAGATCGCCCGTCTTTTTTATCCACTCATC
>Ga0114919_10003984_pt1 | contig 11876 bp, 11 predicted proteins | sample BlataG_FD_88682 | JGI IMG/M metagenome (GOLD analysis project Ga0114919, IMG submission 88682) | Deep subsurface microbial communities from Black Sea to uncover new lineages of life (NeLLi) - Black_00105 metaG | ecosystem: Environmental > Aquatic > Marine > Oceanic > Sediment | place: Atlantic...
TAGTTCCTCCTGGTGATTCTGAATCTTTGGCAAAGGCTATTATAGAGATTACTCAGCATCCGAAAGAAGCTGTGAAGATGGGGGAAAGGGGTAGAGAAAGAGTGGAAAGATATTTTAGTTTAGATGTATATGTCAAAAAAATAGAAAAGGTATACGAAGAACTTTTATCCTGAATAGGAAAGACTCAGAATTTATGCGGGTTAATGGGGGGGCTAAACATTGGATTTGAGTATCATTATTGTAAGTTATAATACAAAAGATTTGCTGAAGCAATGTTTGGATTCCATTTATGGGAAGGTCCAAAATATAAGTTTTGAGATTTTCGTAGTTGACAATAATTCTCAAGATGGAAGCCCTAAAATGGTAAAAAACCTATTCCCCAAAGTTAAATTAATTGAAAATAAGGAAAATAAAGGATTTGCAAGTGCCAATAACTCAGCCATAAAGAAGAGCAAGGGCGGATATGTGTTGCTCTTAAATAGTGATACTATTGTGTTACCTGGTTCTTTGTCCAGGATGAAACAATTTATGGATGAGACACCCAAGGCGGGTGCTACAGGTTGTAAACTTATTAATCCTGATGGCAGTTTACAGTCTTTTGGAAGAGGACTAAAAAGGATTCAAGAGAAAGATATTAGAGAGGTAAATTGGGTAGAAGCAGCCTGTCTTATGGTAAGACAAAGAGTAATTGAGGAAATAGGCCTTATGGATGAGAATTTCTTCTTTTATAGTGAGGATATGGACTGGTGTCGGAGAATGAGACTTGCCGGGTGGAAAATATTTTGTATTTCCCAGGCAAAGGTTATCCATTACGGGAGAGGTAGCACAAGAAAGTGGGATTCTAAGATTGTAACTGAGGCTTACAAAAGTGGCTATTATTACGCTCGAAAACATTTTGGTATAGTTATAGCCATTATATACCGAATGGTGGCCCTTATTGAAATTTTGTCAAAGCTTAGCCTGTGGTCATTAGCTTATTTTATCAGAAGGAAAAAAGAGTTTGCCGATAAAACAACTACTTATTGGAATATTGCCAGGATTACCTGTGGATTGGGAAAAGGATAACTTGTGATTAACGAATTTTTGCTTCAGCTCCCCATCATCTCCTTTATTTTCATAATGTTTATAATATGAGCCCTTTCTCTTTCCTGAAGTTTCATAGCAATATATTTCACTGTTTCTTCTATTTGGGGAATAAAAATATATTTAAGAGCATTTACTCTTCTTCTTATCCATTCAATCTCACGAGCAAGACGTCTGAGTTCCTCTTCCTCTTGAGCTAATATTATCCATAGAGAAAGAGATTGGGAAAAATTTCTTAAACTATAATCTAGTTCCCAGTTGCTTTCATAAAATCCATAACATAAAAGATTGCCTTTACTCTTCAAAGTAAATTGGGGTGTTTTTAAAAGAGTGTATCTCTGGATATCTACTCCTGTTTCTATTTTAGTCCACATAATGGATTCTTCTACTTCTTTTCCCGAGGTAATTGATTTAGCCCTTTGAAAATAAGCAAAACTATTTCTTAAAGACTTCTCGGCAACTTGCCGCTGTTTTTTTATTTTTCTAACAAGAGGGAGGAAACGTTGCATTAATTCGTCTCTTTTGTCTTCTAATAAATCATGAGCTCTTTTTGCAGCGATGAGTCTTTGTTTTTGTTTGAGGAGCTCCATGCGGGTGGGATTTATAGCAAAAATCTCAGGCAAGCTTAACCTCCGTATTTTTTAATGTATTCATCTTTTACGCGTTTAAGTTCTGCTCGGGGAAGAATTTTGAGAAGTTTCCATCCTGAATTTAGTGTTTCTTCTATTTCTCTATTTTCGTTTTCTCCTTGATTGACAAATTCTTTTTCAAACTCATCGGCAAATTTAAGATATTTTCTATCCATTTCATTAAGACTGGCTTCCCCCATTACTAAAGCTAATTCTCTTACTTCCATCCCCCGGGCATAAGCAGCATAAAGTTGGTTAGAAAGTTCTCGATGGTCTTCTCTTGTATTCCCCTCTCCTACTGCACGATCCATCAGACGTGAAAGAGAGGGTAAAACATTAATGGGGGGATAAAGACCTTTTTGGTGAAGACTTCTCTGAAACATTATTTGTCCTTCGGTAATATAGCCGGTAAGATCGGGAATAGGATGAGTCTTATCATCATCAGGCATAGTTAAGATGGGGATCAAAGTAATAGAGCCTTTTCTTCCTTTAATTCTCCCGGCACGCTCATAGAGAGTAGCTAAATCTGTATATAAATATCCTGGATATCCTCTTCTTCCAGGAACTTCCCGACGCGCTGCTGAAATTTCTCGCAGGGCTTCAGCGTAATTGGTCATATCAATGAGAATAACCAGAATATGCATATCTTTCTCAAAAGCTAAATATTCGGCACAAGTTAGAGCTATTCTGGGGGTAGCAATTCTCTCAATAACCGGATCGGCAGCTAAGTTGAGAAAGACCGTAACTTTTTCAATAGCTCCACTTTCCTCAAAACTTGAAATAAAATAGTTTCCTTCTTCAAAAGTTATTCCCATAGCGGCAAATACTATGGCAAATTCTTCTTCTTTTTTTAGAATTTTTGCCTGTCTGGTAATCTGAGCAGCCAGTTGAACATGAGGTAAACCAGAGCCGGAAAAAATGGGTAACTTTTGCCCACGAGAAAGAGTATTTAATCCATCAATAGCGGATATCCCTGTTTGGATGAATTCTACAGGATAAGCACGAGCCTCGGGGTTAATGGGATTACCCTCTATTCCCAGCATTTTTTCAGGGATTATATCAGGTCCCCCATCCCGTGGTCTTCCCCAGCCGTCAAATACTCTTCCCAGAATATCTTCGGAAACTCCCAATTCAATTCCTTTTCCCAGGAATCTTATCCGAGATCCGCTAACTCCGAGTGCGGTAGATTTTTCGAATAGCTGTACCAACGCAGCTTCTGAAGTTATTTCCAGAACTCTTCCTCTTCTTTTCTCTCCATTAGAAAGTTCTATCTCTACTAATTCTTCATAAGAAACATCTGCAACTTTATCTACTAACATTAAAGGACCACTTAACTCTTTTATAGTAGTGTATTCTTTAATAACCATCATTTCTCCTTATTAAAATTGGGACGGTTCTATTTTTTCCTATTTTTCTATAATTGGTAAAATTGGTAGGCGCAGGCTTCAGCCTGCGTTTATACGCAACCTAAAGGTTGCGGCTACCTCCTTCTTCATCTCCCTTTAATTTATTGATTTCTTCTTTTAATTTGTGAGTAATTTCTTCCATTCTTTTTTCTATCTCTTCGGAGGGGATATATTTTGCCTTAGCGATATCTTCTCTCGCTGAAAGAGAGATAAGATTACTTAAGGAAACACCTTCTTTTAAAGCCCCTAAACACTCGTTATAGTAGTTCATTATTAATTTAAGCATTAAGTATTGTTTTTTTATGGGGCTATAAGTATCTATTTTATCAAAAGCAAATTGTTGGAGAAAATCTTCTCGAATGGAACGAGCCGTCTCCATTACTATTCTATCTTCTGAAGAGAGGACATCTAACCCTACCAAGCGGACAGTTTCCGCTAACTCGTCCTCTCTCTGTAAAAGAGCAATTGCCTTATTTCTTAATTCCATCCAGTCTCGGGCAACTTTTTTGTTAAAATAATCTTTTAAATTATCTACATAAAGAGAATAGCTTCGTAGCCAGTGAATAGCGGGGAAATGACGCTGATAAGCTAATTCAGATACAAGTGCCCAGAAAACTCGGGCTACTTTCAAAGTAGCTTGAGTTACCGGCTCAGAAAGGTCTCCCCCAGGAGGTGAGACAGCTCCAATAGCACTTAAGCTTCCTTTGCGTTCATCTTTTCCCAGACAAATTATTTTCCCGGCTCTTTCATAAAATTCTGCTAATCTGGAGGGAAGATAAGCAGGATATCCTTCTTCTCCAGGGATTTCTTCTAATCTACCGGACATCTCTCTTAAAGCTTCGGCCCAGCGGGAAGTGGAATCAGCCATTAAAGCTACATCATATCCCATATCTCGGTAATATTCAGCTAAAGTTATTCCTGTATAAATAGAAGCTTCCCTGGCAGCTACCGGCATATTGGAAGTATTAGCAATAAGAATAGTTCTTTGCATTAAAGGTTTGCCACTTATAGGGTCTTTCAGTTGAGGGAATTCTCTTAGAACATCTGCCATTTCATTTCCGCGTTCACCGCATCCTGTGAAGACAATAATGTCTGCATCTGCCCATTTGGATAACTGATGCTGGACCACAGTCTTGCCGGAGCCAAAGGGGCCAGGAATACACGCGGTTCCTCCTTTAGCTATAGGAAAGAAGGTATCAATAACTCTTTGCCCGGTAATTAAAGGTTCTTCAGGATTTAATTGTTTTTTGTATGGCCTCATTTTTCTTACAGGCCATTTTTGTAACATAGAAATATTTTTTTCTCCCTCTCTGATTTCAATTATGGCAATAGTATCTTCTACCTTTGCTTTACCTGAATGAATTTTCTTTATTTTTCCTTTTATTCCTATGGGGACAAGGATACGATGTTCTATTAATTCTGTTTCCTGGACTGTTCCTAAAATATCTCCGGCTATTACTTTTTCTCCTTGTCTTACCCGGGGTTTAAACTCCCACTCTTTATTGCGATCAATAGCCGAGATCCAGACCCCCCGGCCAATAAAATCTCCGGTTTTTGTTCTTATCAATGTTAGAGGACGTTGTATCCCATCATAAATATTACCCAAAAGTCCTGGGCCTAACTCCACGGAGAGAGGATAATGCTCTGATTCTACGGGTTCGCCCGGTTTTAATCCTCCTGTATTTTCATAGACCTGAATAGAGATATTTCTACTTCTTATTTCCAGAATTTCTCCGATAAGTTTCTCTTTACCTACTCTTACTACATCGAACATCCGGGCCTCAGGAATATTTTGAGCCACTACTAAAGGGCCAGAAATTTTAATTATTTCACCTTTTTGAGCCATTTTCCATTTATATCCTTTTTTCAATTACTTTATCAATAATTCCATAGTTTTTAGCTTCTTCAGTAGTCATATAAAAGTCTCTATCAGTATCTCTTTCAATTTTTTCCATAGGTTGACCAGTGTGTTTTACAAAAATTTTATTTATTCTGTCCTTAATTTTAAGAATCTGACGAGCCTGAATTCCTATATCTGTAGCCTGTCCCCCTGCCTGTCCTAGAGGTTGGTGAATTAAAATATTAGCATTAGGTAAGCTTAATCTTTTTCCAGGAGTTCCTGCTGCTAAAAGTAGAGCAGCAGCGCTGGCCGCCTGCCCTATGCAGATAGTGGAAATATCACATTTTACATATTGCATTGTATCGTAAACAGCTAGGCCAGCAGTGACTATACCTCCGGGGGAATTAATATAGAGCTTTATATCTTTTTGAGGGTCCTCCATCTCTAAAAGAAGTATTTGTGCAATGATGGTATTAGCCACAATATCATCTATAGGTTGACCGAGAAAAATAATTCTATCCCTAAGCAAGCGAGAATAGATATCATAAGCTCTTTCTCCTCTTGCTGTTTTTTCTATCACAATAGGAATTAAAGCCATTTTTTTCTCCTTAATATTGGTTTGGTAATGTTAAAAGTAATTTTTTCTTTTTGTAATTGGTAGTCGCAAGGCTTGAGAGCCTGCGGGGGACAAGCCCCCGCGCTACAGTAGCGTTGGGGTTTATCCCCAACATACTTTGCGCAACCTAAAGGTTGCGGCTACCATAAAACTTTTGGACATTACCTATTTTATTTTTGCTTTGTTATAAAGCAACTCTATTACTTTTTCTTCTTTTATTTGATCTTTAAGAACTTCTAACCTTCCTGTTTGGAGGAAATTATTCTTTAACTTTTTCAATTCCTCCTCATTCTTTATATTCGCCAAATTTTTTAGCCTTTCCTCTATTTCTTTTTCTTCTACACCAATATTTTCTTTCTCTATAATAGTATCAAGGATAAAGAAAGTTTTCAAGTTTTCTTCCACGCTTGGTCTTAATTTTTCCCGTAACTGCGCCTCTTTTAAATTTTCTTTTTCAAGATATTTTCTTAAAGAGGTACCTTTACTTTTAAGTTCGTTCTCTAAATCCTCCATTTTTTCCTCTATTTTTTCCTCTACCAAGGAAGAGGATAAGGATACGCGGGTATTATTTACTACTTTTTTTACTATTTCTTTTTTCAATCTTCTTTCTTCTTCAGTTTCTTTCATTTTTGTTATTTTTTCTTTAAGATCTTCTTTTAAACTTTTTAAATCATTGAATTTTAAATCTTTAGCAAATTCATCATCAAGTTGAGGAAGTTTTTCTTCTTTTATCTCTTTCAGTAGAACCTGGAAAACAATGTTCTTCCCGGCAAATTCTTTCTGGGCATATTGCGGGGGGAATTCAACGTCTAAATGCCGGGATTCCTTCGTTTTAATACCTACTAAACCTTCAGAAAAGGAAGAAGGCAATGAAGGTGACCCCAATTGGAAAAATAAATTTTTTTCCTTTTTTCCGAGAGATCTCTTTCCCGAAGATTTTACTTCCCAATCTAAGTCTAATATTAACCAATCTCCTTTTTTTGCTCCCCTTGTTTCTTTAATGGGAACGTAATTAGCGTGTTGTTTTTGAATTTGTTTAAGGGTTTCTGTTGTTTCTTTCTCAGAAACTTCTATTTTCTTTCTTTTCACTTCAATCCCTTCATAAGAATCTATCTCTACTGAGGGCTTGGTTACCATGTTTATTTTTAGAACAAGAGGTTCATTTACAGCGGAAGAAAGGATTTCTACTTTGGGCTTCATAACAGGAATTAGTTTATATTCATTTTCTATTTCTTTATATATTTGAGGATAGAGTTTTTTCATAGCTTCTTCATGGAGGGTTTCCTTCCCAAAATGAGCTTCAAAAATTTTACGGGGAACTCTACCTTTTCTAAATCCAGGAACTTTAGTTTCTTTTACCAGAACTCGGAAGGCCCGAGAAATTTCTTCTTCTATTTTTTCTTGAGGAATCTCAACTTTCAGACTAACTTCCGATTCCTCTTTTTTCTCTATAGTTATCTGCATAAAAATTTACTCTCCTTATTAGCTTATCTACTAATTTAATGCGAGAGGCGGGAGTTGAACCCGCATGAGTTTCCCCACTAGATCCTAAATCTAGCGCGTCTACCATTCCGCCACCCTCGCTTTGGAGCGGGAAACGGGATTTGAACCCGCGACCCTCACCTTGGCAAGGTGATGCTCTACCGCTGAGCTATTCCCGCTTAGTGGGCTGTACAGGAATCGAACCTGTAACCTACGGATTAAGAGTCCGTTGCTCTGCCAATTGAGCTAACAGCCCCGTGTTTAGTCTGGGAGGACAAATATTCAGCGAAATGTGTTGCTTTCAATGAATTTTAACATGCCACTCAACTCTTATATGGAAAATAGCTACCCAGAGTATAGAATATAGCAGTGACCTTATCCCCTACTTCGATATCCGCCTCCTTTAGCTCTCCTGCCGCAACCTCTAGAACGTACTTACAAGGTCTATCACTGGAGTATTGTTTTTGATATTGATTCTGGGGATCAGGCCAAACAGTCATTGTTTTAATGGATACAATATGCCAATCTCCCGAGATAAACGCTATATCCAGGGGAATATAACAGTCTTTCATCCAGAATGAGCGTATATGCTCGTCATCAAAGATAAACAGCATCCCCATTCCTGGTGAAAGATACTTTCGTCCACTAAGTCCGCGATAATGCTCTGCTGGTGTATTAGCTATTTCAACATAAAAAATACTTTTGCCGACAACAATATAAGCAAATGATTTATCATCTATTTTCTCAAACGTTCTCTGAGTTAATAAGAGTAAAACTGTTAAACAAATTATAGTCAAGGAAATTCTCAGCAACTTTCCTTTTAATCCCTCTTGTTTCATTTTTAAAAAAATAAAACTTTAAAGGACATTCTATGTTGTTAACTGTGAGCAGCAGAGCAGGTAGCCGCACCCTTTAGGGTGCACATAAACGCAGGCTAATTTGCCCATCAGCTTAGTCCTCCCCCCTCCAGAAGGAGGAAAAATGGAAAGATAAACCCCTACGCTTTGTTGAGGATAAACCTCAACGCTACAGTAGCGCGGGGCTTGTCCCCCGCTTTTTCTTGACTAATTAATATAAACTCAGAAGGGTGAGCGAGGGGACTTGAACCCCCGACGACTGGAGCCACAGTCCAGCGCTCTACCAACTGAGCTACGCTCACCATAGAGCGGGGAACGGGATTCGAACCCGCGACCATCGGCTTGGAGGGCCGATGCTCTACCAGCTGAGCTACCCCCGCAGCGCGCCTGGAGAGATTTGAACTCCCGGCCCACGGATTAGAAATCCGTTGCTCTATCCAGCTGAGCTACAGGCGCAAAATCGGGACGGTGAGATTTGAACTCACGACCTCTTGCTCCCAAAGCAAGCGCGCTTGCCAAACTGCGCTACGTCCCGAGTTATTTCATTATTATTATATATCTCTTTAATAAGTAAGTCAAGAAGACTTCAGGCTTTCCCTTCCGTCGCTGTATATCCGCTTGGAACTATTCTACTCGGTATCCTCATTCGGGAAATATTTAAACTCGTCGCTTCGCTCCTCAAACAGTAAATATTTCTTTTTCCTTATTTCGGAGACCTCGTTAAGGTAGCGTATATAATGCTTCTTCAGGGAAATGCCCTCAGTAAAGAGTTATAGTAAGTCTGTGTATATCAAGAAATAAAATTATCGGCTTATTCTTAAACCTGTTCCTTTAACTTAAGATTCTACCTCTTCTATATTTACCCAATTAATATCTCCGGGAATAGAATGCTTTAAAGCTGAGAAAGCTACTCCATAATCTACCCCTTTCTGAAGATTTCCTTTGAGATATCCCCAGATACACCCGGCAGTAAAAGAATCTCCTCCTCCTAATCTATCTACTATCTCTAATTCGTAGGTTTTAGTCTTGTATATTTTCTCTTTACTATAAGCTATGGCTGTCCATTTATTTTTCCATACAGAAATATTTTCCCTTAAAGTTATGGCTACTACTTCAAATCCAAACTTATCATTTAGTTTCTCGGCTACTTCTTCATAATCTTTACCTTTTATCCCAAAGACACGAAAAGTATCTTCTTCGGTAGTAAATAAAAGATCTGTATCTTCCATTAAGGCGCTCATACACTTATTAGCTTTTTTTTCACTCCACAGTTTTGCTCGATAATTAAGGTCAATAGCCACTTTACAGCCCGCTTTTTTAGCTTCTTTAACTACTTCTTTAACTACCTCCTTTGCTGGTTCACTTAAAGCAGGAGTAATTCCACTTACCATAAAGAGTTTAGTTTCTTTTAAGATATTTTTCCAATTAACTTCCCCTGTTTTAATTTGGCTGATAGCTGAATTTTTTCTATCATAAAGAACTTTACTTGCTCTGGGAGAGGCCCCAAACTCTACAAAATATAAACCCGCTCTATCATTCTTACTCCAGATAATATGAGAAGTATCTACTCCCTGTTCTCGGGCTTTATTTCTGATAAGAAAACCTAAAGGGTTAAGAGGGAGCCTTGAAATCCAGGCTGATTTAAGTCCTAATCTACTTACTCCTATAGCCACATTAAGCTCAGACCCTCCTACATTAACTTCCAATAAATTAGTCTGTTCTAATCTCCTGAAATAAGGTGGGGAAAGCCTGATCATTGCTTCCCCAAAGGTTACTACATCATACATATCTTTCTGTACTGTCAATTAAGCTCTACTTAAAGATAGGAGCTTTTTGCAGTACAAATTCACCTCCTCTTTTAATTTAAAGTTTAAATCTTTTTATACCATAACTTACCAAAAAATCAAATTTTATAGACTTTTGAAACTTGCTCAAATTTTTAGCAACTTTTTCGCTCTTTTTCTTACCAGATGCTGATTTGATCGAAAAATTTTTGTTTTAAATTATTTGCCTAAATTCAAATTTTAATTAACAAAAAGTCAAAAATTGTTGACAAAGTAAAAAGTCATAGCTATACTAAAGGTAAATTCAAAGCCCCTCAATCTTAAAAATCTTCCAAAAAGGTGACAAAATGCATAAGAAAGTCCTTGACTATAATGGGGTCCACCTTAGTAGCCATTCTGGAGCGATTAGTGCATTCGGATACTTTTTTACTAAAACTAAGAAAATCAACCCGAAATATCACCCCGTATGCTTACTAAAACATATATAGATAGGTACCTAATTATGCTATAAAGTTGCAAACGAAGAGATGATAATAAATGCAAAATATCTCTATCTCAAAGAGAAAATAGAATTTGGATAAAAGTTTTTTCCAGAAGGAGGTTTCAGGGGAATCTTCCCTAATGTATCTTGTGTATGATAAAAATAAAAAGAATCATTTGGAAAGAAACTTTTATTGAGAAAATAGAAGGTAAACATTATGTGACTATGTTCGAGGTAGAGGAAATTATGCATGGCGGGAAGAAAGTTTATCGTATCGCAAAAGGTGATGTCAAGGGTGAAAACGTGTATTTGACATTAGGGAAAACCAGCGCCGGCCGGTATCTTTCTGTATTCTTTATCTTAAAAAAGAATCACGATGTGCTACCTATTAGTGCACGTGATATGGACAATAAAGAAAGGAGGAAATATAGACATGAGTAAAAAAAGAGATACAATTCCAGAGCATTTCAATAATGCTGAAGAGGCAGGCGAGTTTTGGGACTCTCACTCTTCTGCTGATTACTGGAATGAAATGGAAGAGAAGGAGATAGAATTTGACATTCGGAAACGCACATTTTTAGTGCCAGTAGATAGTCGGATTTACCTGCTTGCAAGGAAACAGGCAGAAGCAGAACACAGGACAGTCGAGCAAATAATCAACACTCTATTAACTGAGGAACTTATTAAGGCAAAGTAGTGATGAAATATGCAGGAAATTATGTTTATAAGATTTATACAAGTATAGAGGGGAAAGTCCCGAGATATCTGCGTGACACTAAGTCAACCACCACGCCCTTTAGGGCGTGGTTTCCTTGCCTAAATTTTTATGGATTCTTTCCTCTTCTTGCCTGATATATGATGGAAATACTTTCTCTCCCCTCTTACTTTACAGTAATGTCAAAAGTACTTTAGTAATTTTCTTCTAAATCCTTATATTCCCAAGCATTTTAGTGAAATTAACTTGCCTCCCCACTACCTTAATGGTAGGATTTAGTAAAATCCACCAAAGAGGAGGCAAGTCTAATGAGAAAAACCGCTCGTTTTGTTATCTGGATTTGTTCCAAGTTCACCCGTGAGGAAATAGAGCAAATTATTCAAGGTCTTTTTGATGTTTTAGCTAACCGCAATCCTGAAGTTAAACCTAAGGATGATTCACTACTATGGACTTTATACAAGAGCAAGATCAAAGAGAATAAAAAAAGCAGTAGAAAAGATTATAAGGTCTTTTAACCAACAGGGATGGGAAGAAGAACAAGAAAGACTCTTAAGAGAAATTCTATCTTTTCCTACTACTTATAGAGAAAGAATAAAGACAAGCTATAATAAAGATCCCTGCATTTGTCCTATCCGTGGAGATGAAATGATAATAGAGAAAATAGTTGGTCCCGGTGGCTGTGTAATCTTTGATCTTTGGAAGACAGATTATTTTCAAAATATTACTAAAGAGGAGAGAAAGGATGCTAAACTTCTTCAAAAAGAAGAGAAAGAACAGGAAAAATCTCCAGGGTTTCATCAGTTATTATTGCCCCAACTGCAAAAATAAACAAGCTATTCCCGAAGAAACAGTTCATGATTTTACTAAAGGAAAACATTCTCATCCTGGTGGAACAACTGCTTTTGTCTGCACCAAATGTGGGAGTCCTATGAAACCCATAAAGAAAGAAGATGTTTGAAAAGTCCTCCTCGCTTCAGCGAGGA
>Ga0114919_10003985_pt1 | contig 11875 bp, 8 predicted proteins | sample BlataG_FD_88682 | JGI IMG/M metagenome (GOLD analysis project Ga0114919, IMG submission 88682) | Deep subsurface microbial communities from Black Sea to uncover new lineages of life (NeLLi) - Black_00105 metaG | ecosystem: Environmental > Aquatic > Marine > Oceanic > Sediment | place: Atlantic...
ACCCTCTTGAAAATTATGATGTAATTTTTTTATGGAGTGGTGCTGAAGAATGGGGTCTAAAAGGATCAAAACGTTTTTGTAAAAGGCATCGTAGTTATTTAAGTAAAAAATATGATTTAGATAGATCTTTTAATATTAATATAGATATGGTCGGGACATACATAGGACTTAAAAACAAGAATTCAACACTTTTTAAAAGCCAGAAGGGGATTTTTAATTTAAACAAAATTCTTGAAGAAACCGCAATCGAATTGAATGTACCATTAATCAAATATAAAAAAATTTTAGGACCTAAAACAGATCACTTATCATTTCGATCTTTTGCTAAAAAAACTAAATCTTCATTTCAAGTAGCTTGCTTTCATTCAAGTAAGGATTCTAAATTCATCCATTCATCTAAGGATACTCCCGACAAATGCTCTTCTCAAAATTTGAATGGGTGTTTGGATATTTGTTATACTACAATAAGATCAATTGATTTGATGAATTTCTATTCAGAAGAAATTAGATAACTGTTGTTGCTTAATTTTAGGATTATTGGTAAGGCTTTCAACATATTCTTTTATTAATTCCATGCGTTGAATTGTATAATTATCTAAATTAAAATCATTACAAATTTTTATAGCTCTAGGGATATATTTTTCTATACCTCCTCGATTAACGGTCAATATCACTTTATTTCCACATTTTGGACACTTTCCTGCATTTGAAAGTGGTGGGCGTCTAAATTTTTCGTTACATTTTACACATCTAAAACTCTGTATAGCAAATTTTTTTAAATTTCCTAATATGTCTGGATTGAAATGTGTAGATAAAATCTTCTCAGCGACTTTTTTATCATCGACCGCTTGAATGATCTTTGCGAGGTGTAATTGGGCATTAATTTTTTCTTCCATTGATTTATGAGTTTTGTATGATGTGATCGTTGGACCCTCATTAATGTCTTTTGTTGGTATGTTAAAACCAAGATTTTCATATTGGTTTGAAGTTCCTAAGCGATTTTTAACTAAATTCATTTTTTCTTCTATTTCTGATGGCATAGTAAATTTTTGGGTTGCTACATAAAACTCTAAAGGATACTTAAAAAGAGTATCAATATTATGGGCCTCGCTATCTATTTCGTTTGGGTCCAAAATTGAAGAAATGACTAAAGTCGCGTCCATTCTACCTCCTATTTTACTTGGTAAATAATATCTCGAAAAATTTAATAAAGTATCTAAAAGTAGCATAATACCATCTTCGTCTCCATCGCAGTTGCGTCTTTTTGCTGCATGCCAAAAGGGATGGGCATAAATAGACCGTGCTACTGTAAAACCAATAATCCTACCAACAATTCCCGCACTAGTATGAGGGGCGAGCCCTACTACTGAATGCCCAATAAGATCTTCTCTCCTTAGGATATTGAAGAACTTGTTCATATCATAAAAGAATTCCAATTCGTCATCTAAAAATTTAGCAAGTTTTATGAAATAGTCTGCGCAATCTTCAGAAAGAACAACATCTTGAACTTTAAGTTCTATAATCTGATTTTTATCAATTAAATCTTTCCCTTTATAGTCTTTTTTATATCCTAATTCTTTTAATCGGTTAATTGATGTTTTTATTTCTTTTGGTTTAAAATGTGTTAATGGAATATCAGTAGCATCGTAGCGAATTTCAGCAGTTTTATATACAAGCAAACCATTTTTAGCTCGAAGAATTCCTTTTTCAATGGGTTCTGGAACTTTAAATTTATTGGTTAATCCAAAAATACCCTTAAATTTATTTGGTAATTCTGTTTTCAATAAACTCAATACAGATGTGACATAATTTTTTATATTGAAACCAGCTTCTGCAGAAAATTTTAATTCGCTACCGCATTGAGGACATTTTTCTTCATTTTTTGGGTATAATTTTTTATTACAGTTGAGACATATCTTCTGAAAATCTGTATGTGTTCTACATTTAGGACAGAGATTAAATGGAGTGACTGTTCCGCAATTGGGGCATTTTTTTCTACAAAGATCAATTTTCACTTTTCCAAATTCAATTGCTTTCTCGACCAACCTCGTGTTTCCAACTTTATCACTGAGAGGAAATAAAGTATGGACGCCTTTCATGCTTTTTCTTTCAGATTTTTCAGGCCGACCCATACGAGTACCCATGAAAAAGGGGGCTTTATTTCTAATAACTATAGCAGAGATTTTAGAGAAATAGAAGAAAACATCGTCGTCTTTACCTATATCAACGATTTTTTTATCTTCTAAATTGAAAATTGTTTTAAAAATTTCAATCGTAGTCTTATTTAGAATGATGCTACTTTCTTTAATAGTATGAAGAATAAATGCTTTTTCTAATATCTGTTTCAATCCCTTATTATTTTTTAATTCGATTGTTTTATTGACTTCATCAAATCCATTAATTAAAGCTTCCCTTAGAACTTGTAACTCACTTATTGAGAGATTTCCCCAAAAATCAGTATAAAGTGGATGCAACGGTATATTATAGTTTTTTGCCAGAGTTAAAGCTTCCTTAGCAGAAGGAATCTTTTTAAATGGGTTTTTTACAAACTCATATATCTCCGAATTAAAATTTCCTTCAACTTCTATTGCTTTCTCTAACTCTAACGCCCACCATTCTTCTACATAACCAGATGGAACCAATCTATGATTATTTTCGGCAAATTCACCAAAGCTAAAGAGAATATCACCTAAAAACAAGATTTTTTCAATATATGGAAACACTTCTTTTGCTATTTTTACATTTGAAATCCTTATTACGTTTCCATTTTTAAGCTTTACGATGGGGGGTTCTATAGAACTAACAGGACATATACTGGCACTTTTTCCCGGTCTCTCAATTCTCAATTGTGTTCCAATTGCTATAAAATTATCTAATGCCACCATTGTTGCGGGATTTAAACCAGCAGCAGCTAATCCGGTATTACGAGATCTCCCATATCGAATTCTGTGGCCCCCAATTTTAGAAGGATGGCTAAATACAGCTCTTCCAGCGATAATATCAGAAACATATTTTGAATTAGGTGGAATTATGAAATTTTCTTCTTTATTTTTTATATCTAAATTTTCTGTTTTCTCATCCCTTTGAGAAATCTTTTTTAATTTTGCTAACCAGTCCCAACCTTCTAAGTTCATATTTTTTGCAATTTTTAGGAGTTTTGGTGCCTTAAGAAGTATCCCGTCATTTAAAACTAAACAAGCACCCCCCCGTATTTTATTCGTTTCTATTCTAGGTAATTTTCGAAAAGCAGAAACCTCTTCATCTTCCGTAGGATCTCCATTAATTTCCACTGGTAAATGTTCTACAGCAAATCGTATTTCATCATTTGAGGAAGGATATTGTAAATGAACTCTTCTATCATAAAGCTTGACTTCTTCAACATATCTCCCAATTTCTCCCTCAGTCGCTTCATACTTTGGAATATTAGATTTTTTTCTTACATAATCTGCGATTAACACACATAACGCTGCTGTTGTTCCTCCTGCTGCTCTAATAGGACCAGCAAAATATAACGATAAATATTTGTTATGTTGGCGATCTTCTCGAATTAAAATTTTAGATATTCCTTCAAGTGGAGCGCTAACGACGCCCATCGTTTTTATAGCGAGCCCAACTCGAATGGCTCTCTCAACCCTAGCCTCTAATGATGTAATCTCCCCTATTTTCTGGTCAAGGATGTCAGAAACTACTTGAAACACTATCTCATCGTCAGTTTTACCTTGATTTTTTAAAGTTCTTATTACTTCAGCTACACCTTCTGGCCCTACGAGTTTTTCAACCCTTCCTGCCAAATCTTTAGCTTGGGGCGATTCTACGAAAATCTCAGGGTCCAATCCTTTTTGACGAGCATTATCTGCAATCTCGTAACATTTATCTACATCATTTTGTATTTGTGAAAAATACGCTTCCATTTCCTTACTCATTTCTACCATAAAATATATACACCTTAAAATTACTTTAATAATCTCAATGCAGAAAAATGGGATATATTATTCTAAATATTCACTTTCAAAATAAATTGTTTTATTAATAGGTTGATTGAATTAACTTATTTTAATTTGAAGAGATTTCCAATTTATAATGATATTAAGAGAATTAATATCATCATAAAAAACATTAAAGATCTTAATATTTATTAAAAAACTTTAATAAAATTTGTCTATTATTAGTTTTTACGTCTTAAGATATCCAATTATTATATATATCAAAATCCATATGACTCATCCAACTAAAATAGGTTTCTCTTTTTAATAGAAATAAGATAATTGAATTTTTTAAAAAAAAGGTGAACCAACAAAGAATTAGTTGTTTTTAAAACATTAATGCATTGGAACTATAATGGTATCCTCAGAGGGCTTCCCTCATTTGTAGAAATTTACTCCCGCATCGGGAGGACATGTAGCTGAAAGCCCATCCTGTACTGTATCGGGATGATAACCTTTCAGAAGATTAAGTAGTCCGAGATGCCTTTCGGCTATTGGATAGTGGTTACCGGTTTTAACCCCTATGAATAAGACGGTATTGACCGTAAACTTCATATAAATATTTTTTAATAAAATTCGTTAATATTATTTAACGGTTTTAATAAAAATGATAACCCAGCCTCCTAATATTTAAAAAAAATTTGTTTTTTCTTTAATAACAAACATTTTAACTTAATCCCATCATAATTATAATAATTCTATTTTGGAAGAAAAGGATTTGAAAAACGAAATAACTGAGCAGAAACGGGTTATCTTAGATAAATTGGTAAACTCAGGAATAAATATTACCCCTACAATGTTAGACTGGATAGTAAATCTTGAGAATCCCATGAAAAACTTAAATATTATTATTAAAGAAACTAGTTTTATCCCAACTTTTAAAAATCATTTAACAGAAACCGTTTTAAAAGAAATTTCAAACGAAGAAATACAAAGGGCATTAAAGCGAATAATTTCCAGATCTAATTCGCTCTCTATGGATGTGAAATCCATAGATACAAAAGATGTTTTCAATTCATCAAGCAAACCAGTTACTAAATTGTTTAACGACGAAATTACATCAATATCCTCTGAAACCCTAATCAAAACTTCGAAACCTGAAGATCGGACTCAGTCTACTACAACTTCTACTCAATTAGAAAAAATACCCGCAAAGAAGAAAATTAAAACCAAAACACACGAATCCACCAAATCAACTTTTATTTTTAAACCAGTAGCAAAGGATTACGATTGTGTTTTCGAAATTTTAAAAGATCCAACGGGTAATATGCACACGAATGGAACATACGATGAATTTTACGAATTAACGCTCGATAAATTTAACCAACTTCGAAAACTCATTAGAAGAAGACCAGAAGTAAATTCAGCAACTAATATTAACAATATTTTTAGGTTGTCGAATAGCGTTGAAATCTCTACAATAGGTTTAGTAAATAACATTCATTTAACAAAAAAGGGAAATTATTTATTAACTTTGGAGGATTTAACAGGTATAATTAGTGTTTTAATTCAAAACAACTCTGATAACTTGGATTATATCAAAATTATTGAAAGAACTATCAAAGATCAGATGTTGTTTGTCAAGGGCACCTTTAATCCTGGTCAAAAAGGTAGAAGGGGGATAATTTATGCAAATTCCATTTCAAAAATCGATATTCCGACTGATTTTCAACCAAACACATCTCCAGATCCTTTATCGATCGCGTTAATTTCGGATATTCATATTGGTAGTAAAGAATTTGAAGAAGGGTTATTTAAAAAATTTCTAAATTTTTTAAACGGTAAAAGTAATAATAAACAATTAAGAGATATTGCGGGAAAAATAAAATATCTCGTTATTAACGGTGATTTAGTTGATGGCATCGGAATTTATCCAAACCAACAAAAAGATTTAATTATAACAGATATATATAAACAGTTTAAAAAAGCTTCAGATTTACTTTCAGAAATTCCAGATTATATCAAAATTTTTTATGTATCTGGAAATCACGAACCCGTAAGAAACGCATTACCTCTACCCGCGGTACCAAAAAAATATTGTGAAGATTTAATTAATTTGGGAATAAAATGCTTGGGCAACCCCTCTTTAATAAAAACTCATAATGTTAATACTCTTATATATCATGGGGAGAGTATGCATGACATGAATTTGTTAATCCACGATTTAGATATCAACGACCCTATTGAAACTATGAAAGAATTTCTTATTTGTAGACATCTCGCGCCAACATTCGGAGAAAAAACCCAAATAGCTCCTATTAACAAGGATCTGCTTTTATTAGATAAGATTCCTGACATTTTTCATACAGGTCATGTACATATTAACGGGACCGGAAAATATAGGAATGTGACTTTGGTTAATTCAGGATGCTTTCAAGCTCAAACTGATTATATGAGAAGTTTTGGAATAACACCTACTCCAGGAATAGTACCCATTGTTGAATTAGATACATTAAACATCTTTCCATTAGATTTTAAAAAAATTGATTAATTGTTAAAAAAAACGAAATAGGTCGTTTTAAGTGAACTTTGCAATCCCAAGAAATAGCGATTCTGAGATGGTTTTATATATTTGGAAAATTATTGAGCTCCCCTCGATATCTCTAAGTGACTTACAATACGAATTATCGTTTGAATTATTCCTTTTTTCCCCTAACGGCGCAAAAAAATTTATACAAAAGGTTGTTGACAACAATTTTTTAATAGAAATCCCTAATAATATGTTTAAATTATCACATAATTTAGAACAAGAATTAAAGAAATGGCACAAAAAAAGAAAAGTTCAAATTTTAAAAAAAATCGAATCCACCAAAAAGGAAACACAAGAAATAGACAACTTTGATAAAAATAATTTAAATAAGTTTAATACTCTATTAAAAGCGTTTTTAGATAAAGGAACAATAAACAGAGCAGTCACCGTATCAGATGGCGCATTTAATATAATTAAATTCGATCCTAAGAGTAAGATCATTAAAGCTGAAGTTAAAGGCTCTAATGATGCTCTATATAATATTGAAATATCCATTAATGAGAAATTCATTAAGCACAATTGCCACGATTTCCAAACTAATAGAGCTAAAAACAAAAAATTCTGTAAACATATAGCGAAGTTATTTTTACTTTTAAAGAAAAAAAATGAAAAATCGGCTTCATTTTTTCTTGAAAGTATTACTAATGAAATTAATAATTGGGATTTTTTAAGTTAAATTAACTTTTTAAAAACAATATTCTTTACTTTGACTTTATCAGTTTGAAGTAAAATAGGTTTGTAATTTAACAATTTATAATCCTGTATTTTCTTAATTTGAGATAAAATCCGTTCTACTAACTCACTTTCTATATCGAGATTTATTATTTTAGTACGCCCATAATGTCCCATAGACCTCGTGTTGGCAGTAATTAAACCTGCTAATGCTAACTCATTAATATAATCACTTATCCTTCTATGAGTTAATTGTTTCACGCCCGGAATTTTATTTGTAAGTTCTGAATGAACTTCGTAAATGTCTCCCGAAGTTATTATATGTCCTCGGGTATATTTAGATAATAAATAAATAGCTGTTAAAGTTAATTGAGCTTGAAGTGGCATTGATAGTATATATTCAACGATGTGATCCTTATAAATGTCTTTTTGGGCATTTTCTACATGTTTTTCTAAAATTTTTTTATTTTGATTTCTTTCTGCAATCTCTCCTGCTTTTCTTATTAATTGTAGTGCTTTTCTTGCATCTCCGTGCTCCCTTGCAGCGAGCCCTGCACACAACTTTATTACTCCTTCTTCGATAATACCTTCATGAAATGCAATCTTTGATCTTTGTTTTAGAATGTCTGCTAATTCGGTTGCATTATAAGGGTGAAAAACAATCGGTTCTTCTTCATCTAAATTCGATGTAACTCTTGAATCTAAATATTCCATAAACTTTAGTTTATTAGAGATTCCAATAACACTTGTTCTACATGAATCTAAGCTTTCATTAAGTCTAGTTAAAGTATAAAGAATTTCATTTCCTCCTTTTTTCTCTATTAAAATATCGATTTCATCTAAAACAAGAAAACAAACGCTATTTTGGACTTTTTGATCCAATAAACCAAGCAATTTTTTGAGAATAACATCTTTAGGCAAACCCGTCGCTGGGATTTTTTCTCTTCCGATAATTGTGTTATAGATATGAGCCAGAATTCTATAAGGCGTTGAGACTACAGTACAATTGATATATATCCACCATGGAGGATTGTTGGTGCAATGTTGAGCTAATTTTTGTGAAACATAACGGACAGTGGCAGTTTTACCAGTTCCAGTCATCCCATAACATAGGAAATTGGGTGGAACATCCCCTTTTAAAGCACACGCTGTTATACCTGCGATCTTTTCAATCTCAGAGTTTCGATGTGGTAATTCATCAGGAATGAATGAAGGTTCGAGAGCCTCGCGCTTCCTAAAAAGATTTGGACCTTTTAAGTAGTTTCGATAAAATTTATCAATATTAAAAGCATATATGTTATTATCGTTTTGATTCGTCAACATTTAATCCTACCATGTATATAGTTTCCACTCGAAACATCGCATAATAAAATATTTCGATTCCACACTATTTAAACTTAATTATTAATCGAAAAATTTTTGATAAATTGTTAAAGCTTTAATACGTTTTTCTCATTTTATTCGATTTGCAACAATCTAAGCAATAATTTATAATAATACTGTCGGAACTTTAAAAGATAATTATTTAAGGAGCAATATTATTAAGGGTTTAGTATATTCGATTATATTTACTAAAATTTAATTTTAATTAAAAATTATTCAATCTAATTTTTTATTTATTGGAATGATAATGTCGATACATAATGATAAGAGAGATAACAAGAGAAGAAATATAAAATTTGCAAAAATCTTAACTTTAATTTTCATAAGCTTACTCTTTTTAAACTTTTTAGTTATTTCCGTATTTTTTACATGGTCCGATTGGGTGGCGACCCTTATATTTAGCATGCTTTTTATCGTTCCCGCGTATTTCTCGAATGCTGGAATGGTCATCGTTGGCGGCGGAAAACCTTTAGATCGTGGAAAAAATTGGCGTGATGGACGAAGAATCCTAGGAGATCATAAAACAGTTTCTGGACTTGTTAAAGGACCGTTATTCATCGGTATTCCATTAAGTTGCGCATTATTTTTGCTATTTATAGTACTATGGCCCGCTATACAACAGATCCCAAAAACGGGAGCAACACTGGGGATTTATAAATTGTACTCTGATCTTTTTTATTATCAGTATTATTTTATAGGTGGACCTTTAAATCAATATCCTATAGGGATATTGATGCTGGGCTTTAGAATAATTTTTTGCTCGTACGGTGCCGCATTTGGAGATTTAGCAGGATCTTTTCTTAAAAGAAGATTTGACATTAAAAGTGGAGCACCTTTTTGGGTTGTAGATCAATTAGATTTTGCAGTAGGGGCTATTATTTTTGCCTCAATACCTGCTTTGTTTTTTCCGGGTTTTTATTTTATCCCGGACATCAATATTATTATATTTCTTCTTATATTAACTCCTTCTGTTAGCCTTATTGCTAATACAATTGCTTATCTAATAAAATTAAAAGATGTTCCTTGGTAGGATTTTTCATAAACTTACAACTTCACACTTAATTTTAAGTTGAAATCCTTGATAATCTGCAAATTTAATGTAGCTTTCGAAGATAATATTGACAGCTTTTATATAATCGCCATTACAACCTACCGCAATTCCTCGTTCTTCGTAAGAGAGAAATCCAACAATAATTATAATTTGTCCAGTACGAGTATTTCTATCTATTCTTATGCTATGAATATAAGGATCGGGGAAAAAACCAAAAACTAAATTAATCAAAACTCCTTCTTCCCGAACAAGCACAATTCTTCTGTGCTGAAACTTCTTTCGAAGATATGGTAATTTCATTTTCGCTTCAAAATAATTTTCGTTATCAAGGAAGAAAAACACAATGTCTTTAACGATAATAATGTTTTGGGGAAAAATATTAGTTACATCATGGAAGAAGTGAAAGAGTAAAAGTTCTTTGTTAGAAAATATTTTTTTCATATCCAATTTTTGATAAAGAAGTAAGTTATCAATAAACATACTTTGAATTGTACTCAACATATAATTACAATTTCAGACCTATTATTTTAAACTCATAGGAAAATTAAATAAAACAACAAAAGGTTTAATTTTAAATGAGACTATTTATAGTAAATCTATACTGAAAATAATACGAATCGTATGAAAAAGGCCGGATTTGAGTTTAGAGAGCACACTGCAGATGTTCAGGTAAGAAGTTGGGGCCCATCATTAGAAGAAGCCTTTTCGCAAACCGCTTATAGTTTAATGGCGACTATAACGCCAGATTTAAAAAAAATAACTCCCAAAATCGAAAAAAAAATAACAATTAAAGCTGAAGATAAAGAAGCTCTTTTATTTGATTTTCTTTCCGAATTTTTGTATATTTTTGATGTAGATGAGCTAATTTTTAGTCAAATCTATGTAAGTAAAATTGAAAAAATCAACGATAACTACAAGTTGCAGGCTACTCTAAAAGGTGAAAAATTCGATTTGGATAAACACGAAATAGGAATTGAGGTTAAGGCTATAACTTATTCCTTCCTAAATATAGAAGAAAAACACACAAACACCATAATAGATATAGTATTTGATATTTAACTCCAAAATAAATTTTGAATAATAATATCATTCAAAATTTAACTCTATTCATATAGGAAAATAAATAAAATAAAAATTAACCTTTCACAACCCCTATTGGAACAAACCTTACAATTTTTTCTACGATTCCAAGATCGTGACTTACTTGTACTACTTGATCAATATCTTTATATGCCCCTGGAGCTTCCTCAGCAATTATTTTAGGTGAAGCAGCTTTTACAATTATTCCTCTATTTTTTAAATCTTCTTTGACTTTAGAACCCCAATATATTTTTGTAGCTTTAGATCTTGACATTACTCTACCAGATCCATGAGCGGTGGATCCAAAAGAAAGATCCATCGCTTTTGGCCTTCCAACGCATAAGTAGGAAGCCGATCCCATAGTACCTGGAATCAAGGCGGGTTGACCAATACTTTTATAATCTTGCGGCAGATCTCGGTGTCCTGGCGGAAAAGCTCTGGTTGCTCCTTTCCTATGAACATTTAATTTCATTTTTTTACCATTAACTTCGTGTTCCTCTATTTTTAAAATATTATGACATACACCATAAATTAATTTAAAATCTAGCTCGTCTAAGCTCTTTCTAAAATAATCTTGAAAAGATTGTCTTAACCAGTGGGTAATTAATTGACGGTTGTTGAACCCAAAATTTGCAGCACACGCCATACTACTTAAATAATTTTGTGCTTCGGGAGTATCAGCTGGTACACAAGCTAATTCTCGATCAGGAACTTTAATATCGTATTTTTTCATTGCCTGTTCGACATTTCGTAAAGAATCTGTGCATACTTGATGACCAAGAGCTCGCGATCCTGTATGAACCATAACTGTTATTTGGTCCTTATCAAAAATTCCTAATTTTTTTGCGATAGAATCGTTGTAGATTTTATCAACCTTCTGGATTTCTATAAAATGATTGCCACTTCCTAAAGAACCAAGTTGCTTTAACCCCCTCTGCTTAGCTTTCTGGGAAACCACTTTTGAATTAGCATCCTTTATAAAACCGTTTTCTTCACAGTGCACTATATCCTCTTCGGTCGCATAACCCTTGTCTAAAGCCCAATTCAAACCATTATCTAATACATTATCTAAATCTGAATAACTTATATTTAATTTACCTTTACTTCCTAAACCTGATGGTATATTCTTAAAAATAACGTTTAATAAACTGGGAATTGAGCTATTGATGTCTTTAA
>Ga0114919_10003986_pt1 | contig 11875 bp, 9 predicted proteins | sample BlataG_FD_88682 | JGI IMG/M metagenome (GOLD analysis project Ga0114919, IMG submission 88682) | Deep subsurface microbial communities from Black Sea to uncover new lineages of life (NeLLi) - Black_00105 metaG | ecosystem: Environmental > Aquatic > Marine > Oceanic > Sediment | place: Atlantic...
ACTGTGTTATCCGGGTTTGCCCAACAGGGAAGTAACACGCTGAAGGACAGAACGTCAAGCGTCTGATATTGTATAATGCGAAGGTGTCTGAGATACTGCGTGTTAGCAGGCAGCACCCAACGGGTATATGAAGATGACAAGGCAGGGCAGGTGAAAAGAGCTGTTCTGCTGAGGTTTGGCGAACCGCCGTATACGAGACCCGTACGTACGGTGGTGTGAGAGGTGCACTGGCGGTCATTTGACCGTCAGCCGTCTACTCCGAAAGTATTCGGTACAATTCAAGATTTAGGTAGTAGTGATGACCTTCGATTTCTTTCTTCTCCATCACCTGCATATCACATAACTTATTGAGATAATCTCTTGCAGTATTTTCTGCATAAATTCCAGAATCAACCATATGTTTTACCTTGGTAAACGGCTGAGTAAACAAGAATTCTATAAGACCTTCCGGATTACGGAATTTTCGATCATCTTTCTTTACGAATTCTAGAATTGAATCTTTTATAGACACAATTTCATTGATCTTATGGAACGTAATATTCGAGGTGTTTTCAATAGCTCTCATCATAAATAATAACCAGTCCTTCCAGTTACCTCTTTGAGAGACGTTCATTAATCCGGAGTAATAATCATCCTTATGATCCAAAATGTATCGACTGAGGAACAATATTGGAACATCCAGTAGTCCTTTGTTCGTTAAATAATGGATATTGAATACACGTCCTGACCTTCCGTTTCCATCACGGAATGGGTGAATAGCCTCAAACTGAAAATGAGCAATGGCCATTTTTAGTAAATGATCAATTCTATACTGCTCATCATCATTCAAGAAGTTTACAAGATTGTCTAGCTTATCTTTAATTATGGTAACACCTCTAGGAGGAGTATAGATAACCTGACCGGCATTTGGTCCTGTGCCTCCTTGTTTAATAGTCGTATTCAAAAAATCGGGACGAATCCCATCCGTTGTTTGCTTTATTTCCTGAAATACCTGTATAAAGTAGTCTTGATCAAATTGTCCGGTTTTTTGTAAATAGTTATAGCCAGACCAAAGTGCTTCTCGATATCTTAATACCTCTTTGGATGCTCCGGTTGTTTCAGTGTTTTGATCGCTATATGCTTTATATAGCTCATCATCAGTTGTGAATATGTTCTCAATCGCACTGGAAATCTTTGCTTCCTGCAAGCTTATTGTATTAATCAATAGCCCCTGATTTGGAATTATAGCACTACGACCGTGAAGTCTTGCTAAAGCTGCTTTTGCATCTCCAAGCTTTTCCAATATTTCTATTGTTTTATAGAGTTCCTTTCTAATGGGCAACGAGGGAAGATCATTCCAGGGAACATTTCTGTCAGGATTGGTTGGATAAGGTATTTCGTGCATTAATTAATCTTATTTTTAATGTTTACTCGAATTCTGACCTCAAAAGTACGATTTTTTATCCGGCAAACATTAAAAAACTAAAAAAATAATGTTTTGGCAAAATCCAGACCTTAAAAGTAATTCTTAAACATATAGCAAACATCAAAATACTATCATATTAATGTTTGATGAGATTTTGGCCTTAAAAGAACAGAAACACAACCATCCAAACCTTAAAATAAGTTGTGCCTTCGTGCTTTTTAATGACCAAATAATGTCATTTGTTTTTCTTTCATTGGTGTCAATTCTTTAATGAAATTATCCCAAAGTTTTAAATCAAGATTCAAACTGTATTTGTCATTTATATATTTTAATTGTTCTTCAATGTATTGTTTCGAACAATTTAATGCGAGTTTAAGCAAGTTTATGCGCATTAATATATCTTTTGTAAAAACCCTTTTAGCATCGGGAAATGTGATTGACCGCAAAAAATCTTCCGTTTGTGGAGAGTTTAAAAGGATTATTGCATAAACGGCATATTCGATATTTTCAAAACCGATAAAATAACAAGTATCGTCAAGCATTACCGGCTTGTCCTTTTGAGGTAAAACAAGCGTAAAATGAAAGGTTTTGTAAAGTCCTGAAATTGCAACTTTGTAAAGTTTAAACGAATAATCACCAATGCCGAAAATTGAAAACAAGGGTTTGCCTTTGTAAATACTTGACTTTCTAGACTGAAAAACCGACAAATGTTTATACAGGTATTTGTATGTTTCGGGGAATTGATGTTTTATGTAATTGGTTTCTTGTCCAACTTTGCTTTGTGTAACAATGGTATATTTTCGTGTTTCATTAATAACAGTGTTTTTTAAGTCGGAACTTTTTAGCAATCCAAAAACTAATTCATCTTCAATTACCACATTTTCTTTCAAATTATTCCAGTAATGTCCATTTGTCCTTTCTAATTCCATGACAGTCGAACAATCGTGTTTAATTCCTTGTCGCCATTCAAGTGGACAGATTCCCTCAATTGATTGAGTGTGTAAATAAGTAGCTGTGTTTGAAACAAATTTATTCTTTACCCAGCCAAAACAAAGTGACATTTCTTTATTGTAAAAATTATATTCTCTACATTCAAATTCGGGACTAGAATTTAGCTTGCAAAAAAGTAAAGATGATTCTACAGAAACATTAAATTCCTTTTTACTGTCGATGCAATGTTTTTCAATGGAACCAATACGATACTGTTTCGCTTTTTGGTCAAAAACTATATTCTTAACTACTGAATTTTTTATTAAAAGAGCTAAATGTCCGTTTATACATTGAAAAGCCTCAAAAAGCGATAAAGTAATATATTCAGCAATATCAAAATTGGCTTTCCCTGTCATAGCATCAAGCCCGTTTAGATTTTTGAAATTTGACTTTTTAGGAAGATTATTTGAGTTTAAGCTACCTAATTGGGAATTTGTTACCCAAGGTGGATTGCCTATGATAAGCAAATTGTTATTAATTACTAGATTTGAAAAATTTTTAAAGTCAAAATCAAAAACATTGTAGTGAAATATTTCAATGGTCGGTTTACTGCATTTAGGATTTTTTAGAAAGAAATCAAGAATGCTAAATTTGGTTTCCCACACATATGGTTTGTATATCTCTATTCCTATAATTTGCTTTATTCCACTAAAATTATTTAACGAAGCAACTATAAAATTTCCTTTCCCACAAGTAGGCTCAATAATGATTTCAGGATTAATGCCTTGTTCGTGTATACGATTTGTTATTTTATTAGCAAGCAATCTGTTTGTCTGAAAATCGCCATATTCTTCTCTGTCAGGTTCTTTAACAGAGTATAAAGATATTGAGAGTTTTTCCTTTAGTTCAATTAATTCAGATTTGTACGAAAAAAAAGACTTAATTCCAGTTGTAAACTGTAGTAATTCGTTTGCACTTTCAAGAACAGAAAAATTTGACAGTTTTTTTGCTAAGAAATCTGCTCCCAATAATGAAATATTTGCTTCAAATACTTTCATTTTTTCGTAATCTTATCAACGACTTTACTTATACCCTGAACTTTATCAGTAAGAGTTACAATTCTCTGATATTGCAACCTCCATTGCAAAGCGTTTGAAATTGTTAAATTGCCTTGTAGTGGGGGTGATTTAAAAATTTGTTTAGCCAATTGATTAAGAGTAATTTCATCGGCTGGGATATTTTTGTCGTTTAAGTAAGCAACAATATCTTCAACATTTGCTTTGTCCTTAACCATTTCACGTAGTCGATAGGTTATAGTATAGTCAGCTGTCCGTTCTTTCGAGATAAAAGAACAACTTACAAAATCAAGCGTTGCAGTCTTAGTTTTTGGGTCATCAACTTTCTCGTAAACAAAAACAAGTAAATTGTAACCAAGTCCAAAAATTTTCTGTTTTGCATCTTTAAATGGACAAGATGATTGCGGTTGCTTTATAGACGTTACTTTAATGTCTGTTTGAATGTCGTCAGAAGGTAGGTCTATGCCATTGGCAGAAGAACCTATTGTCGTCTTGTATTTTTTGTTTAGATGCTCTTGAAATTTATGCTCAATATGTGTTCCAACGGCTTTCCCGTCTGTAACACCAAAAAGGTCTTTGTTTTTAATTTTAGATTCTGAAATACAAAATGCTTTTGCTTCAGCTTTTAGTTTCTTTATCGTTAGTTTTTCTTTCATTATATTCCTTGTTGTTTTCTATTCACAAATTTAATCATTCTTTTTTTTATTTGGTCTGTGTCTATTCTTCTTAGCATGAGGCACAACGGATCGGCGCTAAAATTTAGTTGCCGTTTTATTTGCAGTTACCTTTCAGTTTACTAACATATTTTACCAAAGGTAATTAACTTTCATATACCTTCAAAGCGGCAATTAATTTTAACGCCTGTTAGCTACTGTAGCCGCCTTGCAACCATAAGCGGCAAACTTGTCTGTCGTAATTGTAAAGTGTCTTTGTCAACGGAGCAGAATGTTGTTTGAAAAAATTAAAAAAGCCGAAGGGAGAGATTTTTCTTTGATTTTCTTTTTGAATGGTTCTCTTTTAACCGAAATATTGTTGTGCGGTGGGACAGCCAAGCTCTTTGCCGCACGCAGGTACGAGGACGACAATGTGCTTGGCTGCGAAGCGTGGGCTGTATGCCTAAAGTGTCTTATTTTATACCTAAACTCAAATAACTTCTCTGCAATGTTTGCTCAAAGCTCTGTAATCTTTTGTTAAACGGATGGGATAAGATAGCTTCTTTTGTCTTTTCTCTGAGTTTTTCAAATTCTTTCTTTTTTTCTTCATTATCTGTAATCCATTTGTCAATCCATCGGAAATTTTGTCGACAATATACATGATAACAATGGGCATCCTCCCCTCCGCGAGACAGAATTAAGTCATTAAGTATCTCATTTCCTCGTTCACGGAATTGAACAGCGGATTCAAAATCTTTAGCTTCTACCCCCTTTTTTAAGAACAGGTTGGCTTTTGCATTCAAAATATAATGGTCATTCTTATTAAGAGATTCCGCTTGGTCAAGATAGTTTTCTGCTAAACTCAATCTACCCCCTTCTGTTTCAAGTGAGCCATATTGTAGCCAGAAGTGATAATCATCCCGGAAATAATCTCCGATTGCATCATAGATTTCTCGTGCACGGGAAATTTTTTTAGCAAATCTTTTATAAATCTGTGCATGGTTTACTAAAGTCCTATAAAGTTTAAATTGACGGGTATGCCACTTGCTGCTTAAAATTTCGTTAGCAAGGGATTGAAGGATTCTTATATACGCTATTTTTAACATATCCTGAGATGCACAACTATTTACATAATGCTCTGCAATCCTTCTATGCCTAGCATCAAGCATGTTTTCTCTTGGACCAGAAACAACAACAATATTTTTTAAGTTTCTCTCTAAATAATGGAGTATATTGGCAGGCTTTTCCTCACCGCAGGCAATAAACTCTTCTTTCGTAATTCTAAAGCCTGCATCAGTTGCAAGAGCAGTACATAGGGTTAAATATTTTGCTTCTCTTGGTACAATCGTTTGGAACTCATTTTTTATAATTTCATCAAAACTTTCGCCTTTTGTTGCTTCCCGCATGGCGACTAATATTTGTTTTCTAGACCGAATTTCGAACTCATGGATTCTTTTGTCAGTTGTCATACCACGCAATTTCCCTAACAAATTATGCTGGTCAAGTATTTGAATTATTTCAATAATTTCGTCTCGGTTTAAATTAGGAATATCAAACGCATCAAAATTTATTGTAGGATGAAAACGTCCAGAGATTCTTTGAAACTCATTGCTTCTTGCAGCAAATACAAGAATTGGAGTATATTTTAAACCGTCTAAACCCTTTGCTAACTTTGGAATTAACCCTAATGCCACTTGGCTATTGTCAATTAGCAGGACAACTTTTTCTTTGAGTGATTTAATTACATCAGCAATTATTTCAACACGAGGAATGTATTCAGAATTGGTCAAAAATACCAATCGCCCCGATTGTGCTAATCTCAACCCGAGACGTCTAAGAATTGTGCTTTTCCCCGATCCGGCACTTCCTAATAATGCAAATACTTGAACTTCGGTGCCTGAACTTTTGATTATACCTTCAATTTTGGATAAAATTTCATTGGTAATAGTTCTTGGTGCATCAAGATTATTATGAATGTCAGTCCAATTAGGTGTTTTACCCAGCAAGTAATCCGAATTAATATTTTTGTTGTTATCATGAATAGGCACTTTATCAAATGATTTAGAAAATTCAATCAATGATTTAGATGAATCAATCTTGGAGAAATCTAACATTTCTGCTATACTTGGGGCGGTAATTTTAAGAATGTTATGCTTTCCAGGTAATACGCCTAGTTTATTAGTAAGCCAATCCAAAAATTGAATTACATCTGTTTCAACAGGAATTATGTTATATTTTTTGAGTGTAATATTCTTTGCATGTGAAATTTTTGGTGCAATAACAAAGGATTTAGCACGATATTCACCTATTTTTCTTTCCCTGCTTTGCCTTGCTACAAGGTACTGCCAGAACAAGGGTTCATTTAAGGATGAGCCAATAAATATGGTTGGCTTCGTAAAATAATCCCTTAAGAAACATTCATATAATGGATTATGTATGTTTGATCAAAATGCATATTGGTTGGTAGAGAATATCAAATCATCAGGTGAACAAGGTAGTTTACCATGAAGATAAATTAATTGAACCTTTTCCAGTGTTTGATCAACATCGGTTGGATCATCATAAGGATAACAAATAATTTCGGGCTTGATTTGTTTGCTTTGAAGGAATATTTCGTCTAATAGATCGTCAATATTGGTGGTATAAATCCTATACCAATAAATTCTTGCTATACTTAAATATGCCTGCGGATATTCTTCAACAAGTAAAGTTTTATTCAAGAAGTCTTCTATTTCTGAATGTTTTTTACCACTATCTAATACTGCTTGATAAACTTCTTGTAAAGAGCTGTTGTCGTATGGTTCATCAAAGTCCATAAACCTCCACAGTTTTTCTGAAAGTTCACTGCTAAAAGGAAGCGGACTACCTTCTTTGTTCGTGGCTTCTGACGAAAAGCCAGAACCAAGAAAAAGAATAGCATTTTGGCGGCTTAATGCACGGATAATATATTCTTCGTCAATTTTTGAAAACATAGCAAACCGATTTCCCCATTTCTTTTAATACATTTTTTATGCTAGCTCCCGTCTTTTCCCATAAAGGTGTGGTATATCTTTTTCAAAAATTCTGATACCGGTTCCGTGGTTTCTAACTGCTCCAGAATCTTTTATGTACATATGTATGTCAATTGCGATTATAGATTTTTCAAATGCTTCCATGAATTTATCGGGTGATGGGTGCTCCAGTAAATATGCTTCGTCAAAGTAAAATTTTTCTTTGCCTTCTTCGTCTTTTCTCGACTGGGCAAAAACAAAGATTGCCCTTTCCAGTTTGCTGATGAATTTTCCGACAATTGTATAGATACTCCAAACGGCTACCACTTCTCCGGATTCTTTATGCGTGAGCTTCACTTGGTTGTCCTCTTTGTCAATGTATAGATTGAACCCTTGCGTATTTTGCTTGCCAGCATATATCGTGTTGTACAGTGCTTTTCTGCCGTCTTTGTCAACATAGCCGAACTTTTCAATGACTTCTTTTTGCGGTATTTGCCATACGCCTCTATTGAAGGTAAACAGTGTAATTAGCGAGGAAGCGTCTCGTCTGTTGGCTTTGAGTTCAACCCGTCCGCCAATGTCGGGAATAGCAATGTTGGTTTCATTAAGTTGTAGTTCTTGTTCTAATGTGTGTCCGATACCTGTTGGTCCTCTCCGTCTGGATGGTACAAATCCTTTGGCTTTTAAAGTCTCTAACCTTTTTTGAATTTCCTTTAATGTCATTACCTTATTTTTTCTGGCATATTACGATATATTCATTTTTCATTGTTGATGCCTTTTTGCCCCTCACGTTGGACGGAGAGTTCTCTGATGGCATTCTTTTATTCGGTATGTTTCTGATTATGGTTTCTATGTGTTTAAATCCGTTAGCTTTAAAAAAATCTTTTGTAATTTCGTCCATTGGAATGGTAATGCCTTTGACTGAGCGATTACCCACTACGTAACAAGCATATCCGCCAGGTTTAATAGAGTTGGCAAGATTGCTTATTGACTTTTCATAATCTGCAAAAAAGGCGATTACATCTTTGCAGCGGTTTTCGTCAATGTTATAGATTTTGGCAATGGTTTCATCTGCTGTTTTACTTTTTGATTTTATTCTGTTTCCGTTTTTGATTCCGCCCATTAGGATTTTATCCACTTTTGATGCTTCGGAAAAGCCTAACCACTGATTGGCTAATCTTGAAAACTGACCATAGGCAACGGTTGTGCGTGAATCACCATAAGGTGGCGATGTAACTATTAAATCAATGGATTCATTTGGCAAGATATCTTGAGGAATGTTTATTACCGTGTTAAAGTCGAAGATGCTGGTAGTTGCACCGTTTGTTTTGGTTTTTATGTATGATTTAAGCCCTTTTCTGTTTCTTAATAGCTTACATTCCATAATGTTAAAAACATTGGGATTAAATTTTTTCATCTGCTCGATAGACATTCTCACGAGTTTGAATTCGCTGTTTTTTGTCCATGAGGATTCCCGAACAGTTTCACTAAATGCTACCATGAAGAATTTTTGGATGGAATTATTTTGGATATTGTCAATGTAGTTTTTTATCAGGGCAAGTTTCTCCTGCACGTCTTTTGAAAACCAATAATCAATATTTTGGAAATTGGGTAGGGTAATCGGATTTTTATCTTTAATTCCGAATTGTGCGGAAAATGCTTTGTCGTTAAAATCCTTTATGCAGGCATCGAGATTTCGCAAGTCAATTTGCGTTGTCTTGGTCTCGGCAATTAATCTCGCTAATGGATTCAGGTCTGTCCCGATAGCGTTGATATTTTTGATGTTTGCTTCTACCAAAGATGTTCCGGTTCCACAATAGGGGTCAAAGAGCCACTTTGCTTTCTTGCCGTATTTGTCAATGAGTTTCCTTGCAACCTGAGGTATCATCATTGCCGGATAGCTATGATAGCAATGTGTGAATTCTTTTGTGTTGTCTTTTCGAAAATCCCATGAATTGTCGATGTATTTTTTACCCATTGTTTTGCTTTTTGGCGTTTTGGGCATAGTGTATTTTCTTCTCTGCAACCTTTAAGGCATCTATTCCATATTTTTCTTCGGAAATCTCATATATCACCTTGTCGCTCAGGTATGCAATCCATAGTTCTTTGTCGTCAATATTGTAAAATTTGGCTAATTCTTTAATCCAGTCCTTTTTAGCTCGTCTTTCGTTTCTTTCAATTTTACTCAAAGTAGAAGGGTCTGTGTCAAGAAGCGCTGCAACTTTTCTGATTGGCAGCTTATTTTCTTCTCTGAGTTTTCTTATTATTCCCCCAAATGTTTCTTTCTGTTGCATAGAATAATTTTTTCAGGACAAATTTTGCCTAAAAGTAACTCTTATATTTGAAACTGCAAAATTTCTGATGATAAAGTTTTCCACATTATAGTGAACAATCTTTACGGGCTGGTAAAACAAAGCTCTTTTTAATTTTGCTTTGACCTTTGAAAATTAAACGCCTCTAAAGCAAAATTAAAATGTGCTTGGTGTGCGATAGCAGAAAATCAAAGAAAAATCTCCTGTGCGGTGGGGGCTTTTTTAGTTCTTTCTTTTCAGTAAGTCGTAATGTGTCAGAGAGCGATAATGTGCCTAGTCATGTCGTCATTCTCAACGGAGTACAAACGTGTATTTTTTTAACTTTTTTTCAGGCGGCTATTGTAGCTAACGTTGTTATATAAGCAATATTGTTTTTATTTCTCATATATCTATCTGATAAAGTGTTCTTCCACACCCAAAATCAGGGGCTATGAACACATTATTATCTTTCTAAAATATCAAGGTCGTCTATAGGGTTTTTAAATTTACTTCTTTTCTTTCCCGTGCCTGTGTATAATTATAGTATTTCTTTAATCTTTTGTTATAATCAAACCTTATCAATACCGCCTCCTGATCCCGGTGATTACCATGATCGAGCTTTATTTCAGGCTTGTTGCGCATTTTTTGTATAAATATACAAAATTCTGATTGTTTATAGAATAACTTCCGGCTATGAAAAACCAGCAAAATCCTTCCGGGTTTTCATCAACTTATTAACCCTTTTTCAGGTGGGTCAGTTTTGCCGGAATTTACATTTTTCCCCAAAGACACTGACAGGTCGTAAAGACCCTGTCAGGTCATTCCCTGCAACTAAACAAGTCAACATATTAACTTCACTCCTTTCACCACTTCAGACGCTGGCAGGTTTTTTTCCAGCCGAATGCAATTCGGCTCTACATTTCGCCCCAGTCACCCTTTCGCCTCTTCGCATCTTCGCCTCCCAATCTCTAAGTCCCTCAGTCTCTTAGTCTCACTTTTTGCTCCCCACTCTTCACTTTTTACTTTTAACCCCGTGAAACCCTGCGTAGCAGGAGCAACAAAGTTGCTGTTTCACAGGGTAAACTTTTATCTTTTGTCTTTTGTCTTCACAACATAACGTACCGAGTGCCGGCTTTTTTGCTCTATTAGAACTTCCTTGCCTTCTGTCATTTTCCTGATAGCATCATCTGTATAATGCCGGATTGTTATCAATTCAACATTTTCATTATATAATACCCTGAAATCTTTTCCCAGGTCCTCCAATAGCAGGGTGATTCCCGGATTATTATTATCAATGCACACAGAAATACTTATGGCGGAATTTTGAATCAGATTAACTTTTATATGGTATGCGTTAAATTTACCAAAAATCTTTCCAAGGTTTTCACCGATAATGAATGAGTAATCGCGTGGCAAAATTGAAATCAGCATCTGATTTGTTTTCTTTACATAAACCGGGATCATTTCCAGGTCTCTATCCACTGAATGAATTAATGTTCCGGAATTTTCAGGCTCAAATGCTGATTTAACCCACAATGGTATTTTTTTATTAAACAAAGGTTTTATGGTTTTCGGATGAATTACCTTGGCTCCGAAAAAAGCAAGTTCAATTGCTTCCTGATACGAAATTTCTTCCAGCTTTTCAGCGTTTGAAAAATACTTTGGATCACAATTTAAAACGCCCGGAACATCTTTCCATATGATCACTTTTTCAGCATTCAGAATATTCCCGATTATAGCAGCTGTATAATCCGAGCCTTCTCTTCCAAGGGTTGTGGATAAATATCTTTCCGTACCTCCGATAAAACCCTGCGTGAGGTAAATCGAATTGTCCTTAAAACAAAAAACCTCCTTAACTAATTTTTCAGTGACATGCCAATCCACGTTTGCATCCCGGTACCTGTCATCGGTAATTAGACAATACCTAATATCAATCCAATTTGAAGGAAGTCCGGCAGATACAAGGTAAGCATTCACTATTTTGGTAGCCCAGAGTTCTCCGTATAAAACAATCCGGTCATATTCATAATCAAAATTATCACCAGGCTTTTCTCCTAACCTGGCAGAAATCTCATTAAACAAACCCTGGACTTCAGAATATATCGTATGGTTGTTTTCAGGGAATAATTCTTTGATTATTTCGAAGTGAAAAAATTTCAACTGGTCCAATACCCTATACCAATCTTCCGATTGGTTGAAATAATGTTCTACAACCTTTTCCAAAGAATTGGTTGTTTTCCCAAATGCTGAAACTACAATAACCAGGTTTTCCCGGGTCGATTGAACAATCTCACCAAGTTTAATAATGCCGGCTGCATTATTTACAGTGGAACCTCCGAATTTATATACGATCATATATTTGCTAAAAAAATAATAAACAAAACAAAGCAACTGTTCAGTTATTCATTTACCCTACCAAATTTGGAATATTGGAATAATGGAAAAATGGAATAATGTTTTCTTTACAAATATAAGAACATAGCTACGCTATTTAATTAAAAATTAAAAATTAAAAATTAAAAATTAAAAA
>Ga0114919_10003991_pt1 | contig 11873 bp, 7 predicted proteins | sample BlataG_FD_88682 | JGI IMG/M metagenome (GOLD analysis project Ga0114919, IMG submission 88682) | Deep subsurface microbial communities from Black Sea to uncover new lineages of life (NeLLi) - Black_00105 metaG | ecosystem: Environmental > Aquatic > Marine > Oceanic > Sediment | place: Atlantic...
GCTCCGCTGCTTGTGCGGGCCCCCGTCAATTCCTTTGAGTTTTAGCCTTGCGGCCGTACTCCCCAGGCGGGACACTTAAAGCGTTAGCTTCGACATAGAAAGGGTCGATACTCCCCATATCTAGTGTCCACCGTTTACGGCGTGGACTACGCGGGTATCTAATCCGCTTCGCTCCCCACGCTTTCGAGCCTCAGCGTCAGAGGCAACCTAGGAGATCGCCTTCGCCACTGGTGTTCTTCCCAATATCAACGCATTTCACCGCTACACTGGGAATTCCATCTCCCTCTGCTGCTCTCAAGTCCGCCAGTATCAAATGGCTCCTCCCGATTGAGTCGGGAGATTTTACACTCGACTTAACGAACCGCCTACGCTCTCTTTACGCCCAGTAAATCCGGATAACGTTCGCCTCCTACGTATTACCGCGGCTGCTGGCACGTAGTTAGCCGAGACTTATTCCTCGAGTACCGTCAGAATTCTTCCTCGAGAAAAGAGGTTTACAACCCGCAGGCCTTCTTCCCTCACGCGGTGTCGCTGGGTCAGGCTTTCGCCCATTGCCCAAAATTCCTTGCTGCTGCCTCCCGTAGGAGTTGGGGCCGTGTCTCAGTCCCCATCTGGCTGACCATCCTCTCAGACCAGCTACTGATCATCGCCTTGGTAGGCTTTTATCCTGCCAACTAGCTAATCAGACGCAGGCCTCTCTGAAAGCGCCTTGCGGCTTTCATAAGCGGATGTTGCCCGCTTATCTCATGCGCTATTACTCTGCCTTTCGGCAGATTATCGCCCACTTCCAGGTAAGTCACCTACGCGTTACTCAGCCGTCCGCCACTGGACTACAATCCGAAAACTGTAGTCCCGTACGACTTGCATGCATAAGGCGCACCGCCAACGTTTATCCTGAGCCAGGATCAAGCTCTCATTTCAGAACCTTCCTTCCACTATTCAATTGTTAAGGTACGCAGACTGCTATACTATCCTGATTCCATTCGCTTGTCAAGTCAACTTCCGCATCCCGCCACGCGGTTTGTGCTACTGAATGGACTAGCCCCGTCACCTGTTTGGTGATAGAATAGCTAAACACCACCCCGATAGTGGAGTCCTATGTCATCTATTGAGCAGAAGAAGCCAGACATAAGTTCAATTACCGCGGGCAAGCTAAGCTGGTTCTACCTCGAGAAACCTTCGGCCAGCGAAGTCGAATCTCTAGCCCAACACTTCCATTTCCACCCGCTCAATATAGATGATGTCCTCAGTCGCGCGCAGCGTCCCAAGATCGACGAATACGATGATCACCTGTTCATCGTTCTTCACTTCCCTGTATTTGACAAGGAGAACCGAATAACCAGGCCCAGCGAGGTAGATATTTTCGTTGGAGAGAACTACGTCGTTACTGTGCACTGCAACGGCGACCTCAAGCCACTAGCCAAGTTCTTCAGGGAATGTCAGATCAATGAGGAAAGCAAAACAACTTACCTGGGACGAAGCTCGGGATTCCTTCTTTACCATATCCTTGACAGGCTGGTCAATTATTGCTTCCCCATCCTCAATAAGGTCACGGACAATGTTGACGATATCGAGGAAGTCATTTTCGCCAAGCCCGTGCCCCAGACAGTCCGACAGATTTCACTGATTCGCCGTGACCTGGTCTCTTTTCGGCGTGTCATCCGCCCCCAGATTTCCGTGATCGAGACGCTTGAAAGCGAGGAGTACCCCTTCTTTAAGGAGGAACAGGAAATCTACTTCGGCGACATAGCTGACCATGTCCGCAAGATCTGGGATGGCCTAGAGGATGCCAAGGAGGTCGTGGAAGGGCTTGCAGAAACCAGCAACTGGCTCACCTCACACCGAATTCAAGAGGTAATGCAGGTGTTGACAATTATCATGGCAACCTTGGCGCCGCTTACTCTGCTATCTGGCATCTACGGCATGAATGTCCCGTTACCTGGAGGCGTAGAATCTGGCAGCCTCCTGCCACTCGGTATCCTGTTCTCCATCATGGCGCTCATGGGAGGAGCTATGTTCGCTTATCTGCGCCGTCGGAGATGGATTTGACTATTGCCGTAGGTAGTGCCAAACGAAACCCCTGCTGCCCACACCAGGTCATTGAAGTTCCTCCCACAGGGAGCGAAAGAGGCTGACAATGCTGTTGGCCATCGATGTCGGAAACACCAGCATAAACCTGGGTGTATTCGATGGCGATGTGCTGACATTCACTTGGCGCCTAACGACCGGCATTGACCGCTCGACAGATGAATATGGTTCTCTGTTATTCACCCTGCTTCAACGCCAAGATTTGTCAGTCTCCAGAATCACCGGGGCAGCTCTGTGTAGCGTCGTTCCTCCCTTGGCCCTGATATTTCGGGAGGTATGCCTGAAGTATCTGGGCGTTTCACCCTTAGTAGTCGAACCTGGAATCAAGACGGGCGTCCGCATTTGTATGGACAACCCTCGCGAGGTCGGGGCCGATCGCATTGTGAACGCTGTTGCCGCTCACCACCTTTACGGAGAGCCGCTAATTGTCATCGACTTCGGCACTGCTACTACCTTCGACGTCGTCTCTGAGGGAGGAGACTACCTCGGCGGGGCCATCGCCCCCGGGATTGGCATAGCCAGTGAAGCATTGTTCACACGCACCGCCATGCTACCACGAATTGAACTAAGCCACCCCAAACAGGCTATCGGCAGGAACACCGTATCCGCCATGCAGTCAGGCATAATTTTCGGTTACAGTGGTCTTGTCGAGAACATCATCAAGCGAATCAAGATGGAGTTGGGATGCGAAGCTAGAGTGGTGGCAACAGGTGGCTATGCCCATCTGGTAGCTGACGACATACCGGCAATAGAGGTGATAAACCCCGATCTATCGCTGGTCGGATTGCATCTCATTTACGAAATGAATAAGATGGGGGAGTAGCTAGGAGCAGATCGTGCTGAGAGGAAAAACTATTGTGCTAGGAGTCGCTGGAGGCATTGCCGCCTACAAAGCTACATACATTGCCAGCCTGCTAGCTCACTCAGGTGCCAATGTGGATGTAGTTATGACTGAGGCAGCCACCAGGTTCGTAGCTCCGCTGTCTTTCCAGGCCATTACGCGAAGGCCCGCGCTCACTCAGATGTTTAAACTGGATTCTCAATCCAACATCCAGCACATATCCCTGGCTCAAGCCGCAGATCTCATGGTCATTGCTCCGGCTACAGCTAATATCATCGCCAAGCTGGCTGCTGGCCTCGCTGACGACCTGCTGTGCTGCACCGTCCTCGCAAGCAAGTCACCGGTAATCCTGGCGCCAGCCATGGATACGAATATGTACGAGAACCCCATCACTCAGGACAACCTCGCCAAGCTGATGGCGCGTGGCTTCGTTATCGTTCCGCCTGCCACAGGCACGCTTGCCTCTGGGAAGGAAGGCCCCGGAAGACTCGCTGCCGCCGCTGACATTGTTGCCACTGTTTGCCAAGTACTGGGAAGGGCAGGAGACCTGGCCGGCAAACGTGTCGTGGTGACCGCAGGTGGCACCCAAGAACCCATCGACCCCGTTCGCTGTATAACCAACCGCTCCTCAGGAAAGATGGGCTATGCTCTCGCTGAGGCAGCGCGTGACAGGGGGGCTGAGGTAACGTTAATAACAGCCTCCACTTCCATTCCCAAGCCAGTCAACGTCAGCATAATCGATGTCCGTACAGCCCACGAGATGCAAGAAGCCGTAGCGGATGCCACTTCACAAACCGATGCCCTGATAATGGCGGCTGCCGTCGCTGATTATCGCCCCAAACACACCACTAAGGACAAGATCAAGAAGGAAATCGCTGAACTGACTTTGGAATTGGAGCGCATCCCCGATATCTTGACCAGCACACAAGGGGACTTTGTGAAAGTGGGTTTTGCTGCTGAAAGCACCAACCTCATAGAGAACGCTGGTCGAAAGTTGCGCCAGAAAGGACTTGACCTCATCGTGGCCAATGACATCACTGCCAGTGATAGCGGCTTCGGCGTCGACAATAACCGAGTCACGATAATTGATAAGGCGGGCACCACTGATAGCTTGCCTCTTCTACCCAAGCGAGAGGTAGCCGACAGAATTCTGGACAAGGTGGCAAAGCTAATAGGGCAAAGCCAGTAGAACAGGGCTGCGCCCGAGGAACAACGGCAGTTGCCCGCCGATCAGCACTTGCCAAGACCCAACAGCAATATGGCCTAAAGGGAGTGACGCAAAGTATGTCCCAAATGTCGAAGGCCTACGAGCCAGGCAAGATAGAAGAGAAGTGGTATGACTTCTGGCTGGATAGGGGCTACTTCACACCCAAGATAGACCCCAAGAGGAAGCCGTTCGTGATCACCATGCCTCCTCCCAACGTCACAGGCGAGCTTCACTTGGGTCACGCTCTGACGACTTCACTGGAGGATATCATGACCAGGTGGCACCGGATGAGAGGAGAGCCCACCTTGTGGCTACCCGGAACCGACCATGCTGGAATCGCCACACAAGTCCTCGTAGAGCTGGAGTTGGCCAAGCAAGGGCTGACCAAGACCGATATAGGCAGGCAGAGATTTCTGGAGATGACCTGGGAATGGGCAAACAAGAGCAGAAAGAGCATCAACCGTCAGCACCAACTCCTGGGAGCCTCCTGCGATTGGACGCGCGATTGCTTCACACTCGACGAAGGCCCAAGCAGAGCAGTGCGCACCGCTTTCGTCCGACTCTATCACAGAGGTCTGGTGTACCGAGGAGAAAGAATGACAAATTGGTGCCCCAGATGCCAGACTGCTCTCTCTGACCTCGAGGTCGAGCATAAGGACATCACCGGACATCTCTACTATGTCCGCTATCCTCTGGCGGCCAGACAAAGTTTCATCACCATAGCCACCACCCGCCCGGAAACCATCTTCGGCGACACCGCTGTAGCAGTGAACCCCACTGACCAACGCAACAAGGATTTGACAGGGGAAACAGCGATTTTGCCCATTATTGACAAACGGGTGCCGATCATCGCCGACGAAGCCGTTGATCCCTCCTTCGGTACCGGGGCACTCAAGATAACTCCAGCACACGACCCGACAGACTTTGAGGTCGCTCAAAGACACCATCTGCCACTGGTGAACATCATGAACCCCGATGCCACCATGAACGAGAACGCTGGGCCATACAAGGGATTCGACCGCTTTTCGTGCCGGGAGAAAATGGTAGCTCACTTAAGGGACGCAGGGTTACTGGAGAAAGTCGAACCCTATCTTCATTCAGTGGGCCATTGCACTCGCTGCAACACCCTGGTCGAACCCAGAGTGAGCATGCAGTGGTTCGTCAATACACAACCTCTGGCCGAGGCGGCGATTGCAGCCGTCAGAGATGGCAGAATCACCATCATTCCGCAGCATTTCAGCAAAGTGTACTTCGAGTGGATGGACGACATAAAGGACTGGTGCATCAGCCGACAACTCTGGTGGGGCCACCGTATTCCGGTGTGGTACTGCCAACGTTGCGGCAAAGTAACCGTATCGGTGGAGCAACCGGACGCCTGTCAGCATTGTGGTTCACAAGAGATCACTCAGGACCCCGACGTGCTGGACACCTGGTTCAGCTCAGCCTTGTGGACGCACTCCACATTGGGGTGGCCTGCCGAAACCGACGACCTCCGCTATTTCTATCCCACCTCTGTAATGGAGACCGGCTATGATATCCTCTTCTTCTGGGTCGCCAGAATGATCATGATGGGACTAGAAGATACTGGCCAGGTCCCCTTCCGCACTGTCTACCTTCACGGATTGCTGCGAGACGAACATGGCGATAAAATGAGTAAACTGCGAGGCAACGTCATCAACCCGACCGAAGCCATATCTCAGTATGGTGTCGATGCCCTTCGCCTTGCCTTGACCACGGGCAGCTCTCCAGGAAATGACATCAACCTCGGCAAAGGAAAGCTGGAATCTAGCCGTCACTTCGTGAATAAGTTGTGGAATGCCAGTAGATACATTCTCAACAGCATAGACGCCGAAGCTGCAAGAGGCAGAGCGTTGCCATCAGCAGACACCCATAGTGCCAAGACTGTAGAGGATCGCTGGATACAAAGCAGGCTGAACCGCCTTATCGGCAACGTCAGCAGGCTTATGGAGCATTTCCAGTTTGGGGAAGCAGGGTGGCAGATCTACGATTTCCTGTGGTCAGAATTCTGCGATTGGTACATCGAGATAGCCAAGATACGCCTTCGGGATATGGGCTCGGCAGTCCCCACCGACGGGGACACCTCAGGAGATTCTCCTCTGTCCTTACTGGCAACCACACTGGAGAAGTCCTTGCGGCTGTTGCACCCTTTCATGCCCTTCGTGACCGAAGAACTGTGGCAACGGCTCAGTGAGCGCGTTGCAGGCAGGAACCAGATGTCAGACTCGCTAGCGATAGCTCCCTATCCTACCGCTCATGAGGATCTGCTAGATCCCCATGCCGAACGAGCCATGAATGCGACAATTGACATTATCCGCTCGGTTCGCAAGGCCCGGACAGAACACCAAGTAGAGGCGCACCAGCGGATTGGATGCCGAGTCTATGCTGGCCAACTCCTGCCTGACATTGCCTCTCAAGCAAGATCTATAGAAACACTGGCTCGAGCGCGCCCGCTGGCCATACTGGATCGGCACGACCGGAAGCCTCAAGGAGGAGAGGAATTCGTTCTGGTACTGAAAGAGGCCGAGGTGGTGTTAACAAAGGCAGGTATGGCAGATCAACTCACAGCCAAAAGGCGGTTGATGGCGGAAAGCAAGTCAATTCAAGCCAGGGTTGCCCAGGTCGTTGCACGGCTGAATGATAGCGCTTTCCAGACAAAAGCACCCCCTCGAATTGTCGAAAGGGAAAAACATAAACTAGCTGCCCTTGAAGACAAGCTGCGCAGATTGCAGTCGGAGCTATCTCAACTCGAGTGAGAGACACTCCGCTCCTTCGATGCTACATCGTGATGCAGTTTTGCCAGGGCCTTCTTCGTATCACTGGCAACGCGAGACTTGTCACATGTGTTCAGACGCAGTTTGAACAGCCAATAGGTGAACTCCTTGGCTTCCCCAAGGTCTAGGGACTTGCTCCTGGGCAAACGTTTCTCTCTCCTGAAGCGGTCCAGCAATTCTCCTTCGCCAGCACCATAGATCTGATGATACGCCTCATCAACCACCCCACCGTCTCTGGTCAAGCCTGACACCCTCTTCTTCTTCCGGATTTCATCAATAGTAGCTTGAAGCAGAACCTCTTCCACAAGAACGCCGTAGAGATAGTTCAGATAGGCTTTGTACTTGGAGTCGCCAATCAGCTCCCTGAACTCTTCCTTGGTCAACTTCACTGGTGGGCGATCGCGGAAAAGGAGATCAGTTAGTTCAGCTTCTGGAATCAAGCCGTCGATCTCCTCACATAACCTTTCGGCCAGAGCCAACCAGTCAAAAGCTTCCCCGCCAACAAGATAGCGATGATGTCGTCCGTCGTAGTCTTCTTCAGGACTGGACCAAAGCTTGATGGCTTCAAGCAACGCTGGATACCAGTGCCTACCGCTATCAACGGCTTCCTTCAGATGCTGGATTGCCCATACATCACTTTCTCGAAGGGACATCGCACTTCCTAACACAGCACTCAAGGATATTCTATTCTCTCCACTCCCGCAGGCTCAAGCCAGTATCTGCCACCCGTTGCGCAGGGCAAACCGATACAGCCTGAATCGAACAGCGCCATAGTCCTGGTCATCGACCTCTCCGCAACACCGCGAGCAACTCTTCAAGAGAGAGAGTGTTCACTATATGCCGAGCCTCACACCAAGCCCGCCGGGCCACGCCAACCCCGAACTTCATGAAAGGCAGATGAGCTATGTCGTGCGCGTCCGTCCCGATGACAAGCTTAACACCCAGATCTCTGGCCAGAGAGGCATGAACATCATTCAAGTCGAGCCGCGAAGGAAAGGCATTCAGTTCCAAGATCCTGCCGTTTCTCGCTGCTGCTCTGGCAATAACTTCCAGATCCATAGCCACGGGTTCTCTCTCACCCAGTAGCCGACACGTAGGATGGGCTATTATGTCAACATAAGGATCCTCCACCACACCCAGTACCCTTCTGGTCATCTTTTCTTCAGTCTGGTTCATTGAAGAGTGCACGGCGGCCACGACAACATCCAATTCGCACAGCATCTCACGTGGCAGATCCAAGCTACCATCTGCCCTGATGTCAACTTCAACCCCGCTGAGCACACGGATGCCCTCCAGCCGCTCATTAAGCGTCCCAATCTCAGCAACTTGCCTTCTTAGTCGTTCGCTGTCAAGTCCGTGTGCAATGCCCCGCCCAGCGGAGTGATCGGTAATGGCTATGTATTCGTAACCCAGGGCCTTGGCCCCAACAGCCATTTCTTCGATGGAGCTATGCCCATCACTCCAATTGGTATGAATGTGGAGGTCTCCTCGTATGTCACTCACCTCCACGAGCTTTGGCAGGATTCCTCGCTCCGCTTGCTGGATCTCGCCTTGAGCCTCCCTGAGCTCAGGCGGGATATACTGCAGGCCGAGCCGCCAATAGAACTCCTTCTCTTCAGTAAATCTCTCCAGCTCGTCTGTACCTATGTTCGTAATGCCATACTCGCTCAGCTTCAGACCCTGCCTGTGCCCTCTTTCTCTCAGAGAGATATTGTGTTGCTTGCTTCCCGTGAAGTACTGAAGCAAAGAGCCGAACGAATCATGGTTCACCATCCGTAGGTCAACTTGAAGTCCTCCAGAAACGATTGCACTGGCCTTGGTGGCGCCTTGGGCCAGGACTTGCCCCACGTGAGGCAAGGCAACAAAGGCCTTGACGACCTCTTCGGGATCATGAGCGGTGCCCACAAGATCAACATCCCCCACAGTCTCCCTGAAGCGGCGCAAGCTGCCAGCATAGCTGAGATTTCTCAACCCAGGAAAAGTCCCAAGGCAGGCCAGGATGTCCTCCACGATTGGTAGGACTTCACCAATAGGAACACGCTGGTCTTTGCGTCGGAACGCTTGGATCTGTTGGAGCATGTTGCTCGCCCTCTTGTCACCAAGCCGGAAGACCCCTGCTACCCGGCCATCACTGATGGCCCGCTCCAGCGCATCGACTGAACCTATTCCCAACTCACCACAGAGCCTGCTGGCCGTCTTCGGCCCGATGCCCGGAATAGCCAGGAGGCCGGTCATGCCGTCGGGGAATTCACCCTTCAGATTCTCATAGTAGTCCAGTCTCCCTGTGGTCACAAGCTCGGTAGCCTTCTTGGCTATGGCTTCCCCCACCCCAGGAATCCCCTTCAAGTCCTCCCCCTCTTCAAGCATAGCTTGTATTTCCTTCGGGTAGTGCTCGATTGCCCTGACAGCCTTCTGGTAAGCACGAACCTTGAAAGCGTTCTCGCCTTTCAACTCCAGGAGATCCGCAATATCACTGAATACCTTCGCAATGGCCGTGTTTTTCACTTGCTCTGTCTGCGGAGAAGTCGGTGTTCTTCTCAGAACGTTCTCGCCCCACCACCCCACCATCCCCAATTACCTGTTTCCAATTCCAACTGCCGCTATCGAAGTCATCGGTGGCAGGATTCCCTATCCTCCGCAGCAGTGTTTGTACTTCTTCCCCGATCCACAGGGACAGGGATCATTCCGGCCGACTTTTTTGCCTGCCGCCACGACTCGCCTCTCCCGCGCAGGTTCTTGCCTGATACCGACGCGATACATCCCCCGCACAACATCGTGCTGAATTCCCGCCAGCAGGCCCTCGAAGAGCGCATGTCCCTCACTCCTGTAAACGACCAGCGGCTGTTGCTGACCAGCGGCCCGTAGACCTATGCCCTGCCGCATGTGCTCCATAGCTGTCAGGTGCTCCATCCATAGTCTATCGATCACCCGGAGCATCACCATCCGCTCCACCAGGCGCATATTGCCGGGGCCAAGCTCCTCTTCCCGTTGGTCATAGAGACGGACAGCATACTCACACAGCTCTTCCGCGACACGTTTGCCGTCATGCTGCACTTCTTTTACTCTCTCCGCGATAGCAGTCTCCAACGATGGGAAAACAGTAGCCAGATCCTGAAGTAGACCTGGTAGGTCTAGCTCGCTCGAATGACCATCCAGGTGGGCATCTACCAGCGCCTCAACTTCATCGTGAACCATCGATAATATGTTCGTCTTAAGATCAGAACCACCTAGGATCTTCCTCCTCTCAGTGTAAATAACCTCGCGATGCTTGTTGACCACGTCGTCATACTCCACCAGGTGCTTGCGGACATCAAAGTGATATCCCTCCGTCTGGACTTGAGCATTTGTCATAGCTTTGCTAACCATGGGGTGTTCAATAGGAGTGGTCTCATCCATGCCAGCCCACTCCATTAGCCCCTTGACGCGATCGCCGCCAAAGCGTCGCATTATCTCGTCCTCCAAGGACGCATAGAACACGGAGCTGCCCGGATCTCCCTGCCTCCCCGCTCTACCACGAAGCTGGTTGTCAATCCGCCTGGCTTCGTGGTGCTCCGTGCCAATAACGTGGAGCCCTCCAATCTCGACCACCTTACTGTGCTCCTCGAGCCACTCTTCTGGACTACGCCCCTCAGGGTTGCCGCCAAGCACGATGTCCACACCACGCCCGGCCATATTGGTGGCCACAGTCACAGCTCCCACACGCCCGGCCTGGGCAATGATGCCTGCCTCTCTCTCGTGGTTCTTGGCATTGAGTACCTCGTGAGATATGCCCTTTCTCCTCAGCAGGTCGCTTAGCTCGTCTGATTTCTCAATGGAGGTTGTACCCACGAGAGCTGGCCTTCCCTGGCTATGCAAACTCTCGATCTCCCTGACCACAGCGGCGAATTTCGACCGCTCATCTTTATAGACCCGGTCCGTCTGCTCGGCCCTGGCCAACGGCTTGTTCGTGGGTATGACCACCACCTCCAGGCTATAGATCTTGTGAAACTCCTCGGCCTCAGTAGCAGCAGTACCAGTCATGCCAGCCAGCTTCTTGTACGCGCGGAAGTAGTTCTGGAAGGTAATGGTAGCCAAGGTAACACTTTCTCGCTGGATCTTCACCTGCTCCTTGGCTTCAATGGCTTGATGCAGCCCTTCCGAGTACCTGCGGCCAAACATCAATCTACCGGTGAACTCATCAACGATTATGACCTGTCCGTTCTTGACTACATAGTCGCGGTCTCGCTTGAACAAGGCATGGGCCTTTAGCGCGTTTTCCAAATACTGGGTGAGGAAGTAATTGGATGGGTCATAGAGGCTAGCCGCTTTGAGCATGCCATCCCTCTTCAGCATCTCCTCTACCTTGGTGATGCCGACCTCGTCAGTCAAGTGGACCGTCCGGGTGCGTTCATCGATAGAGTAGTCCTCATCTCTCTTGAGCCGCGAGACCAGACGGGCGAAGATATAGTACTTCTCCGTTGCCTCCTCGGCAGGGGCACTTATGATCAGCGGAGTGCGGGCTTCGTCGATGAGAATGTTATCCACCTCGTCAACGATGGCATAGTTTAACGTCCGCTGCATACATTGAGACAAGTCCAGAACCATGTTGTCTCTGAGATAATCAAAGCCGAACTCGTTATTGGTGCCGTAGGTGATGTCTGCTTCATATGCCTGGCGGCGAGAGACAGGTCGAAGGAACTTCCATTTCTCGTCTCCCGACTCGTATCCAGGATCATAGATGTACGATGGCGTAGCTGCACCCGAGGCCTGCCGCGCTGTAATACATGCCACCTTCATGCCCAGAGCATGATAGATGCAACCCATCCAGTGGCAATCACGTTTGGCTAGGTAATCATTGACGGTTACTAGATGACATCCTTCGCCGTTGAGTGCATTGAGGTAAAGAGGCAAGGTAGCTACCAGAGTCTTCCCCTCACCTGTTTTCATCTCAGCTATCTTGCCCTGA
>Ga0114919_10003993_pt1 | contig 11867 bp, 10 predicted proteins | sample BlataG_FD_88682 | JGI IMG/M metagenome (GOLD analysis project Ga0114919, IMG submission 88682) | Deep subsurface microbial communities from Black Sea to uncover new lineages of life (NeLLi) - Black_00105 metaG | ecosystem: Environmental > Aquatic > Marine > Oceanic > Sediment | place: Atlantic...
TCTCCAGTGCCCCAATAAATACGTACCGCACGCTTTCCGCAACGGCGTTGATCGCCCCACCAATGCCTACGAATACGACCTTTGCGATGCTCGCGGCGGCAGAAAGAACCGTGTACAATGCAAGTTGAACCGCAACAACCGCGACTTGAAGGGCCTGAAACATACCCTTGATATAAGATATTGTAGTCGCGACCGTTATTAATACCGCGTTGATTTGACCAAACGCTGTCCCAATTCCGTGCGCCATCTTTTCTACCGTTGTCAACTCTCTTCCCGTTTCCCCGAGGCGCGGATTTACTCCCGTTATTAGTGATAAGAGCGCCTTAAACACCGCAACGAGGTTACTGCCCGTTTGCTTAATCAACGCAAAGTAGTGTTGTGCATTTTGTACGAGATGGTTAACTATGTCCGTTACGGTTTTTATTGCTCCCTCACCCCACTTAATCATTTCACCTTTGAACGTCGCCTTGAGGCGCTGCCATGCGTGCTTCGCAGTCTCCGCGACCTTTTCAAACGCAACGTTGGTGGCGTGGATAGAGTCTTCAACCGAGTCTGTTATCCGTTTGAATTCCTCAAGTGCCTTCCCACCGAGTGCCATTACACCCGTAAGTCCCCGTATGTTTGGGAAGAGTTTGCTCATCGCCTCGTTAAACTCGCGTTGGGAAGACGTTGTAGCCTTCAACCTTGTACGAATATGCTCCATATACCCAGCGAGTCCCATCGTGGCAATCGCGGCGGTGTTTAATTGAACTCCATATTTTTGCGCGGCCTCGATTGCTTGACTGGTCGGTTTTAGAAGGCCATTAAAGATTGCGCGGAGCGCAGTTATGGCCTGATGCGCATTTATACCAACCTTTGTTAGTGTAGCGAGCGCGGCCAGGAGGTGCGAGGACTTAACACCGAGATTAGCGGCCATTGTGGAAGCTCGACCGATAACTGCGGCAATATCTGCGAATACCAATTTACCTTCTTTAACCGTTTGAAACATCTCGTCTGAAATCCGCGTCGCGTGTTCTACTCCGAGTCCATAGGAATTAAGAATGGTAGTAAGACCGTCAACCGCAGTATCAATGGACGTCATACCCGCGATTGCAGCCTTGCCCGCGACTTCCATGAACTGGAGCGCCTTACCCGCGTCAACACCCGCTGAAATTGCCTGATAGAGCCCCTTTGTAACTACCTTTGCGGATTGTCCCAATCGACCCGACAACTCTAAGACACCCGCGCTCATCTTGTCCATATTGACGACGGAGGTATCAACGAGCGTCGCGACCTCGGCCATCCCATATTGGAAATCTATCGCGGCCTTTACGGATGCTGCGCCAAGCGCTGCCATTGCAACACCGAATGCAAGCGCCATCTTTTTTCCAACACGTATGATCTTCGATCCCATCTGCGCGAAGGCCGCACTGGTCGTTGGGAGCTTTGCCCGCATCGTGGCAATGGCGGTACTCGCCTCACGCGCGCCCCGCTTTATTGACGCAACGGTCTTTTCATGTTGCCGTTGGATCTTTTTAAGGGTGACGGAGCCGTCGTCTTGGACGACGAACTCCAGTCGCATGTCTTCGAGGTTTGGCATTCTGTCGCGCTCTCGGTTTTGGCATGAACTTCATGGAGACTCCATGAAGTATCGTAATTTTATCTAACAGTATGGATAGCTCGCCCGTGTCCGTAACCTCGTATGCCCGTAGAACATCAAGCACCGCGCTTTTATTTAGCCCAACAATTGTCCCGAGCCCCGCGATGATAACCTGATCTTGAACCGCCCAGAAAAAGTCCCATGCCTCTAAATTCTCTGGCAAGAGCGCGGGTTTGGGACAATTCCAACACGTGAACTTTAATCGTCGACGATCCTCACAGTTCGGAACATCGTGGTCTCGCCACTGTAAGGAACAAACGTGACAGGGTGGTCGAATTGGATCGAATTCCCATTCGGCCACCGCTACGAGTTTTTTACCTGTTCCTCTGCACTTGGACGATTAAAGTTACGAACGTTAGACGAGGTTTCAATGATCCACGCCCCGAGTTCGGGCACCGCGTCAACCAGCTCCGTTAACCCCTCGGCGTCGAATGCAATTACCGTATTGTCCGGCACGTCGGTCGGCTTTGTCAACGTTAGTTCGCGGATCGTTCCAACGGTAATGTTCTTCCAATCAACTACCGCCATGCGAATCACTTCCGTTGCCGCGCTTTCGTTGTCTGTTTGTTCGATGTGTCCTCGCGCCCGACGACTATACACAGATTTTGTGTGGCGGTTTATCGTCGCTACAAATCGCCGCGGCGGACAAACGCGGAGCTTAAACTCTAAACGTGGACTCGTTTGTCCCTCTGGCATCCATGTAAACCACTTCTCGTCTTCCGCATCCTTACGGATGAGGTCGGCAATTTTAACACCCATCTCTGCCTCCTATATACTTGATTTGTCGTTTACAACGACTACCTCAATGGGCGGTATGGCGCCGTCCATTGCCCCATCTAACTCTATAACCTGCGCGTAACGTCCAACCGCCGCAATAAACGGTGGTGATACGTGCGTGATGCGCGCCGCACCGAACTTCACCCGTACGGAATAGCTTTCCCGTGCAAAGCGAAGCTCGATATTGTGAACGGCGGTAGATGTAAGCCAAGCTAAACGTACCAAATTCTCCGCATACATCGTCAACTGCGCAGATGCTCTCACCGTACCAGGCCAAATTTCTTGGGCAAGCTGATAACCAGGCGAGAATCTACCTACCGCCGTATCAACTCGTATCGAAACAGAACCCTCTATAAACGCGCCCTGCACGACGTTTTCAATACGGAGCGCGGATTCTTCCGCGTGGTACGGCGCGTTCGCAGGTTCGTCGAGTACGGGACTAAACGGAGCATCGTACTCTTGTGCACGAAGACCGCGCACCTCGTAATCAACGCGTGAGTACCCAACCCGTGGAAAATAGAACGTCGCACCCACAACTCGACAACCATTATACCGAGTATATTTTGGTATATCTAACGTTCCGCGCTCAAATGTAAAACTGTAATTTCGTCCACGCGGACGAATTGTATGCGTATAAGGGTTTGAGCCTGACGTATCAACTCGTCCGCGCATCGCCGCCTTAATTAAATCAAGGTACGCCTCTGGAAACACGTGAGACGTAAAACGTCCCGTAACGGAGACGTGCCTGACAGATTTACCTCCCAGGTATCCATCGCGCGTCGGTCCGAACGCGGCATTTTCCGTCTCCCGTTGGAGACTATCGGATAGTACGACAAGTTTAACGCCGACTGGCGTGGCAGGCATTTGCCCAAATGTCTCCTCTGCGCAATATGCCAAAACTTGCCTGTACGGATAGATTTTCGCCATTAGATGGACGACCAACCGTTACGCGCGGTGTAGATGATGTCCGTATCCGTATCGTCATCATATATCGCACGGAACGGGTACTCCACCTGAATCGGACCTGCAGATGCTACGGCGGGCGTCGGGCTGCCACCTACGTACTTGACCTTTGGGAAACCAAACTGTGAGTAGTACCCATTCGCGGCCAATAGCTTAATGCGCAGTACGGACTCTGTTTCCAGCATGAACTTATTGTACAGATCAACACTGTTAAACAGGAGTGTTAGCGTTCCCGTAACCTCGCGCGTTAGTGGCGGGATATCGTAACGGAAACGGCTCGGTGCTGTATCGCACGCCTCGTCCGCGTTATTATTTACGGTGAACGCCGCTGCCACGACCTCTGCAATTTCCTCGAGCCCCGCGGCCTCGTACAACGTCATCTCATGGGAGACATACGGTTGCACGGTTGGCAAGTCGACCGCAGAATCCTTGCTCGATGTTCCATACACCTCTTCACGGGCAAGTATCCCGAACGTTGCGGTAATGATGTCATCTACCGGGATGTCCAACGCAAAGGTATTTACCCGACAACCAAGAAACAAGAAATAGTGGTCGTTTTCCGTAAAACCGACCTCGATTGCCAGTCCCCCAGTTGGAAATGCGGTAGCGCCCTTTACGACGTGTGTGTACGGTGCACTCCCCGACGTGTCCGACTCGCCGGCGAGACAGTGCCGAATAAACGTACAGTACCCTTCGGGTGCGAATGATACGGGAATCTCACCGCCGGGATGCTTCTTGCCACCCCGAACGAACTGAACCGCGCGAGAGGGATCAATCGATTCGTCGACATGCTCCGCTATCTCCGTTGCCAGACCCGCGCCGGGGCGGAAGCGAAGTCCCTTCCAATCGGCGCCCGCGGGATCTACACCCCACTCCGATTCTTCCTTCCAAATGATCCGTGATTGTGATCCAATTGCCTCTGTTGGATTTGGCATCGTTTTCTCCTTATATGTTAGCTTGACCAACCACTTCGTATTCCGCAACAACCTCCTGCATCATGTGCGCGCGGTTTTTTGTAAATACGTAGTGGGCGTCTTGCAATTTGTGATCTCTCAGGTAAAAACTCCGCAGTTCTTCGGGAACCTTTGGATTCGTCGAGAACGCGGTTACCAACATGTGATCTGCCTGATGGCACTTTACGATATCGAGTTCAAACGCCTCAAGGGCCTCCACAATATCTTCCGCGCCCGTCAAATCGCTTATGTCAATAACGGGTACCAAAGCATAGGAGAGCGTAAACTCCATAACTCCGCCGGGCAAATATCTCCGTGAAAGCCCCGTTGGTGTAACTATGATAGCCGGCGTTAAAACCGTGTGGATTGCGAGTTGTTTTATGTCAACGAGATTCACGGTAACCTTGTAGTCTGGCGGACCCGTGATTTTCTCAAGGTTGAATGCAGCGCACTTAATAATCCAGCGCTTGTAACTTGCCAAACCTAAACTCATTGTACTGACTCCTTTATCTTTCGCGCGAGGATAACCATCGCAATATCCTTATACACAGTTCGCATAAACCGTCGGACATTTTCTACGATATGCAACGCCTTGTGCGGAACTTGCCGAACGTATCGCGCATATATCCACTTATCGTATCGCTCCCAGAAGAATTTGAGGGCGCTCGCCGTTCGTGGATAAATCAAATCGGACCTTGGGCGCGAACCTTTCTCAAGAACTGCCAGTATCAGCGCCCCGTGCGGATCTTTCTCGGCTACATTATAGACGCTCCCCTCATAGCCGCGCGCACGTCGTTGTATCTCGTGCGTCCATCCGCCTCGTATTCGTCCCGTGCGACCGCGCGGTGTTATCTCCTTGAGCCTGCCCTCTGCCACCGCGCACAACGCGCCGATAATTTCTTTGGGCGCAGACTGTTGGAACGACTTACGAAGTCGATCAAGACTTAGTTGATTCCCCTTTTGATTGCTCAACTTCATTTGAAGTCGATACATTAGTCCGTAACCTTTTCGCTTAGAAGATTCTGGAATTTTTTCTCCGACGCCTCCGCGGCCCGCGCGAAGTTTTCCGCGCGCGTCATACGAAGTTCTGCATCGTCCGTAAGTGCTTCATGCGCACTCTGCCATGCGTTCCGCGTACGGAAAATAATCGCCTTGACATATTCTTTCAGCGCTTCCTCTAACCCATCTGGAATACTCGCCGAGACCTCACTGTCTCTCAAGTATGTAAACTTGATAATATTACCGCCCATTGCCGGTACATCTCCAAGAAAGAGGTACTTTATTCCATCGACGCTGAACACGTCCCATTGATACGCGAGCTTGTCAATTTTTCGTCTCCGCGACGTGCGTAGTTCTTCACCGATTTCTATTGCCGCAAAATCATATTTCACGCGGACTATCCGACCCGGCGGCGTTACCGTTGCAATCGAGGGACCCCAAAATAAATCAAGTACACGGATACAATCACTCGGGAGACTGTACTTCTGTACATTTGCCTGCGTCGTTATTGATCCAATTGCGTGTCCGAATCGGCTCATTCTGCGGTTTACTGCGCGACACGCCTCCTTAAGGGCGTTGTCCACCAAACTTGCCGAAACTTCGTCCGTGCCAGGGGCTCCGCATTCCTCACGCGCCAGCGTCTTGATTTCCGTTTCGTTTATCGACATTACCAATTACCCCTTCTAATGCTCCCGCGACGTTCTCATAGAGTACGTCGAGATCCAATTCGTGGAGGCAACTATACTTCCACTTACACCTAAACGCGTTCTCAAAACATGTCTTGCATCCATACAGCGCGGCAGTATCTATACCACGCACGCGCCTCGGGTATAGGGGGTGAGTGCTTATCTTTTCTGTCGCCCGCGTAGGTCCAAGTATCGAGACCATTGGAATCCCGGCAACGTGCGCAAGCCATTGAATGCCACTATCCGTGACCAACGCCGCATCGCACAACCTCATTAACTCGATTATATTTAACCAGGGGCGTTGCCCATACGCGGGAAAAATACCGCGCGCCTCGTCTCTCCAACAGTAGTTTTCGCTCTTGTCCGTAACGATGATATTGTACTTCTTAGAAAGCCGAATCGTAATTGCCCGCATCCGCTCTCGGCCAATTGACCGTACCGGTCCGCTTCCGCGTGCCTGTACAAAGATAATGGGGCGGCGCCTCGCCCTTCGTTGGAGATTATCCATGAAACTATGCGCCCATACCGCATCCTGTGACCCCGTTCGCAACGAATAATCGGGCGTAAACGTCTCGGGTAAATCAAAACCGCGCGTGAGAAATTGGTAGTACGCAAGGGCACGCGGAACGAGGAACTCGGGGCGTGGAGCCTCCAATTCAGAATCCCATGTAAGGTCACGCTCCAATATACCATCGAGACGAATCTCTCCAATGATTTCTTTCGTTGGTCGTTGTCCCGTAACGATAACCTCATCAAAGGTATCATCATTTTGAAATAGCGATAGATATTGGCTTCCACAAGCGAGTGAAAACGTGTATGGCAGTTGGCGCTTAATTGCCCGAATCGCGGGAAACAGCACAACGATATCGCCAAGTGCCCCATGTCTCCGTAGGAATACCCGTCCCGTCTTATACCGTAGGGCGATGCGTTCTAATGGATATGCACCTACGATAAAGTCTGTCCGCTCAGAAAGCGCATCACGAATCTCATCTGATACGGACCTCGGTCTCCAACGCGCGAAGCTCACATGTTGAACACGTCCATGAATAAGAATACTCATGCGGACGCGGGACTGTGATCCAATATAGATAACATCCGTTGAGTCGCCCAGTCGACGCGCTCTACGATCCTTTGAATTGGTACGTTCCTCATGCACTTTAATTGTCCCCTACACGCCGCGAAACTAAAGAAACACGGCTCACAGTTAAACTCTCGATTTAGTTCAATTGGGATAACCCAACCCCTATCGTATGAGGGATGAAATGCACCGCGCTCTTGGATCCGCGTCGGCCCATAAAAACAAATAACGGGCCTATTTACCACGTGCGCGAGGTGTAAAAATGAACTCTCCATTGAAACTATGAACTTACAGTGTTTCAATATTTCAATAATTTCACGAAACGTCGCCTGCGGAAATTGAAACACGTTGTCTCCACGCAACTTTGCAAAGAACTGGTGGTCTGCGGGATACACCGCAAACCCCGCACGCGTTAAATATCGTACGATTGCCACGATTCTATCGAACGGTAATGCCCGCGAGGTCTCGTTACCTCGAACTTGTACCGCGATCAATGGACGGTTAATCCCATTTGTCCATGCCCGCGCCCGCCGCTTATCTGCATCGGTTGTAACTATTGAAAAGTCCTGCTCGTGTTCTGCCGCCCGCATCGCGCGCAAGATGCCGAGCGCTTCCGCGTAGATGAGATGTCGTCCCATCTTCTCGTATCTGTTTCCTCGTCCCGCATGATCCTTTTCTACAACGCCCTCGAGCGACATGCCAAAATCTAAGGGAACGGTGCGCGTCTCGTGTTCGGTGTGGACCTTGAAGTGCCTTGTCTCCGAGGGTTTTAGCAGATTGACGTGTTTATCGACGGTGAATAAATGAACCGTCATCTGCGGATAGCATTTCATCAACACACGGAGCACGGGCAACAGCATGATAATATCGCCGGTGCCGCCGCGCCGCGCAACGCCGAACTGCATTTGCGGAATTTTATTAAAAATCTCCGTTGGTGAATTTGCAAAGCCCACCGCCTCGGGGTCCGCAACGATGCGACCTTCTTCTAATGCGCCGTCTATCGCCCAGCCGGGCAGGAGGCGCTTAGACCTCCCACCCTGCTCGGCGATTTGTAAGACCCTGCTACGATTGTAGCGGATCACATTACTCTCCTTTGTCCTACGACGACACGATGGTCACGGTTGCGAACATTTTCGGTTCGCCGACCACCGTGTCAATCATCTGAAGGGCCAACGCGGAATGAGAACCGTCGGTCGTGTTCAATACGGCATCCGTTGTAAAGGGTGCCTGGAACACGAAAAAGTCGATTCCACTCTGGCGTTTTCCGCGTTTCGTGGTTACCGCAGCGAGAATCGCCTTGTTGGTATTCATCCACGGAACGTAGATTATGATCCAGACCCCGAGTCGGGTCGCCAACGTTCCCATCGGGATTGCCAGGGTCTGATCACCCTGAATCATCCCAAGAACCCTATCATCAATGAGCTTAAACTCTCGGTCCGCAAGATTGCCGAGAATCTTTATGACGGTAGAGCCCGCGAGGACAACGTTGGGACGGTAACCCTTCTCCGCGACTACCAGTAGCGCCGCCTCTTCCATCGCCTTCAGGAGCTTCAAATCCTGAGCGCGTTGCTTTTCAGGATCTGTCGCGTATGCACCAGACGGAAGTTCCGCATGGTTCACATTACCTGCGTGCGACGCGGCAAGGATCAACGCTATCGCCTCCGCATCCGCTTCGAGTTGAAGTCTGTCAATGGCCTCACGGAGACCATCGGCCAACGTGTCCTCGCCAAGTTCCTTCGAACCAGCAAGTCCACTCTCGACGCTATACGCATAGCGCAGCATCTTTGATTCAACCTCGTAGTCGATGAAGGAAGCGTTCTGTTTTATTTCTCCAACGTCCGACGCGAGTTCGGTATGTCGGGCGTAGGTGTAGTCGACGGTTTGTAGGTCGCGCGCGTCCGCGCCCGCGGTCGTCGATCCCTTGGTCGTGGTCAATTGGGCAGCCTTCTTACGGATCTTCCCCTTGACCGACGTTACCATGTGGAGGTTAGCAATGCGCGGTAAGAGCGCACTCCAAACCGTTTCTGGGATGATTTCTGCGAGCAGTGCGGGAACCTCTCCAACTCCGATGTCTGACTTTGACGCCTTGGCCTCTTGAACCTGCAGGGCTCTCAAAACCATCTCTTCTGCGAAGCGCCGTCGGTATCGGTCGACCGCCGATCCACCAAGCATTCTCCCATCAAACATCGCAGTATGAGCGCTTAACAAATCGCGCAGCTTCGGATTCTCAGTGCTGAGATCCGGTCGTGCAGAGATTCCGCGTGCGGCCTTCATGACAAAGGCGCTGGCTTCCAGCAAATCTTTAATCATGATCCATCTCCTTGTTACAGCACTTATGTACTGAACACCGCCTATGCGGTATTCTTATTCCTTTCTATGGGTGTGCCCTTGAGGTCCTCGGAGATTTCTTGACCCCGCTTGCGGAAAATTGCTTCTCCCGCATTTGTTTCCGGGGGCTCCTCGGTTCCACCAACGGCCTCGCGTTCCTGCATCTCACCGTGTACCTCACCTCTCTCCTTAGACGAGAGAAGTTCGGTAACGAACTTCCGAGCGGCCTCGAGCCGCGCATCGAAAGTTTCAACCGTGCAGTAACCGAACGATAGCGCCTTCAGGACTTCATCCCGATAGGGCTCATCGTTTGCCACCTTTTCCTTGAGCGCATTTTCCGTTAGCGCTTCTGGTGGCGTTAGCTTTTCAATGTCCGCTTTCAACGCGGTAATTTCTGTCTCGCGCTCAGAAATCTTTCTTTTGAGCGCCTCCAACGCATCACCGCGCGACGCAATTTCCGAGTTTAGCTCGGAAAGCTCGTGCTCGTGCTCTCCCTTCGAGACGAACTCGTCGGACTGGAGCACGTCGAGTTTACCTTCCACGCCCGAGAGCGCGGCAGTAATTGACTCGTCAACAATCGCTTTGACTTCTGTTACATCCATATCTTCTTCCTCCTCTACGGTTTGTTCCCTGTTAAACGTTTTAATTTCCGCACCCTCGACCGACTCATTAGAAACGAAGTCATATCCATGAAGCCGGTAATCATCGCAAATAACATCGAAGGTCGTTCCATCTTTTTCTTCGCTCCGCGTACTGCCGCATCCGCGCGACGACACGCCGGGGATAAAGCCCGTCTTAATTAGACTGAATAAATGCCGCCCCTTGACATTATCTTCAATCTCAACGAGGAACTCTCCCCAGACCTCCTTTCCATCTATCCATGTCCGTGTTAGACGACCTACCCCATCGTATAGGCGCTCGCCTACTATCATAAGTAGGCTAACGGGTGGATGATCTAAAAGCGAGAGCGACTTTCCGCGTTCCGCCGTTGCATTGAGCGTTTTTGTTTCACGCTTCAATATCGCCAACGGATAAATTCGCCGATTTTTATTCGGTTTATCCGCGAGCTGTACCATCGCCTTGATGCGGAGAAGTCCCGCGAGACCCGTATCCGTTACAACTTCTTCCCAAGAGAAGTGTTCTCGATCTGGTTGAAATACCTCGACTATCATGTTCTGCGGAACATCGGTACCCGCCTTCTCATAAACGCGCGCCGCGAGCGCCTCCAAGAGCGTCATGTATGACGCAATCTGCGCGGCCCGATCCATCGAATCTGCGCTCGCCCTTTTCCATGGCACGGACTTACCAAACTGGCCCGCGTGTACCTCAAGGTGTCGCCTTACGCCACCCATGTCCGCGGTCGGGATCCCCTTCACACCTCCGCGCGCGCCGCCGAGCACTTGAATACCTGCACGAACACCGGCCCATACGACGCACAACTTTCCATTAACGATGTCGTGATGCGGTAACTTGCCCGCCGTAACACCGTCGATGTTTGGATCGACCCAGGCGCAACACTGTAGCCACGCCTTTTCCCCGCGCGCCGCGACGACTCGCTTCTGTGCCGCCGCCGCGTCCCATTTAGTCCCAATCGGCGCCTTTGGCGGTCGATGCACCGATACTGCCTTTTCTATCGTCATTTCTGTTCCTCCCTTTTTGCCCGTCGCGGGCTCGAAACGTATCGGCCTGTAGCCATGATCCTTCAACCATTTCTTCGCAGCCGACACGGACCAGATGCTCGCAGTAAATCTTATTGACTGTAACTCCGTTTTCTGGACCTTCGTTATACCCCATATTGCATGAATGCCGCGACCAAACCTATTATTCTGTCTGCGGAAGCGGATATACCTGCTGGGCGCCTTTAACCGTGCCGCGTGCTCGTTTGGATACGGCTCGTTTAATACGTCGAGCGAGTCCGCCTCCGCGTCCCACGTCTCGTTCGCCTCCCACCTATCGAGGTCCACGTTCTCTGCGGGTATTGGGATCGCCCCACAGTTTGGACAAACGTCCACCCATTCATCACCGCACGATACTCTACCGCAGCCGGGACAGACGTACATTCGCTCGTCTATATCTTTCCTTTGTTCCGCCATTTCCGTATCCTCTTTTTATCTCCCACGGTCATCTCCTCGCTCAACTGCGAGGCAACTGCGGCGTTATCCTTAGCCCGCGCGTTTTCAAGTCCGCGCGCCACACGTTTGAGCGCCCGCGCGGGACGAATTCGTCCCAACAGCGCCCCAAGAAATCCCGGTACGAACAAAAACAATATAATTACAAGAACGACACCTATCAGACCCATGCCCCAAAACCAGCGGAGAATCTTTTGCCACCATGAAAACTTCGGGCCCTCGCGTTCCGCGCCGAGTGTAAAACGTTTCTCGATATCCTTCTTTGTTACCAGCACCGCGCCTTCCGCGGCCGTAACGTGTCCGCACTTGGGACAA
>Ga0114919_10003994_pt1 | contig 11867 bp, 9 predicted proteins | sample BlataG_FD_88682 | JGI IMG/M metagenome (GOLD analysis project Ga0114919, IMG submission 88682) | Deep subsurface microbial communities from Black Sea to uncover new lineages of life (NeLLi) - Black_00105 metaG | ecosystem: Environmental > Aquatic > Marine > Oceanic > Sediment | place: Atlantic...
CGCCATTTTGAGATTCGCGAAAGCTGCCTCAGGATTACGCCATACGGACAAACAAACCGGCAGTAGGGACGACCTATGAACACACCTACCAGTAAAAAGCACGCTCCCAGAATCAGGATGTTCAGGTTTCCACTCAAGCGGAAAAACGAAACAAACGGGTCATACCTGCATATGACAAAAGCGCTGCCGGTGGCCGCAAACAGAACCGCTATTCCCAGGTAAACATACGCGAACAACCGCAGGCCGCTTTCCAGCCAACTCGGCACCGCGACAGGGCGCAGCAGTACCAAATCCTGAATCGCCCCCAGGGGACATACTGCGGCACAGAAGGTCCTGCCGAAAAACAGCGTAAATACAAGTGGCAGCAGAAAAAATACCGCAGCCCCGACAGGAATTGCATAGTCGCGGTCAAAAACCGACAATGTAATATTCTGAATTGCTCCTATCGAACAGACACACCCCTTTCGCCAAAAGCCAAAGTAAAGCAGTGAGAACACTGTCAGAGCAAAAATTGCCCGTCTGCTGCGCCTGTTCAAAACAAAATATGCGGACAACCCAAGCGCCACGAAAAGCAGCACAGCGTCTATGTATTCGTAAATGTTCTGACGTGGAGGCGGAGTAGTAGGGCTGGGCAGCTCATAGCCGCTCTCGAAATCAGGTGGAGGAAAGTTTTCAATCCCTGATGCGACACCGCACGAAAGCAGGAACGAACCTAAGCCGATTATGATATAACCAAAACGTATCATTAAGCGTGGTCCACCCCGTTAGAAAAACCTCTTGAACGCAAGCGTGAGTGACCTACCGTATTATTTCTAACGGGCTCGACGCTCTTGAGCAGGTAAGGTTTGTCTGCAGGAACCCGCTTAAACGCCCCCGAAGGACAAGCCGCGGCAATCGAGCATTCGTTACAATTCAAACATCGGTCGTGCCGTACCTGAAGAAATAGTGCCCCATTGCCGAAGGTATTACAGCCCTTGACGCATTTGCCGCAACCCATACACAGTGCTTCGTCGATCGTGTGCTCGTAATAAGGGTCCTCAACAAAAGTGCGTTTTATCGCTCCTGTCGGACAAAGTTGGTTTTCCGCGCCCTCGGTGATATCAAGGGGCTCCGGCCCAAAGAAGCCGAAGCAGATTTCGCAGTATCCACATACCGCGTATGCGTGCACACACTTTACCGCCGATTCTTCAAGCACGCAATACGTCGCACAGTTGCCGCACGCAACACACGTGTATGGGTCGATCTGCCAGAGGGTATCCGACTTCCTGCTCTTGCTGCCGAGAAAACCAGCTGCACCGCCAAGACCGGCTAAGCACGCCCCCCAAACACTGTCTCTCAAAAAATGGCGCCTGTTAACACCGTTCTTATTTTCCGCCATCATCTATTCTCGCTAAGACCTCTTTCGCCGATAGGGCCTGTGGTAGGGCACACTTTTGGAAAACATCACAGCCCCGGCAAATTCCGCGATTAATACATTTGCCCTCTCGCGCTAATCTTCGCCTCCTGGCAAAAACGGACCCGCCAGCCGCTCCCAGCACTCCCAAAGTCGCATACCGCAACACTGCTGTAATCAGTTGTCGCCGGCTCTGAACCTGTCCAAGACGTTTCCTCATTATTTTGCCTTAATCCTTGTAAATATTCTCACGACATTTTTAATTGTATCCAGCACGAAAATCCGTCCGCCGGCGTCAACTGCCACATCAAAACCTCCGGCCTGTCCTCCGGAGACCATTTCATCGATACGGTTTGTGCCGCCTTCTACCAATTGTTCCGGCCCAGCTACGACACCTACAAAAGCACCATCCGCGTCATAAATTTTGACGCGTATCAGGCCCTTCTCACAAGTGACAAAACTTTCATCTTCAAGTATGGCAAAATTAACCGGATTGCAGCAACCGCAGAAACCCTCCACATTCATCGAAAACTCGCCCCACCAAAACTCAAGGTCGCCGTCAAATGTGTATGCTTCGATACGTTGCCGTCCGGGATTGACCACTCGCAACAGCCCATCGCGACCAATCGCAAGGTCGAAGTAAGGACTCGGTACCACAAAGCCCGGAATATTTCTATCCACGTCCTTCTTGCCGATACGGTTGATTAACTTACCGGCCGTATCGTACCGCAGAACAATTCGATTGCCCGCATCCGCAACGAAAACGTCGTTCCTTGAAACAACTATACTGGTCAGGACCGCATCATCACCCAGACTCTTCCAAGCTGCTACCTGCTTTCCCTGGCCATTGTAAACCTCCACGTGGTTCTTCATCCCGACATAAATCCTGCCGTCCCCGGCCACTGCCAAACAACCCGGAGGTTCAGTAAGTTTGATCTCGTCAAGCAAATCGCCATTTTCAGAAAGCACACGAATGGCTTTATCACCGGCTACATAGATAGTTCCATCGGAATCCACTGCAATACTTTGTGAATTGCCAAAGCTGGTACTTATCAAGCCGGTTGCTTCTTCATATAGAATCAAATTCGGGTCAATCTTTGCCAGGTCTTCGATATCGTAGTCGAACTCTTTACCAAGGCCGCTGCCTTTTTTACCTGTCGTGTCAAAGCGTACCAAGGCAGCAATGGCAATGGCAACAGCTATGACAATAAGCACACCCACCAATATTTCATTATTGGTTGCCGCTAATGGCCTGTTCATTTTGGCACCTCATCAATTTTTACACCTGTGCCTGTATTACAGAGTGCAGGCACCACAGGTGCAGGCAGTTGAAATTAACGAACACTCATTATAACAAGTAAATCCTTCACATTCAACGTAACCGCTCTATTGCTCGGCCCCCCCTCGGTGATATCGAGACATATCATTCGCGTCAAGTCACGCAAAATCAATCTGCCGGATGCAACCGCCATAGGCGCCCAGGAGTCAGGCCCATCCAGCACCTTCGCTTCAGCAAGTTCCACGTAACCCGCCGGTGTCGCCTCAGCCAGAGTCAGCACTCCAGAGTCATTCATAACATATATCAGTCCATTGGTGATAGTATATGGGCCAAGTCCAAAACGATTGCTGCTTGAGCTGGTCCAGACAACCTCGCCACTCAAGTCAAGACAGGTCAACTGCCCATCGGCGCCAACGCCGTAAATATAGCCATCGTGAAAGATGGGTGTATGTTGCGGCGAGCCAAACACCTCCGGTTCAAGGTGAAAAACCGGCTGTGCAGCTATCTTACCCCCGTTCCTGTCTTCGACAGAAGACACGGGGGCCAATTGCAGCAGCATGCTTCCTGCATTGTACCCGCCTGACAGAAAGATCAGCCCTTCGTCCACCACTACAGGCGACGGAACATTTGCAACACGAATCTTCCACTCGGTTGTCTCCCACAGGATGCTGCCATCCTCCGCGGAAACGCCCACCACTGCTCCGCTGGCGCAATAAACATACATACGCCTGCCTGCAAATTCGGTCGGTATTATGGACGAATGTGTCATCACCCAACCGTGCGGGTTGGGACTTTGCCAGACAATCTCGCCTGTCTCACAATCCACCGCCATCATCAAGGTGTCCCCCCCGACGGCAATTATCGCCTTGCCATCATCGATAAGCGGACACTGTCCCGCATACCAGGGCGGCACCTTTGCCTTGAAATCCCTTACCAAATCCAGCATCCAGCGAAATTGTCCTGTCATCGAATCCAGACACGTCACATGACATTTCGGTCCCAATGTCACAATATAGTTCTGCGTTACCGCCGGTACAGTTCGACTCATCCCGTGATTGCGTTTCACCTTGACAGGATAAGAGTACCGCCAGATTTCTTTACCATCCGCAAGGGACAAGCACCGAATCGCATCGGCTTGTTTTTGGCGGTCGTAATCCAAAACGTACACTCGCCCGGCCAAAATCGCCGCCCCGGCGTGTCCTTCTCCGACCTCGATAGACCACAGGACCCTGGGCCCCGCTGCAGCCCATGTCCTCGCGGGGGCAACTGCCTCACTGCTGATTCCGTTTAAGTTCGCCCCCCTGAACCGCGGCCAGGAGCCGGGCAAATCAGCCGGCACCCCGTCAAACTTAACCAGCTCTCCCAGAAGTTCTACTGCCCCTTCTTCATCCACGACCGTCCGTAAAACCCTATCGATACCGGGCAATCGTTCGGTAAGCTCCATTGCCGGGTCACCCCCAAGCAATACGTACAGCGAAGCCACCCCTGCAATGACCAATCCGACCGGAATCATCCTGACAACAACAAGCGCCTTTGTGTGCATCTGGTCAATCATCTGTAAGAATTCGGTACCCATTTTGCAATAAGTCGCAAAATGAGAAACTTCCCTAACGTTTACTCATTCCTCAGTGCATCCAATGCTCTGCCCCGAAGCGCAAAGACCGTCGCAATCCATATCCACAAGACACCGCTGAGCCCTATAGCGGCAATCGTCAGCGTTAGTGAGAAATACGGCACTTCCGCCCCAGGTGAACCTAACACAGGCCCAACCGCTACCAACGCAGCCACAACTCCACACGCCAAACCACAAAGCAGCAGACCGGCGTGCTCGTAAAACACCATCCGCTTGAGTGCGACTTTGTCAAATCCCAAGGCCCGCAGCATTGCAAGCTCACCTCGCCGCTCAAGCACGTTGCGGAGCACCACCAGACCAAGCCCCACACTGCCAAGAATAAGCCCTAGGCCTCCGAGCAATTGGAATATCGACAGGTATGTATTTTCAACGGCATTGAACACTGCCAGTCGCTGCGTCGCCGGCATAAGTTCCAGCCCGAAATCCTTCAATCTCGCCGAAAGTATGCCCATCACCTCGCCGGTTTTTTCCTCGTCAGAATCCACCAGGAACATTCTATATCCCTCCTCCGACGGGAAACGCCTGGCAAACTCATCCTCGGCAATAAGTAAGCTCCCCTGCAGGATTGAATTTCTCATTATTCCAACGAGGCGCAGCCGAAATCTTCGCCCTTTCTCATCACTATACTCAAGCTCATCTCCAATGGACAAGCCGAGCGCCCAGATAATAGTGGGATAATCCCCAATTGCCGGCACCATATCTTTGCCCAGGTCGCGATTAAGCAGTTGCCAGGCGTTTTCCTTCTCAGTTCCTTCAATTGTTTCTCTGAATCCAAAAGCACCGCGCATCTGCAATTGCTCCGGTTGTACTCCCAGCAGACGCGGCTTCTGGGCTCGATTCAGATTAAGACAGCTCGCATCATCTCCATCGTGCACCCGCAACTGAACTATCCGTATGCCTTCAAGGCCACTGTCATCCAGGCCGAGCGACTGACGCCCGGACCTGCTGTTCAAATCATGCAAAATAGCTATGGCTGATTCACCAAACAGCGCAAAGCCCCCCGTACCTGACTGTCTTTGCTGAGCCTGAGCCAGGGGATTATGCCGATTTGCCCCCACCGCAATAACCAGAAAAACCCCGCACGCAAGCAGCCCCACAACGGCCAGACTTCGTCCGCTTCGTCTCGTTGAATTGCGCAATCCCAGATGAGCCAGCCCCGTTAGAGACCCAGCGGAAAAAGTCTCTAACGGGGCCAGCGATACCCCCCGTTTTTGCCTTCGCAAGAAGGCACGGGGGCTCCAACCGCGTCCCACCAGCCTTAACGAGGCCTGACTTAATCCAAGTCCAGCAATCAAGAGTAAGGACCCGGCCCCAAAAAACGCACCGGCCACAGCGCCACTTTCACCGGTGGCCATAATAAAAAGCAGCACTGCTGCCCCAACCACTGCTACAGCTGCCACCCATAACCCAATGTTGCGTTTCGAGGCCGCCCCGGCCGCAAAAAACTGCCATCCCAAATCGCCGGCAAGAAGCTCGCGGGCCGGCCGAAACAACTGTTTACGCAAGGTCAACCATATTGCAATCAGAGCGATAGCTACTCCAACTAACGCTCCCGAAAACAGGGAAGACGGTTTTGCATAAAAATGTATAGCCGAACCGCTCACCGCCACTCGCCAGACAGTTGCAAGTCCGTAAATCATCGCCTTAGTATAAAGCAGCCCGGCTACCGTTCCTGCAATTGCTCCGAGTACCGCCAATATCCCGCCTTCGATAAATAGCAGCCGCCTCAGCTGCTTCGGCGAAAACCCCACCGCCAGCAACATTCCAACCTGCTCGCTGCGGCTCTCAACGCCAAATACAAACACAAGACCCATCAGCACTACCGCAGCCACGATAAGAAACATGCTAAAGCCCAGGAAAAGCTGACCGAAATCAGTTGCTTCATCCCCCGCTTTTATGCCGCGCGAACGTACGGATTGAAAATACAGTCCTACCGAAGCAGGCTCAACTGCGTTTAACAGCCCTCTAACTATACTTTCCTTATACGCACTGTCACCCGGGTAGCGTACCGCCGTCAAGTTTCCGTACCTGTTACTCCAGATTGCCTGGCCGGCCTTAAGGGTAACTAAGGCCTTGGGCGTACCACGATATTGGTCCCAATACTTCTCATCTTTGTCGCGTATCTTATCAAGGTCGATGGGGACACCCGGCTCCCAGTCCCTGCAATTCTCCACGTCCGCCAGGCCGGGGAAATCCGGCATCAATTCAGGGTCCACTCCGAGCTCGTCCATAGGCACAATTCCGCGAACACGGAAAGTGCTTTTCTGCTCCTGAAGCTTTCTCATCGGCCCGAGGACAAAATAGGTCAGCTCAACCAAGTCCCCTTCTTTGGCCCGGAGGTCATCAGCAAGCCACTGGTTGACCAGAATTTCGTCATCTTGCATATTCATTGCAATAACGCTATCGGCATCTGCCGAGGGCCCCATAGCTGTTACCATCGAATACGGAGCCGTCCTGTTACCCGAACGCAACTCGTTCACGAAATAACTCAAGACTCCAACAGCGCCGTCGGCCGCATTCATCGCAGCCTCAGCCACAGATTCGTCAATGAATATCCGCCTGCTGCGTATCTCAAGCACGTCCTGGCGGTCCAGCTCACGAAGTTCAAGCTCCGCATCGGCAGGCCGCCAACATCTTCTTATAGCTTCATTTGCCTTTTCAATCGTTACGCTACCTTTCACATTCGCAGCGACTAACAGCATGTTGGCTTGGGCGCTGCGGTCGAGTTTCTCCTGCAGCCACTGTATCGGCACAAAGACATTCAATGGCGAAATTTGATTCGCCTGCAGATTGAAGCGACCAAACTCTGATTCCCTCGCGACTGCCTGCACCCTTAGCCGAAATGCCATCGACAAATCCGAATCCGGCATTAGCAGTGTATCCCGCGGCATCAGAGCCGGTTTACCAATTCGCAGCACAACCTCATCCCCGACCTCAACTACAAGTCTCGCCGCCAGCGGTTCGTTTAGGACCACCCCCTCACTCCAATTGTCATCGAAAGGATTTGTCCCTGCTCCAACCTCAAAAAAACGCCCGTCAACACCGAGCACCTCAATTCTGTTTGCTCGTTTTGTGTCATTGTTATTGGCGATCAGGCCGCGTAATTGCAACACAGGCGCCACCGTCGTATCCAGCTCTGCCGCCAGCTCGTCTGCCAATTCAGCTCTGAAGAACCTGTTTTGTGGAACAAGGGCATACTGGGCTGCACCCAACCGAGCATCTACCATCTCCTTAAGACTGTAACACACTGAATCGCCCACAACTAAAGCACCCGTAAAAACAGCGGTACTCACCACAACAGCGAGCAAAACTGCCAGGTTCGTTCTCCAGTAAAAGCCAAGGCTTCTTTTAACAAGTCTCCACAAACTCATCTCAGCTTGTCCTATTTTTCAACACGCCATCGCTCAATTCAAACACTTCTCCCATGTGCTCGGCGAACCGGGCCGAATGTGTTACCACAATCAATGTGACTGTTTCACTGCGGTTTAACTCAACCAGCAGTTCCGCTATGTTTTCTGAAGCGTCCTCATCCAGCGACCCGGTCGGCTCATCAGCAAGTAGCAGCCTGGGCCTATTAATCAAGGCCCTCGCAACCGCTACACGCTGCCTCTGCCCCCCTGAAAGCTCACCCGGCCGATACAGTAACCAGTCTTTTAGCCCCAAGCGCTCCAGCAAATCAACTGCCCTTTCCTGGACATCTTTTCTTGAGACAAGCTTTTTATCCATAAGAGTTGGCACCAGGACATTTTCAAGCACGGTGCACTGGGGCAAAAGATGATGCAGCTGGAAAACAAAACCGATTTCCCTGTTGCGGATTCTTGCAAGCTCGGGCTCATCCAACTTGCCGAGGTCCTTACCGTCAAACAATACTCGCCCCGCAGTGGGACGGTCCAAAGCACCAATTATGTTAAGCAGCGTACTCTTGCCGCTGCCCGATGGCCCTACTACGGCGAGGGACCGGCCCTGCTCAATCTTGAGCGTTATATCTTTCAAAACACAAACATCCTCAGTCCCCCCGGGCGTCGGATAACTTTTTTCAACGCTAACCAGTTCGAGCATAATTGTCCTCACAGAGACTATCCCACAACTTCTTTACATATACGCACCATTTCTTTAGCTGTTTGGGCAACATTGAATTTCGCAAACACCGCTTCTGTCGCCGGTTATTTCCAATAACTCACAATAATTCTCATAAAGGCGAACTCCAATGTTATCGCCCGGCATAAAACGCATATACATAACCATCATCGCTGCCCACAACAACCACCCCGCCGGCTACAGCAGGCGATGAAGTTATTGGCTGGCCAACTTCATACGACCACAGCTCTGTCCCGTCAGAAAGCCTGAGCACATAAAGCCGCCCATCTTCTGAGCCGACAACTATCTTATCCCCGCAGATAACGGGCGAACTGTCAACTTCCCCAAGCGTCCGAAATGTCCAAACCACCTTCCCATCATTGCGGTCAAGGCAATGCACTCGCCCATCCCGTCCTCCAAACACAACCACGTTCTCACTAACAGCGGGCGAAGAAAAAAAGGGAGAATCCCCCGCCGAATATCTCCACAAAATTTCCCCGGCAGTAATATCAGCGCTGATGAATACATTATCGTAATTGCCCGCATACGCCCGTCCTTCGAAAAATGCCGCAGAAGCTGCAATGAATGAGCCGGTATCAATCTGCGCCTGCCTACTGCCGTCAGCGACAGAGACGACGTGAATCATCGCATCACAGCCACCAAAGACAGCATTGCCTTCACCGACCGCAGGCGAGCCATTTACGAAGCTATCCGTTTCATAGGTCCACATAACTTCACCACCTGCAGAATCCACACAATGCAATTTGCTGTCGTAGCTACCCACAAGTATCCATATTCCCTGCCCGTTTGGTGAATGGGTCCAATTAGCAGCTCCGAGAATCTGTCCATCCGTCTGATATTTCCACTTGAGTGAGCCACTTTTTGCGTCAAGCGCGTACAGGAAATTATCCGATGACCCCACAAAGACTGAACCATCCACCACACAGGGCGATGCTTCAACGGCACCTGCGGTTCGATATGCCCACACCTGGCGCCCGTTTGCTAAATCAATTGCGTAAATATTTGCGTCGGATGAGCCGACAAAAACAAGACCATCATCGATTGCCGGTGATGACTTGACCTGTCCGGCAGTTTTGAATTTCCAGGCAAGCGCCATCGAATCCGGCAAAGCCCCTGATGCTCTGCCCAGAAGCCTCTGTCCACCCCGGAACATAGGCCAATTGCTTCCGCCCTGGAGGACCACTTGCGGCTGCACAGTCTCTTTGATTATTTCCTTGCTGCCAAATTCAGACCGGCCGGTTATCATCACTGCAAGGGGTATGCACGCACCGACGATAACAACAACTGCTAAAATCGTTTTAATCGAAACTTTCATATCGTAATTCCCATCGCTGCCCACTGTAACATCGAAAGGTAAAACCAAACTGTTCGACGTCAACACAAGTGCCGCCGTAATGGACTTTCCATTCAATAAACGCTTCCAGTTTTTTCCCAGGCGAAAGTGCCATTCTTACTAATAACAGGCATTTTAACCGCTATCTCGTTTTTCTTCAATGAGAATGTGCATTCTCCACGTTCACTATTGTTTCTTAATCTAATTTTTGCTAAAGTACGGGTAGGGGAATGAGCGACAGTTAAGCGCGATCATTCTTCTATTTAGAATGGCTAAAGTGGGCAACAGGAGAATACGGTCTGGTTATAACACCTGGTACTTTCACGCAGCAGGCCAGGACTTTGCCGTGAGCAAGCGATATTGAGTTGCTGGGAACGGATTGGTTGGTTTAATCTTTTGAGCAAGGGTAACAGAATAATAACGAGAAAAGCATTATCATTGGTGATAATCACAGGGTGGCTATTTAGCAGTCAGGCTTCTGCCGCAGATTGGCCCCAATGGCGAGGCCCTAATAGAGATGGTCTCTGGCAGGAAAAAGGTGTTGTGCAGAAATTTGACAGCCGGAAGTTGCCAATCCGCTGGCGCGCTGAAATAGCGGGCGGCTATAGCGGGCCGACCGTCGCCAACGGCCGCGTCTATGTTACCGACCGCCTGACTGTCCCAACTCAGCTCGAGCGAGTCCACTGCTTCGATGCAATGACCGGCGACAAAATCTGGTCTTATGCTTATGAATGCATATACAAAGGATTTGACTACCGTGACGGCCCACGTGCTGCGGTCACCATCGACAACAACCGCGCTTACTCGCTCGGCACTATGGGTCACCTCTTCTGTTTCGATGCAGCAAAGGGAAACGTCCTCTGGAGTACGGACCTCAATACCAAGTACAAAATCAAGATTCCCACGTGGGGTATTGCCGCCTCACCACTGGTTGAAGACGGTCTGGTCATAGTACAAATCGGCGGCAAAGACAACGCCTGCATAGTCGCCTTCGATAAAATCACCGGGAAGGAAAAATGGCGAGCACTGAACGACTCCGCATCCTATTCTGCGCCAATCGTCATCAACCAGGCCGGCAAACGGGTCCTCGTCTGCTGGACCGGTGACCGCGTCGCCGGCCTCAACCCGGCTTCGGGAAAACTCCACTGGGAGCATCCCTTCGCATCCATTCAGAACGTCACGACACCGGTCGTTCATAAAGATTTCCTATTCGTATCCAGTTTCTTTGCCGGTTCAACATTGCTCAAACTCCACACCGAAAAACCTGCAGTTAGCCTCATCTGGCAAAGAAAAGGAGAAAACGTAAGAAAAACCGACAGTCTCCACTGCTGCATATCCACTCCTGTGCTGCAAGGCGATTACATTTACGGCGTGGACAGCTACGGCGAACTGCGATGCCTCGACCTGTACAGCGGCGACCGCATCTGGGAAAGCCTCGACGCCGTTCCATCAGCTCGCTGGGCCAACATTCACTTGATACGGAATCAAGATAATATATGGATGTTCAACGAACGCGGCGAACTCATTATCAGCAAACTCTCACCCAAAGGTTTCCGTGAAATCAGCCGTACAAAACTTATCAATCCTACGTTGGGACAGCTCAACCAACGCGGTGGGGTCTGCTGGTCCCACCCTGCCTTCGCATACAAACACATCTACATCAGAAACGACGAAGAACTCATCTGCGCAAACCTTTCCAGCACTGATTAAATATCACTACCAAAGCACCAATCGAAAACAGTATTTGGTATCTTCAGCGAGCTTGTCAGGTTTTAGCGGATTATAACGACTCGGATGTGCTCCAGCACTGGTTCATCTACGGCAATTACATAGATGAAGTTCTGCGGATGACCGACAGCGATGCCAACGATTATTACTACGTCCACGACCATTTATACAGCCCGGCGGCCTTAATAGCCGCCGACGGAAATGTTGTAGAGCGTTATGAATACGATGCTTACGGCAAAGCAACTATACGCGATTCGCAATACGCGATACGCAATACGAGTCTTTACAATAATCCGTACTTGTTTAGCGGCCGAAGAGTTGATATACTGGATACCTGTTCTTTGAAAATCCAATACAGCAGAAACAGATATTACGACTACTACACCGGCCGATTCACAACACA
>Ga0114919_10003995_pt1 | contig 11866 bp, 8 predicted proteins | sample BlataG_FD_88682 | JGI IMG/M metagenome (GOLD analysis project Ga0114919, IMG submission 88682) | Deep subsurface microbial communities from Black Sea to uncover new lineages of life (NeLLi) - Black_00105 metaG | ecosystem: Environmental > Aquatic > Marine > Oceanic > Sediment | place: Atlantic...
ACGCGTTACTCACCCGTCTGCCACTTTCCACCACCCGAAGGTGGCTTCTCGTTCGACTTGCATGTGTTAGGCCTGCCGCCAGCGTTCGTTCTGAGCCAGGATCAAACTCTCAAGTTGAGAATTCGATTTTCTGACAAATACCTGGATGGAATTATTCCAGGTGGTCGCTACGTTTTGACGAGTTCCCAACAAGCATGAAACCACGCATCTCCCGAAGGATTTGCGCGCAACACGCCTATTGGCTTCTTGAAAAACGCAAGACCGTCAGAGTCTCGACGCCGAACCTCTTTCAAGGATCGGCACGCAAGGACTCCGCCGTCCGCGTTTCCCTTTCTTCATATCACAATGTCAAAGAGCCGGTGGCAGAGCAGCCGAAGCCACACTCCCGAACCCACAATGGAAGCAAATCCCCCATTGAGAGTCAACGACAGCCGAGGTGTCTGCCGAGTAGAACTCGTACATTCCCCGCTTCTGTCCGATGGATCGCGCGGTCGCGTATAGTCCCGCAGGAAGTGGGATCGACCCGCGCGAATTGGGTATTTAGGGATTGTGCAGGCCGTTGTCAAGGCCTGGGTAACAGTTTGTGGACGGTTATTTTATTGGTTTACCCGTGTCTATCAGGCCACATTCCTGCCCGAATACGTCGTCACTCTCGCGGTGTTAACGGCGTGGTAACCATACGGTGCGAGTATGGATAAGATGACCCGCCGAGGGGGACGAACCAAGACCTAATAAGCTTCCATCTCATATTCAAGACCGCGGAATTCGGCGGTTTGGGAGAGATCATGGGAAGCCTGGGGGGTCGGGGAAAGCCCATCGGCGCATAGTCTAGCCTCGCCGCGAAGGACACAGCTAACCGTTTCGGTGGTGTCCGCCTGAGGGACTCGGGAATCGCGCCTGAAAACAGGCGCAGCAGGCGGCGACCGATAGACGGGGGGAATGCGCATTGTTTAAGCGCCGTGGGGGATTTGCGCGCCGTAAGCTTGGCCAGGCACTCGTGCCGGCCGCGCCGCGTGGACTCCCAACCATCTTTCTTGGCGAGACTTCCAAGAGCGATTTCGAGCTTCCTCCGGTTTATCTCTGCGAATCGAGCCATGACGGCGCCAGCAGCCGCCTGAAATGGATGGCAAGCACCTGTCTCGCCGGCATGGTTGGCGTCTGCCTCATCGGCGTGGCCATCTATGCCTCCATGAACATGTCCGACGGCTCCGGCATGATGAGCTCCATCAAGCGCGCGAGCCTCGCCGCCCTTCAGCCGATCCGCGGCGCCCGCTTGGCCCATGATGCCCAGAGCGCCTCGGGCCAGAAGGAAGACCGCATTCAGATGACCTCGGCGGGTTTCGCCAATCGCTACGTCATCCACGACACGGTGGTGGAACGCCAAGGCAGCCGCGAATTCATCACCATCAAGCCCTATCTTCGCATCGTCGCCGGCCTGGCCACCGAGCCCCCCGAAGACATCGACAAGCTCCCGCCCCTCAATCCCTTCAAGCTCTATTCCGACGCGACGCCCATCGGCGGCGGCGATGACGCGGTCGACCCGAGCCAGTCTTTGCTGGTCAACGTAATCGACGTTCCGGGCGGACTTCTGCCGGCCACGGACGACATCGAGCTGGCGCCGGATCGGGTGAACAAGCTCGTATCGCTTGCCGCGGAGAATTTCGCCTATGCCGAATCGCCGCTGGCGCTGGGGGCGGGCACCGGCGAGGCCAGGCTGCAGCTCGCCTCTTACCGTCCCGACGAGGTTGAGCGTCCCAGGCTCCTGCCCAACACCACGGTGATGCAGAAATCCTTCGACGAGACCGAGGACCTGAGCGACGAGGACGTCGCCGGCGCCGAGACCAAGATCGTCGAGGTGAAGAAGGGCGACAACCTACTCGGCGTGCTTCAAGAGGCAGGCACCGACAAGACCCTGGCCAGCGCGATTCTCGACAGCCTCGACGCCGTGTTCGGCCCGGACGACCTTAAGCCGAAGCAGAAGATCGACTTCCGCCTCGTGCCCGCGCCCTCCGATTCCGGCCAGATGGAGCCGGTGCGGATCAGCATCTTCGACAAGGACGGCGACCACATCGTCAGCGCGACCCGCAACCGAGACGGCGACTATCTCGCCTCCACCCAGGCGCCGGACGGCGAGGTCAAGATCGAGACCGCCTCCAGCCGCGCCAGCCTCTACCAGAGCTTCTACCAATCCGCCCTCGACCAGAAGCTCCCCTCCGACATCATTCTCAAGCTGCTGCGCGTGCACTCCTACGACGTCGACTTCAAGCAGAAGACCCGCTCCGGCGACACGTTCGAGGTGTTCTTCGATGACGACGGCGTCGGCGACGGCAAGCTGGGCGAGCTGCTCTACACCGCCATGACCGTCGGCGGCGAGAACCGGAAATTCTATCGCTTCCGCACCCCGGACGACGCGGTCGACTACTATGACGAGCACGGCAACAGCGCCAAGAAGTTCCTGATGCGCAATCCGGTGAAAGGCGGTCGCTTCACCTCCGGCTTCGGCAATCGCCGCCATCCGCTGCTGCGCCGCACCCGCATGCACACCGGCGTTGACTGGGCCGCACCCTCGGGCACCCCGATCCTCGCCGCCGGCGACGGCACGATCGAGATCGCCGAGCGCCACGGCGGCTACGGCAACTATGTCCGCATCCGCCACGCCAACGGCTTCGCCACCGCCTACGGCCACATGACGCGCTTCGCCCCCGGCTCCAAGCCCGGCGCCCATGTGAAGCAAGGCCAGATCATCGGCTTTGTCGGCTCGACCGGCCGCTCCACCGGGCCCCATTGTCACTTCGAGGTTCTGGTCAACAACAAGTTCGTCAACCCGATGACCATCGCCGTTCCGCGCGGCCTCCAACTCGAAGGCCGCGAGCTCGCCGCCTTCCAGAAAGAGCGGCGCCGCATCGAAGCCCTGATGCAGCTCGATCCCGTCACCAGCCGCGTCGCTCAAGTCGCCACTACGCAATAAGCCGCCTCTCTCCTTCTCTCTCCCTCCCTAAAAATCGAATCTCTGAACTGTCCCGCGGAGTCTCCTGCGCCGAGGACCTGGAGTCTGTCTCAGGTTCTGCAACGCGCGGAACTTAACGTCGCGGCGGGCTTGTGTCCTAAGCCCCTCCCCCTTGTCCTTATGCTAGCGTCTGGCAGACGATAGACGCGCCAGAACCGCGCACAAAGGACCGGGTGTAGCATGCGGGCTGAGAGAGACATCGTGACGCCTTGCCCGCAATTGGAGGCACGGTTCGCAGAGCTGCACCAGCTCGGCCATGCGCAAGCCATGCTCGCTTGGGACGAGGCGGTGATGATGCCGCCCGGCGGCGGGGAGGCGCGCGGCGAGGCCTTGGCCGCGCTTGCCGCACTCGCCCACCGGACGCTGACCGCGCCGGGCGTCAACGAGATGCTTGACGCGGCGTGGGAGAAATCGGCGACGTTGAATGAATGGCAGCGGGCAAATTTGCGCGCCATGCGGCGTATCCATACCCGCGCCAATGCAGTCCCCGAGGGGCTGGTGCGCGCCATGCAGATGGCCACGGCACGCTGCCAGCAGATTTGGCGCCTGGCGCGCGCAAAGAACGATTGGGATGCTGTCGCCGCTCCCCTCGCCGACGTGTTGGCTCTCGCCCGCGAAGAGGCGAGCGCGCTTGGCGACACGCTGAAACTCGCGCCTTATGACGCACTCCTCGACTCTTACGAAGAAGGCACCCGCTCGCACGACGTGGCACTCCTGTTCGACGAGCTGAAGAGCTTTCTGCCCGATATGATCGACCAGGTGCTCGCCACGCAGAGGAAGCCACTGCCTTTGCCAGGGCCCTTCCCGCCCGATCATCAACGCAAGCTCGGCGAAGAGTTGATGCGCGCGCTTCAGTTTGACGTCAGGCGCGGGCGGCTTGATGTCAGCCATCATCCCTTTTGCGGCGGCGTGCCCGACGACACACGTATCACCACCCGCTATAACGAGGACGATTTACTGGAATCGCTCATGGCGGTGCTGCACGAGACCGGACACGCACTCTACCAGCAAGGCTTGCCGGCAGAATGGCGAAGCCAACCGGTCGGCAATTGCCTGGGCGCCGCGGTGCATGAAAGCCAATCGCTGTTCGTGGAGATGCAGGTTTCACGGGGCGCCGCCTTTATGGACTTCGCGGCGCCACATCTCCGTCAACATCTCGGCGGCCGCCAAGGGGACCCCGCCTGGAGCGCGGACAATCTCCATGCAAACGCGATCCAGGTGTCGCGCGGACTTATCCGCGTCGACGCCGACGAGCTTACCTATCCGCTTCACGTCATCCTGCGCTTCGACCTGGAGCGCGCTTTGATCGCGGGCGATCTCGACGTGGCCGACATTCCGCAGGCCTGGAACGAGCGCATGATGCGCTATCTCGGACTGTCGATGGAAGGCAATTTCAAGGACGGCTGCATGCAGGACGTGCACTGGTTCTCCGGGCTGTTCGGCTATTTCCCCACCTATACGCTCGGCGCGCTGATGGCCGCGCAGTGGTTCGCCGTCGCGCGGAAGGCCCTGCCGGATATGGAGGCCCAGATCGCGGCCGGCGACTTCGTAGGCTTGGTAGGGTGGCTGCGCCGGGAGATCCACGGGCGCGGGCAGCTCAAGACCGCAACCGAGCTCCTCACCGAGGTGACCGGCGAGCCTTTGAGCCTGCGTCCCTTTAAGGCGCATCTGGAGCGCCGCTATCTCGGCGGGTAGCTCTTAGCTGTGTCTTATTTGGCGAGCGCGCCCGCGGACGCAGCCGCATGGGCGAGTTCCGCGCGGCAGAACTCCTCCATCGGTTTGCCGCGCAAGATCTCGGCGCTGCGCGCCCTGAAATAGGCGATGCAGCGGCGCTCGGCCTCCCCGGCGGGCGCGGTATCCTCCAGATCGCCGAGCGGGCTGCCAATCTCCTTGAAGTGATCGCTGTCGTGGACGCACAGCCCCATATTGATGAGCGCGCGGTCGAGCGCGTGAAACGGCGGGTCTATGAGGTAATAGCCCAGGTGATCAAAGAACACCGCGGCGATGCCCGGCGACGTGGTGAGCAGCACCACTTCGGCACCTGCATGGTCGAGGCGCCGGCTCAGCTCCACCATCAGCGCCTTGCCTGCCGTCATAGTCCGCGCATGGTTGTCCACCGTCACCGCCTTGCCGCGGAAGGCTGGCCGCACGGCAACGGAGTTGACGGTCGCGACCGCGACGCGCACGGCCTGAAGCTTATCGCCGGTGGCACAGACGCGGTGTAGCAGAGCGCGCCTCACCCGAAGGCCCACGCGTTACAGCGCAGGCGGGCGGAGTAGAGACCCCCGAGGGTGGTCCGTTAGCCATGGCGCGGTGGTCCGGGCCTATCGGGAATGGTGCGTCCGAGATCAGCCCATCTTTACCGCGCCACCCCGGGCGCCGCATCCCAGCCCCACGATGTCAGGACGGTCCTAGGCACCGCATCCCTCAATGGAGCAGGGATGGACGCATTCTAGGGGAGGTTTGAGCGGCGGGGATAAGTAGGGAAAGGTCAATTTCCGCTAGGTCCCAGTTGCTGACATAAGACTTGACGGCCCAGGGGCAAGCAAATCTCAACGGAAGAGCTGGGCTCCCACACCCTGTAGTTCGTTGGCCGTATGGAGCCGTGATTGCATTCCAACAGCTTCCGTTCTAGTCACGGCCCACGATGTGGGAAACGATCAGCGGTTGGGAGGGATGGAACGAAGTCAGCACCGCGGGGGCGTGGCTCATCACTGCCTGCCTCCTCTTCATAGGCTTGGTGGGCTGCTTTCTTCCAATAATACCGGGGCCGCTGATTATTTTGATCGCTGTCTTGTTTCACTGGTTCGTGCTCCGGCAAGAATCCGGAGTTGAATGGTGGACCTTCGTAGTTCTGGTCGCTCTAATTGCCGCATCGCAAATCTATGACATCGTCAGTGGCGCCGCTGGATCCCGATGGTTCGGTGGGACGAGGTGGGGAGCAATCGGTGCAATCGTCGGCGCAGTCGCCGGTCTTTTCTTTTTGCCGCTCGGACTCATCCTCGGTCCGCTGATCGGCGCTTGTGTCTTCGAACTCCTGTTGGCCGAGCAAGATGCGCGGAAGGCGGCAGTGTCGGGGTTCGGCTCAGCGGTGGGCGCACTTTCCGCTGTGCTGGTAAAAGTGCTGGTCGGATTGGTGATGATCGGCTGGTTTTTGGTGGACGCGTTTTTCATTGGTACCTAAAGCCACATCCCCTGTTCCGCGTTTAGGGAAATTGATCCGCAGTTCACGCAAATCGGGCAAGGCCGGGACACCTTGAGTGCCGTCAGAACACCGCGTGATCTCCGCGTTCGGTCTCGGCCTCGCCCTTAATCAGGCGAGCATAGAAGTCAAACAGCGTCTCGGATCCGACAGACGGCGTAGCGTCCGCATCGTAGCGGCCCGAGACGGGGTCCAAAACCAACATGGACTCTGTGGCGTAGTAACGTCCGATGCGGGCGAGCTCAGCCTTCCCCGCGAGCGAGGGGACAACACGGCCGAGCCCGCCCAGCGTCCGCGCCACAGCATCTAGCAGTGCTATCGGCACCTGCTTGAACTGCGGCGTGCGCCCCAGCAGAGCGAAGAGATGCTCGCCCTGCTGTCTCGGCGTGATCGCGTCTCCCGGGCCGCCGATGGGCAGGATGCGATTGTGGCGGCGCGTGTCGTCCAGACATTCGGCGCGGTAGTGGGCCGGATCGTTGTCGCCGATAGGCTTGCAGGCCGTGCGCATGCCGTCGCCAAACACCACGAAGGGCTTGCCCTGTTTGAGTCGACTGATCTGTCCCGACAGCGACTTGAAGAACGCGGTAGGACGGACGATGGAGTAGGTGAGGCCAGACTCCATCAAGACGCTCTCGAAGGCGAGCTTGGCATGCTGAAAGGCGAGAAGCGGCTTCTGAACGCAGATTGCGGATAGCAGCACCATCTGCGAGGCACCGCTTTCCTGGCGGCGGCGAGCGCGTTCACATGTGCCTGATGGTCGATGGCCCAGGCTTCCTTGGGTAAGCCGGTTCGTGAGGCCAGGCACGACACCAGGGCATCGAACCGCTCCCCTCGAAAGCCTTCGCGTACAAGGGATCTCGGATCGGTCACGTCGCCAAATCGTACGATCGCGCCCTTGAGCAGTTCGACGCTTCGATCTGGCGTAAGGGCGCCGTCCACGCCAGCGCGGGGCCTCACGAGGCACACCACCTGATGACCGCGCCGGAGTAGAGTGTGCACCGTCGCGCGCCCGATCGTGCCGGTAGCGCCCAATACGAGCACACGCCGCGGATCTGGAGACCGGTGTGACGACGGCAGTTTGGCTATGTGGTCCATGAAGACGTTTTTGGATTGCGCGCCGCGACTTGGCGCCCGGTGTGACCTCTTACGCGGTAGTCAGACAGATCGACGAGGACGGCCTCGCTCTTGGCTGCCCTGGCGCCTGTCAATCTGCGAAAGAAAGTGCTACCGGCCGATATCATGGGCAGCGAAGCGTCTTCTTGAATGTTTCGATCAAGATCCTACTCGGTTCTCCATCGTGATTGTAGAGGCTGCCGCTTTGGGTCATTAGCCGACATCGGCGGATGGCCGGGTCAAGCCCGGCCATGACGCATTCTGATACTTGGGCGGGCGAATCCTCTAAGCCGCCTTGGCGGTGCTCGCTTCGCCGTTGAAGGTGAGGTTGCCGTCCTTCACGCCGACTTTCACGGTCTCTCCGTCGTGGATTTTGCCTTCGAGGATCTGCTCGGCCAGGGGGTCTTGCACGAATTTCTGGATCACGCGCTTCAGGGGCCTGGCGCCATAGGCCGGGTCGTAGCCCTTGTTGCCGAGCCAGGTCTTGGCCTCTTCGTCGAGGTCGAGCGTGATCTTGCGGTCGGTCAAGAGCTTGGCCAGCCGCTTCATCTGGATATCGACGATGTTGGCCATGTGCTCGCGGCGCAACCTGTGGAACAGGATGATCTCGTCCACGCGGTTGAGGAACTCGGGCCGGAAATGGCTGCGCACCACCTCCATCACCTGCTCCTCCACGGCGTCTGAATCCTCTCCCTCCTTCTGGTTGACGAGATATTCGGAGCCGAGATTGGACGTCATGATGATGAGCGTGTTGCGGAAGTCGACCGTGCGGCCCTGGCCGTCCGTAAGCCTGCCGTCGTCGAGCACCTGCAGCAGGACGTTGAACACGTCCGGATGCGCCTTCTCGATCTCGTCGAACAGAATGACCTGGTAGGGCCTGCGGCGCACGGCTTCGGTGAGCGCACCGCCCTCCTCATAGCCGACATAGCCGGGCGGCGCGCCGATCAGCCGGGCCACCGCGTGCTTCTCCATATATTCGGACATGTCGATACGCAGGATGGCATGCTCGTCGTCGAACAGGAACTCGGCGAGCGCGCGGGAAAGCTCGGTCTTGCCGACGCCGGTCGGGCCTAAGAACATGAACGAGCCGAGCGGCCGGTTGGGGTCTTGCAAGCCGGCGCGCGAACGGCGCACCGCCGTCGACACGGCCTTGACCGCCTCCTCCTGGCCGACCACGCGGCGGGCGATCTCGGTCTCCATCGCCAGCAGCTTCTCGCGTTCGCCTTCGAGCATCTTGTCGACGGGAATGCCGGTCCAGCGCGAGACCACTTGCGCGATCATGTCGGGCTCGACGACCTCTTGAGCGAGACTGCCAGCCTTGCCCTCTTCCTCTTCGATCTTTTGCAGCTTGGCTTCGAGATCGGGGATCGTGCCATAGGCCAGCTCGCCGGCCTTCGTGAGGTCGCCGCCGCGCTGAGCCTGTTCCAGCTCGATCCGCGCATGGTCGAGATCTTCCTTGATCTTCTGCGCGGCACCTAATTTCTCTTTCTCTTCGTGCCAACGGCTGGCGAGCGCGTTGGCCTCCTCCTCGAGATTGACCAGCTCCTTCTCGAGCTTTTCGAGGCGGTCCTTGGAGGCTGTATCGGTTTCCTTCTTCAGCGCCTCGCGCTCGATCTTGAGCTGCATGATGCGCCGGTCGAGCTCATCGAGCGCTTCGGGCTTGGAGTCCACCTGCATGCGCAAGCGCGAGGCGGCCTCGTCGACGAGGTCGATCGCCTTGTCGGGCAGAAAGCGGTCGGTGATGTAGCGGTTGGACAGCGTGGCCGCGGTGACCAGCGCCGCATCACTGATACGCACGCCGTGATGCAGCTCGTATTTCTCTTTCAAGCCCCGCAAAATGGAGATGGTGTCCTCGACACTCGGCTCCGGCACGAACACCGGCTGAAAGCGGCGGGCAAGTGCTGCGTCCTTCTCCACATGCTTGCGGTACTCATCGAGCGTGGTGGCGCCGACGCAGTGCAGCTGCCCGCGCGCCAATGCCGGCTTCAACAAATTGGAGGCGTCCATGGCGCCGTCCGCCTTGCCCGCGCCCACTAGCGTGTGCATCTCGTCGATGAACAGAATGATCTGGCCGTTCGAGGCCTCGATCTCCGACAGCACCGCCTTCAGCCGCTCCTCGAACTCGCCGCGATATTTGGCGCCGGCGATGAGCGAGCCCATGTCGAGAGACAGCACCTTCTTGTCCTTCAGGCTCTCCGGCACGTCGCCCTGAACGATGCGGTGCGCAAGCCCTTCGACGATGGCAGTCTTGCCAACCCCCGGCTCACCGATCAGCACGGGGTTGTTCTTGGTGCGCCGCGACAAAACTTGAATGGTGCGGCGGATCTCCTCGTCGCGGCCGATCACCGGATCGAGTTCGCCGTTGGCGGCGGCCTCGGTGAAGTCGCGGGTGTACTTTTTCAGCGCATCGTATTGCTGCTCGGCGCCGGCACTATCGGCCGTGCGGCCCTTGCGCAGATCGTTGATCGCCTCGTTCAGGCTTTGCGGCGTGACGCCCGCATCTTTGAGAATATTCGCGGTCTCGCCTTCCTTGGTCATGGCCAGGGCCTGGAGCGCGCGCTCCACGGTGACGTAGCTGTCACCGGCCTTGGTGGCGATCTGCTCGGCCTGATCGAGCACACGGCTCAGGCCCGGCGTCATCTGCGGCTGGGTGGCGCCGGAACCGGAGACCTTGGGCAATTTCGCGAGAGCGGCATCGGTGCGGGTGAGCGCCAGCTTGGCGTCGCCACTGGCGCGGCCGATCAGCCCCGCGGCGAGGCCTTCCGGATCGTCCAGCAGGGCTTTCAAGAAATGTTCGGGAGTGACCTGGGGGTTGCCGTCGCGCACGGCAATGGTCTGCGACGCTTGCAAAAATCCCTTGAGGCGGTCGGAAAGCTTTTCGAAATCCATGATCGTCCCTCGTGGATCGGCCAGGCGTGAGGGTGGCCCGGAATGGTCAATTTCAGGTGGCGGGAGCCGTTGATCGTGCCTCTTACCAGGGGCGCGTTAACGGACATATAGCGAGCCGTTTACCGCACAAAAAGGGGCCCGCGGCCTTGAGGCATCGCAAAAACAGCCCGCCACGCGCCTGCGCTGCCTAAGATGAAGCGATAGCTTGCCTCGCCGCCAGCGGCGTTTATCGTGATCGGTAGGCGGGATATGACGGGGCGGCCATGATGGAGCGGCAATGATAGCGAAGATCGTGATGCTGTATCTGACGGTGTACAACTGCAACACCGGCGCAGTTCTCTATCAAAGCACACGTCAAATGCCTGATTTCTCAGTCAGCGGCGACCGTCTTGAGGATTGCCGCAAGGCAGGCGTGCAGCGCGCAAAAGCGCTGACTGCGCGTTTCGGTCAGAAAAATCCGGGCGCCAGCACCAATGTGGTCTGCCGATGGGAGCACAGACCGACAGGGCGGCGCGCCTGAGACCTGAATTGCTGAACCTCGATCCGCGCCCTGGGACTGCGGGAGCGGTGAGACTTTGGAAGACGAAGCTTAGCTCACCGTGTCGGGCGTGGACTGGCTTTTGTCGGCGGCTTTCGCTTCGGCCGGCTCGGCGCCATTGGCATCGCTCACGCCCTCGGCGCCGTTGCCGCGCTGGCGGCCACGGCCACGCTCGCGCCCGCCGCCGTGATGCTCACGGTTCCCGGCCTGGCGCTGATGATCTTGGCTGCCGCTGCCTTGACCGCCGGCGTTCTGCCCGCCCGCGGCTTCCGTCGTCTCGGAATCCGACTCCTCTTCATCGGAGTCCGAATGCCAACGGCTCTGCGGCCGGCCGCCATTCGGCGCTTCGACCTGCGGAGCGCCGGGCTGCGAGGCGGCCTGCACCTGCGCGGCCATAATGATGCGATTGTAGTGCTCGGCATGTTGGAGATAGCTCTCCGCCGTCACGATGTCCCCGGACGCGAGTGCGTCACGCGCGAGCGACATATATTTCTCGGCGACATGCGCTGCGGTCCCACGGATCTTCACGTCGGGTCCGTTCGACTCATAACTCCGCGCCAGTGGATTCTGGGGCTTACGGCCGCGGCCGCGGCCCCTACGATTCTGCTGTTGTCCTTGCCTCATAAGCCTTATTCACCTGCTTAACGGCCTTAAGCCGCGTCCTTGGTTCCCTTGCTCACTCTCATGACTAGCGCCAAGCTCCGAACGCACTTTGCGCCGGAAGGCCGGATCGGCCACGCAGTCGTCACAACGGTCTTTTTCTTGCTGCCTTGTCTTGGGTCGGTTTCCCGGCGCGACGCGTCCTGAAATCCCGGGCTCACGCCAGCCAACCAAAATCTGATGGGCGATTGAGCGTCTCCTGAACACCCCGAGAGGCTGGACTGCCTGTCAATCGGGGTTCACGAGATATCCGCTCTTGTTGCCATGCAACCGGCCGCGCCAGACTTTTCCATCACGCAGGCCGAGTATTCGTCATTTCCTGGTTCGAACCTACCCTGAACATCGCGGCTTTCCAAGCCTATTTTTCCACGTTTGCGACCTTCTGTAGCCCCACTCGAAGGGCTCCCGGCCCGGACGCAGCGGGGGTTCCCGGCCAGATCGAACAGGACGCTATCCT
>Ga0114919_10003996_pt1 | contig 11863 bp, 11 predicted proteins | sample BlataG_FD_88682 | JGI IMG/M metagenome (GOLD analysis project Ga0114919, IMG submission 88682) | Deep subsurface microbial communities from Black Sea to uncover new lineages of life (NeLLi) - Black_00105 metaG | ecosystem: Environmental > Aquatic > Marine > Oceanic > Sediment | place: Atlantic...
TAGATGCGATGGATCCTTTGATTGCATCTAATAAACTTCTGGGCTTCTTAATTCAGTTACCTCCTTCTTTTAATAAGGTCGATCACTTTGGCAATTTAAAAGAATTTATTCGGCATTGGCCTGGTAATCCGAAAGCAGAGGGGTATCATCTAATTATAGAATTCCGGCATTTGTCTTGGATGGATGACGATGTTTTTGAATATTTAAAAAAGAGGGAACTTACTTATTGTGCTGTAATAGAGCCATTATTACCTCCTCGAATGGATGTTACCGATCCGCAACTTGCGTATATAAGATTTCACGGTTATGGGAAAAACCCATGGTTTAATTACGATTTTAAGGAGGAGGAAATTAGAAAATGGGCTACTTCAATTAAAGAAGTAATTGATAAAACCGATCGGGTTGGGATTTACTTTAATAATCATTTTTCGGGATATGCTGCTAAAAATTCTCTGATGATGATGCGAGAGTTAGATGTAAATCCTAGAAACGAGCCTAAACAAGTAAGTTTATTGGATATAAAGAAAAAATCTGGTACGTATTCTTCGGGTCAAACGGGGTTAGATAAATTTTTAAATTAGACTGTTAATTTACCATATAAACATTCAAGAAAAGATGTATAGGTAGGAAGAGTTCGTTAGATTTGAAGCGTGAATTATTGAAGATTGGTTTTATAGGCGCAGGTTCTATAGGTAGTTTGTTTGGAGGATGTCTTGCTTCTATTCATACCGATGAAGATCCATTGGAGATAAGTTTTTTTTGTAGAAAGAGCCATAAAGACGCGATTAACAGTAAGGGTTTAGTTTTATCAACTGAGGATCGGAATTTACAGCTTACGAATATTAAAGCGTACGAGAATGCTGAAGAATATATTGAAGAGTATAGTAATGGTACCAACTATTATTTTGATTATCTTTTCATAACGACTAAAGCTTATGATATTGAGAGAGTGATGAATCAATATAAGACGATAATAGATTCAAGTAGTTGGTTAATTATTCTACAGAATGGCGTTGGGAACGAGGAAGTAGTGAAAAGGGATTGTGCTGAGAATAAAATAATTAGAATCGTTACTTCGCACGGTGCACTTCTGGAGGAGCCTGGTAAAGTACGCCACACAGGTTTCGGATTTACCAAAATGGGATTAGTTTTTTTGAAACCTAACATTGATAATAAAGAAGTTTACGATAAAGCTTATACGAAGCTATTTTTATTGAAATTCTTACTAGATACAGCAGGGTTAAACACTGAACTTGTAGAAGATATCACTTATTGTTCATGGGAAAAAGCATTCGTGAATATTGGGATAAATGCGATAGCTGCTTTAACTCGCTTACGTAACGGTGAGCTTTTAGAAAATAAATATTTAAAGCGTTATATGGGTATGACCGTTAAGGAGGCTATAGAAGTAGCCAAATTAAAAGATAAAGACCTGCCTGAAAGAAATTATGTAGATCTAATGTTTTCCGTAGCTGAGAAGACGTACAACAATAAAAATTCAATGCTTCAAGATATTTTAAGGAATAAACCTACAGAAATTGACTTTCTTAACGGTAAAATTGTAGATATTGCAAAAGATGTAAATTCAAAGGCCCCTATAAACGAATTATTAACTTTTTTGATAAGGGGACTAGAGAGTTCGTTCAAAAAGAAAGATTAAGGTTTTAGAGTCATGAAGTATGCACTTTCCCCGTCTCTGTAATATTTTTCTTTTATACTACGAGTAGAATAATTAAATTTCTTGTATAAATTAATCGCAGTATAATTTCTTACCCTTACTTCCAAGACAAATTCGTCTATCTTATACTTTTTCAAATTTTTCATAGAATTAGCCATTAATGTTGTAGCGACACTTAGGCGTCTATAATATTTTAATACGGCAATAGATACAAGATGTCCTTTATTTACTAATTTTAAACTACTAAGTGCGGGAGTTTTTTCAACTCTCCACATAATATATCCAACAATATTTCCGTTATCATTGCACGCCACAAGGAAAGATTCGGGATAATTATCTAATATGCTTTTATAAAAAAAGTAGGGATAATCTTCAGGTAATTCACTTTCGTTAACTTCTATAACTGCTTCTAGATCTTCTAGAGTGCATCTTCTTACTATTATAGGCTTAATATCGCTGTGATTGTCAGAGTAATTAATACGCGTATCTTTGTCAGTACCCATAATTAGATGAGCTCAAATTGTAGTTCTTGATAGATAAAATAATGCTAAATAAATATTATTTTAGAAATTTTTAAGCTTTTTTAATTAGTAAAAAGGTTTAAATTCAATCTTTTAAAATTTTGAAGGCATCTTCTTTTTGTCTTTTTACGTATTGAATTATTGTATCTAAAGATGCTTGAATATTCTTTTTGTTATCAAACTTCTCAAGAATGTATTTTAATTCTTTTTCTTCAGAGTTTTTTAGTTTTTTCGCAACATTTACCATTTCTGGCAATGTTCTTACGATGTTATCGACGATGGTGATGTCAGCCCATAAAGAGGTTCTACTAATTGGATTTAAATCAACTGCGATTACTTTTTTTCCTATATTTTTCAAAGCTTCAGTTCTATCTCCATCTTCTAAAGGAACAAAAACGACATCGGCTATTTTAATGCCATTAGGATCGACATTTCTTCTATTGCTAGAAAGTTCTTCAATTTCAACCATTTTTGTTTCATCTGTTCCTAGTATCATTTCAGCTCCCGCATCCTCCAAAACTTTTTTAATTGCTTCTATTCTTCCTTCTTTTCTATAAAATAAGTTAATCTCAAGTGGGGCATTTATTATTTTTGATAGCTCTACCACTTTTTTAGGGCATAAAGCAGCAACGTTTCCATTAACGCTAATAATTGGATTTTTAGAAAGAATTAATAGCGCAACGGCTGCTGTTATGGCTTCTTTTGCGATTTCACTAGTTTTTTCTCCCAGCATATAATCAAAGCATTCTCCTCTACCATGAGCGATTAATCCTGCTTCAGCAACGATCAATTTTTTCATACCTTCAATGATTTCGTGTCTATATTGTAGGCTTTCATAACGAGGATGATCTTTAGGGACATCGTGATCTTGGTTATTATTTGTACTCATAATTAATAGGGTGCATAATAGAGTTGTTTATATAGTTTGAAATAAAGAAAAACTATTAATCTTTTGGATCCTTTTTATTTTTGTTGATTAATATGAGTTCACCCGAACAACGAAAAAGTAAAGATTTACAGTTATTTCAGACAAAACGGTTAATAAGCAAGTTGAAGGAGAAGAAGGGCTTTCACACAGAGTTAGTTTCTTTATATATTCCTCACGATCGTAAAATTTCGGATGTAACTAATCACCTCAAGAACGAAATAAGCGAAAGTCAGAATATCAAATCAAAACTTACCCGGAAAAATGTATTGGATAGTATATCAAGTTTGATGGGTCAGTTAAAAAACATTAAAGAAGTATCTGAAAATGGGTTGGTGATGTTTTCAGGGGCAATCCCCCAAAATAATACTCCCGGGACTGAAAAGAACGAATTATATATTGTAAATCCTCCTGATAAAGTTTTAACTTTTAGATACCATTGTGCAAGTGAATTCTTATTATGGCCATTAGAGGAGATGCTTCAAACAAAGGAAACATATGGATTACTTGTCATTGGGAGAAAAGAATCTGCTGTAGGATATCTTACAGGTAATCACGTAGAAATTGTGAGAGATTTTACTTCCGGGGTTCACGGTAAGCATAGAGCTGGAGGTCAATCACAAAAAAGGTTTGAACGGCAAATGGAAGAAGCAGAAACCAGATTTTACAGAAGAATTTCTGAGGAAGTTAACAAATTATTTCTTGGTATAGAGGATTTACAAGGAATTTTTATTGGAGGACCTGGCCCATCGAAAGAAAAATACGTAAATGACGAGAGTTTAGATTATCGGTTACGAGATAAAATTTTAGATATTGTTGACCTAGGCTATGGAGGAACTGAAGGAATTCGTGCACTAATTGAAAAGATAGGGGAAAAAATAGCTAACGTAAAATATATTAAAGAAAAAGAAGTTATGCAGCTTTTTTTAAAAGAGATTTCAAACGACACGGGAATGGCAGCTTATGGTCTTAAGGAAGTACAGAAAGCTTTAAATATGGGTGCTGCAGAGAAATTAATACTTTCAGAGAAATTAGATACCATTCAAGTAAATATTAAGTGCTCAAATTGTAACTATAGAATATCTCGTACAGTGAGAGAACAAGAACTTGGTAAATTAGAAAATGAAATTCAAAACGAAAGTTGCCCTGAATGTGGTTCTAACTCGTTTAATGTTGTAGAAACGGTTTTACTAATAGAAGAGCTTGGATCCATAGCAGAAACAGTGGGAACTGAAGTTATAATTATTTCGCCGGAAACAGAAGAAGGGGAGATGTTATATAGTACATTTGGAGGAATAGTTGCCATTCTAAGGTTTAAACTTACCTATTAAACCGAATTTCATAATTTTTATCATAATAATAATATTTTTCGTAAAATAGTAAGAGGATACTTGTAAATAAACACTAATAGATTAAAGGTGCGATTAGGATGAAATTAGACGAAATGTTATTGAAGCTAAAAATAATTATGTTTGGGGGAAAAGGGGGAGTTGGAAAGACGACATGCGCTTCAAGTGCAGCAATATGGGCAGCAGAACACGGGAGAAATACATTAATCATTAGTACCGATCCGGCTCATTCCTTAGGGGATAGTCTTGGGGTTATTCTCCCACCAGGCGAAGCAACAAGAATTGAAGGAGTAAATAATTTAACTGCTTTAGAAATAGACCCAAAAGCAGACATCTCAGAATACAAAGGATTGGCGAATATGAACCCCCTAGAAGGCGCGGGTATGCCAGATAGCATGGGCGGATTTCCTTTAATGGAAGATTTACAGGACATGACATCAATGAGTCCCCCAGGTATTGACGAGGTTTTCGCTTTATTGAAAGTATTAGAATTCATTGAGACTGAGCACGATTACGATTTAGTTATATTCGATACAGCTCCAACAGGTCATACTCTTAGGTTTCTAAGCCTTCCGGAAACATTATCGGGATGGATTGGCAAATTATTAAAGATGAGATTAAAGCTTGGAAGCCTAATGGGATTAATGAAAAGTTTGTTCACAAGCGCAGAAAAAACAAAGGATAATTCGTTAGAGGTCCTGGAAAGATTAAAAGAATCAATTCTTAAAGCGAGAGATGATCTTACTAACCCTTTGAAAAATTCCTTTGTAGTAGTCATGATACCAGAAGAAATGGCAATTTCAGAAACAGGACGTCTCCTTAACGAGCTGAATAAGTATAATATACCTGTTTCAAATGTTGTAGTTAATAATTTATATCAAGATGAAGATGACTTATGCGATTTCTGTATATCTCGAAGGAAGATGCAACACCGTAATTTAGTAAAAATAAAGGAAGTTTTCGAAGAAGGATTCGAGAAGAATTTGATAAAAATACCTCTCTTTCGAGAGGAAATTAGAGAATACGATAAATTAAAAGAGTTCAGCGAATATTTAATAAAATAACCTTATTCTTTTATCCCCTTTAAATACGTGCAGTAGAGACATAAGCTAGCATTACCGCAAGGGTATCCACATTCTTTACATGTATTGAAAGATGTTGTTGCCTTATAATTATTAGAAAGAATTTCAGACATTTCTAAAAAACCATTAAGCAAATTGAATTCAATTTCGGGACTTAATTTCTTACATTCTTGAATGAATTCAAGAACTCGTTTTCTTAAAATCGGATCTTCTTCTCTATAGGGGCAATGTGAAGGATAATAATCGATTTTTTTCAAGTTTGAATAAAGAAAAATTTCTTCTTCCGGAATTTTCATTAAAGGAGTGACTCTCTTTACGAAATATTTTTTGATTTCTTCACGCTCTTCTTTAAATATATATTGATTAGCTATGAGTTTAAATCTTTTAAATAGAACATTCATCAAAAACGTTTCTGCAATATCTGTCAAATTATGACCCATAGCAAGAACATCTGCTCCTAATTGTTTTGCAGTTTCGTTCAATAATCTTCTTCGAAAGGTTGCGCAAAAATTACAAGCATATTTATATTCTGCTGTGTTATTTTTCAACTCTACAATTTCATCTAATGATTTTCCTATTTTTTCCTTAAACGATACTATAATGTGTTCAATACCATGCTTCTTGCAAAATTTAACTGCGTTCTTAGTACTGTTGGTTCTATAATTTCGAATACCCTCGTCGATGGTAACAGCTATTACCGGTTCTGAATGATAGTTATTATCTTGGATTTTAATAAGATTGTAAAGTAATGCAAGAGAATCTTTTCCGCCAGAAACTCCAACGACAATTTTGTCTCGAGGTTTCAGCATTTTATATTTAGAAATTGTCTGGAAAATATTTTTCTCGATTCTATCTGTAAAACAATTGGTACAAATTAGTTCCCCAGAATATTTTCTATGGACAACTATAGTTTTTGTCTTGCAATAGTCACATGTAGCTGTTTTCATAAAAACATTAAAGTTTTTATCAGGGTTGTTTATGAAGATCACATCAACACATTTATTGTAGCCAAAAAAGACCGAATCCAAAATTCATAAAAGAAAGTACGAAGTTACCAATAATGAGACCTAACGCTATAATTCGTATAGTATTTATAACAATGCTTTTGATTTTTCTTTTATCGTCGTGCCAGTATTCGTAGGAAACTTCAAATACCGAATTTTTCTTTAGTTTGGTAGTTTCCGGTAAAGTGACTAAAACTGTATCTTTGAATCCATCTCCAATTTTGTCTACTAGTTCATATTTGTCTTTTCCTAAGAGGATTTCGCTGTTGGGATCCCCTTTCTTTGCATCTTTAAGCAAAATCTTCACAGATTCTATGTTTTCAACTCGATATTCTGTTAGTTTGCATTCAGTATCGGTTCCTTTATAGATTAAGCGATCCTTTTTCTTCCTTTTGGAGCTATAATTTTCTCCAAATATCCAGTTCGTAAATTCTTTTAAGATTCTATCCCCATCAAATACGGGTAAAGGCATCATATTAAATAACGTGATTGAAAATGATATTATGAAGAGCCACATTATTTCTCTAAAGAGAAAATCTGGCCAGTTGCTAGTAAATAATTTAGCGATATCAGTTTTATGCATCCAATAGTAAGTACTCTGAACCCCTATTAATACTCCTATGACCTCAACATCTAAAATGTAATCAATTCCAAGATCTGAAGTCAAGTTAATCGCCTTCAAGTTAAAGTTTGTTAATATCAGCTCTAATGTCGCACCGCTCGATCTATTTATTGCTGTTCCATTAACCTTATTAATTAAGATATTCGTTTCGGAGCTACTTGAATAGTTATACATTATTCTTAACCCTGTCCCGTTAGGTATATATTCATAACGGATTCCTATATCATATCGGGGACCTAAAGTAACATTTTTTCTAGAATATATATCAGTAAGGGGATTATAAGTTACAAATGTGAGATTGTCTCCTATTGAGAATTTAACTCTCGTTGTGTTACTTAAAACTGAAGTAAGACTATTGCCTTGATTTAAATCCAAAAAAAGGAAGTCGGTATTGGGATCCTCTGAATTCTTTATTGCAACAATAGCATCCATAGGTTCAAGGGTTCCTTGGTTAAAACCTCCTTCTTGGGCAGGTAATACGCTATAAACTTGGGTAACTTGCGTATAATTAGGAGAGACTAACAGTGGAAAACTAATTAACAATAAGAGTGCGATGCCCGCGGTTATTGCATTTACAAAAGTACCTGCCGCAGCTATTCTTAATCGTGTATTTCTATGAAATTTTGAGGTTCTTAAATCTCTTTCTTCAACTTCCACGAAAGCACCAAAACCTACCAAATAAAACAAGCCAACGCCCATTACTCCAGTTGATTTGATTTCTACTCCATCAATACTAGCAGAAATCCCGTGTGCAAACTCGTGAGTAGTCATAATAAACAACAAGGGTAAAAGCATATAAAAGAAAATGGGTAATTCTATAGTAACTCCCGGGATGAGCGGAGTAATAGCATTTTGTATACTTGGTTGAAAAATTAATTGCACAATATTTATAAAAAAGAAATAGAAGCCATATATTGTAAATCCGAAAGACACGAAAATACCAATATTCCAAAAAATTCGCCAAAATCTTGGAGATGTTTTTGAGATTTTTCTAATCAAATTGTTGAGCTTTTTAGTTTTGAACGTAATTAAGAAGGGGAAAAATAAACTGTATGCTTCTTTCCTATTTTTTAAGGCGAAGACAAATACGATTACGATAATCCAAAAGACTAGCGATATAATAAACCAAGGATTTAGAAAGAAATCAGTAATAAGATTAAGTAAACTCATGAAAATTTATTTCATCGCTAATTTTTAATAAAGTTGTTAATTAAGAATAGAAATTAAGCTTATTTATTTTAACTTAAAATAATCGGACAATTCATAGAATCAAATTAAGCTTCTTCAAAATCCAATTATCAATTATAAGCTTTTGAGAAATATTCTTTTGTTCCATCGATTGATTTTTAATAGCAGATTTCGGTATCCACTCCTCGATTTCATCGAATTTTATTAAAAATGCTTTATCGGTTTCTCCCACAATTGATCCATCGACATTACTCATTTCGTTACTTATATTTCCTCTATTGAGATGCTCACTTAAATTTGTCTCATAAGCTTCAGCCAGATCTCCAACGATCTCTTTATCTTCCTTATTTTTTTGCAATAAAGTGTCTTTTGGTTTAACATTCCGCACTAGTTTTTTTGGGAATGTTGAATGTATTATTTTTTCATGTAAGAAATGTGATAAAAGTAGTCTTAAGATTTCTGTTTGAGCAAGGGTAAGCCTTTTTGAATATTTCCCGATATTAATCCACAATATTTCTGCTCCATCATCCTCCCAATTAAACGAGATAGAAGTTGTATTATCTTTATAGTTATGTTGGCTTTGCCAGTCAAGATTTTGGCGATTTAATACCCTTAAAATTAACACTAGTTCTTCTAACGAAAATTTAATAGATTTTCCCTCTTTGGAAGAAGGTTTTTCCCAAATTCCATTAGATTTCTTTTTAAAAAAATGTATAAAAGTAAAAGGATCTGAACTTGAATAACTACTTACTATAATACCGGTATTTTGTCCAAAAAAGCTTTTTGAATGTGATTCAACCATTTGTATAAAATCTTACGTTTATTTTAAATAATTGCATGTTAATATATTTTAAACTAAAAAAACACCACTACAAAACGCCCTAAAAATGATAAGAAATTAAAAGTTAAATAAATTATAAGATATATATTTCAAGAGTTTTTCTCATAAGAAAAAACTTAAGCGGGGTGGGCTAGCCTGGTTTATGCCGCAGGGCTCATAACCCTGAGATCGTTTGCTCACTTACGAGCTAGCGTCAGAGTCGTTCGTTCAAATCGAACCCCCGCTATTTTTTTCTTTATTCTAAGTTAAATTTTCAAAGAATCATGTTTAATGAGAATTTAATAAAAATAGAAAAAAAATGATATCTTTTTCACTTTTTTAAGGAATATATTCACATTATTCAAGAAAAAAGAAAATATAATGATGATCAAATAAGAAATTCTAGACTAAACATAATCAATATCTTTATAGAGAATTAGGTATATTTAACGCTTAATAATCAATTCTATATTAAATAATAATTGATAATTAGGTAATTGATTTTAAAAACGATTCTTCATATGAAATAAATTATGAGTGAAACACGAACTTACGAGTTTTCTCCCGCAATTCGTTGTTGGGTTAAACACCTTACTGAAGGTAGGTATAATGCCAAGGAAAAATCTTTATTCACTATTTTCGGCGCTCTTAAAAGAATTAGGCTTGTTGCTACGATTACAAATAAAGATGAATTTGTAAGCAAAAGAACTGACAATATTAATTCTCCAACAGAAGAAACAAGCACTAACTTACGATTTGAGCTTGATGATGGTACCGGTATAATATCAGGTGTATGGTGGGATGTTGATCCAATAAAATATGGAAATGTAAAGATAGGAGATTTAGTTGATATTTTAGGTAGAGTGGGATATTTTAATGAAAAGGCACAGGTCAGCAACATTAAATTAATTAAAAAAATTTCAGACCCTAATTATGTTTTGCTACGAGAGGCCGAAGTAATTAAGAAAATAAAATTTGGAGAGATACAAGAAATTCCTAATGCTGAAGAAAGTGATTCTGGGATAGACGAGGATTCATTTTTTGATAATTTATCAGAGGATATTGATGTTGATAAACTATTTGGAGAAAGCGAACCTACTAAAACTGCTAATGTTGATACCACCAAAGAAGAGATTTTTTCTACTATATATGAATATTCTCAAGACGGAAATGGAATTAGCCTTGGAGAATTACAAACGAGATTGAAAATTCCCGAAAAAAAACTTAGAACATATATTAACGACTTAGTAATGGAATCTCGAATTTATCCTACAGAAGAAAATATCTATCAAAGTTATTGAATAAGGCTGATTTCTCAAAACCGTAAAATTATTTTTGTAGAATTAATTATTGAAATTAGTAGAACTATTAAAGATAGGTAGGAAAATATGGATATCAACAATTATGACGAATTAATAGATAAGGCTTATGAGAAAATTCCTGATAATGTTAAAAAATTATCTAGGTTTGAAATTCCAAAAATTGAAATAAGAATTGAAGCTAAAAACACATACATTACAAACTTTAACAAAATTATTAACACTTTAAATAGAGATCGCAAGCATTTTATTGGTGTGTTTCTGAAAAAAGTAGGAACTATGGGAGAAATGAGAGGACAGCAATTATTTATAAAAGGGATCTATAAAGAAAAAGTATTGAACAGATTAATTGAACAATATTCAAAAATGTATGTGTTATGTAAGATATGTAATAAACCGGATACAGATATTCAAAGAGAAGGGAAAAAGAATTATCTTAAATGTACCGCTTGTGGCGCACGGGAAGAAATCAGAGAGAAATAAATGCGTAATTTTGAGTAAAAGATGAAAGTATATCTTAAAATCCATAGAAGGAACGATATTGATACTGTCGCATGTTGCGACGAGGATTTATTAAATCGAATATTTACAGAGGGGAATCTAAGAATTGAAATCAACTCCAGTTTTTTTGGAGGAGAACTTCTGGACATAGAGCAAGCAATGGAGATTTTAAAGATGGCTTCGTATTTTAACATTGTAGGGGAAAATGTAACTAATAAAGCTATAGCCCTTCAACTCCTTCCGAAAGAGGGAGTGAGAAAAATAAATAATATTCCAATGGCAATGAAAATGGTGTTTTAATGCCTCACAGATTTTGTGCAATATGTGGTTCAGAACTAGATGAAAACGCACCTCATTTTGGTATGTGCCTTAATTGCTATTTAGAGGAAAACCCTTTATTTGAATTACCTAAAAGTTATAATTTTAGGCTATGTATGGATTGCTTGAAATATTCAAAAAAAGAAGAATGGTTCGAACCAGCTGAAAACGAGATCTTTCCCGTCATTGAAGAGGTTTTAACTCGTTTTCTATTAAAGAAATACACAAAACAAGGTTTAATCACCTTCTCATTTTCTTTTGATAAATTAATGTATTCTTCTAAGGACCTTATTACATCTTTAGATGTTGTTATAACAGGAAAGTTGACAGGAAATCATAAATTTTCTCACCAAGAAACACTACGAGTAATTATTGATTACGATTTGTGTAAAAATTGTACAAATTTAAGAGGGGGAATGTATTATCTTTCGATCTTTCAATTAAGGGTGAAAGATAAGACTCAATTTGACATTATAAAGGAAGTTTTAGATGAAATTTCCTTACTAGTTGAAAATTTATTTAGTAGAGACGAAAAA
>Ga0114919_10004001_pt1 | contig 11850 bp, 7 predicted proteins | sample BlataG_FD_88682 | JGI IMG/M metagenome (GOLD analysis project Ga0114919, IMG submission 88682) | Deep subsurface microbial communities from Black Sea to uncover new lineages of life (NeLLi) - Black_00105 metaG | ecosystem: Environmental > Aquatic > Marine > Oceanic > Sediment | place: Atlantic...
AGCGGCCCATCACCCGCCTTCTTCGCCAGGCCGACAAGCGTGCGATCGAGCACCGCCTGATCGGGGTCGACCACGGCGGCAATCTCGACGCCAGGGATGGCACCGAAGCCGGCGAGATGGTTGCGGCCCCGACCGTTCACACCGAGGACGGCGATGCGGACGCGGTCATTCGCCCCGGCGATCGCCCGCGTGCTGCGGGTGCCTGTCAACAGCAGCGAGCCTGTGGTGCCGGAAGCCAGGAGAAAACGCCGGCGAGAGCAATCTGTCATTATCTTCACCTCTTGACGTCATTGCCCTTGAAGTCGCTGCGGAGATCAAACTGAAACTCCGGACCGGAGTTGAGGCCCTTCTTCACGGTCGCCCTGAGGCCGGACGTGTGCGAATCACCGTAGGCTTTGGGGACGAGGTACTGGATCGGCGTAGGCGGGGTTCGACGCCTTTTCGCCTCCTCCCGCCGCCACGCCTCATGGTCGGCTGTAGGCGCATCGTCGGGAGGCGGGGGCACCTCCAGCGGGCTGTCGCCGCCAATTGTCTTCGTGCAGCTTACGAGATAGTCGCCGATCACGGTACCAGACCCCGGCCTCGCACCGCGGAAGGCACTGAGCGTGTAAGACCCGTCGGCCTGCGTCGTGCCAAACGCCTGAATTCCTTGCTCGCCGGCAGCCGGTGTGAACGTCACCGCCACCCCATCGATCGGCTTGCCGTCGAGCGTGACGACGCCCTGCACCATCTGCACTGGTGGCCCCGATCGGCGGCAGGCGGCCAGCGGCGACACAGCGATCATGAACGCGACGCCCCACGCTGGAAACGCTCTATATGTCTTCCAGGCGGACATGAGTTGTCGGTGTCGGGGATCGCTCGCGTGCGTGATGCCATTATCTATGCCTCCTTGTATCCCACCTCAATCGAGCGAAGCCACTTCACCACCGGCGATCGAGCCGAGCCTGCCCCACACGCCCCACTGTGATCCGCCGGCTGTTGTTGACGGCATCGTCTGGTCGAGATTTCCCGTTTCGATCGTATCGAGCACGAACCGTACCGCACCATCACACATGGCAACAAACGCGCCCCCCCCGTGAAAACTGCTAGCGGGAAGAATTGCGCGGCCTTCATTCGCACCGGCACAACGAACGGAGTTAGGCGGCTGGATTGTAAAAAAAATAATCCAGCCAGTTTTTTCCCCAGGCCAGAGCCATCCCACTGGCTGGGTTGTGCTGTCGCCCGGATTTAGGATCTGTCCGCCGCTGACACTCGACATGCAGGTTGATGGCTTTGACGGAGAAACCTCCGCCACTCCGCGTTCAAGACTGTTGTCGGCTGATCCTGTGATGACCTCTCCCAGCATCACCGTTTTGGAGGTGCCATCGGTTATGTCTTTGATTCGTACCCTTCGCAAATCACCCCGTTGAAAAGGCCCCCGCTGTTTGGGAGCTGCGTCCAAGTGGGACCACCAGATATCCCCTCCGCTGAGCCTGTAGTTTGTCAAATTGCCAGCAGTACTACGCAACGGAACCGTATCGGATGGGCAGATCAGAGCTCCGAGCCATGGCGTGACGCCCGCATTTCGTTGCGAACTTCTGCCGTTCCGATCATTGTTATTTGACGGGTTTGGCTTCATGGCGGTAATCAGTTGGTCATAAGCCGCCTGCTCCTCAAAGAATGGAAGAATTTGAAAAATTCCGCCGTAAGTGCCCAAGGAACCCGTGTAGTCCGTGATACCAAATTGATTAAAAAGATCGGGCTCCCGCATGTTTGATGGAAAGCGTTGCCTCGCGTCGACGTGATTGGCAACAGCCAGTGCCATCTGCTTGAGGTTGTTGCTGCAGGCTGATCGCCGCGCCGACTCGCGGGCCGTCTGTACGGCCGGCAGCAGCAGCCCGACAAGCACGCCGATGATGGCGATCACCACCAGGAGCTCAATCAACGTAAATGCCCGCTGCCGCTTGGCCTGCGGGTCGGCGCACAACAAAGAAAAACGACCGCCTTTCAGGCAGGTCTGCCCCCAATCGTTCATACCCATCAGTCATTCCCCCAAGGAATTGAAACAGAAAAGAATCGTCAGTGATTGAAAAGAAACTCCGTCGAATTGAGCATACTCCAAAAGATGTCTTCATAGACGGCCGGGTCCTTCGGCGTTCCCGCCGCCATCTCCACGAAGCCGGCGAGTTCCTCGGGCGTCGGCCTGCGGGAGAGCGAGCGGATGAAGAGGTCCGTGACGATCTCCTCGGGCGTTGCCTTCGTCTCGATAAGGCTTTTCACGACGCCCCCCTTTGTCAGCCGGTCGCGGACGGTGTCACCCACCACGAGGTGCATCGCCTGAGAGAGCGTGGGGTTTGATTTCGTCTCGCAGGCACAGATCGTGCCGCGGGTCGAGCGACCGAACGTCGCGAAGAACGGGTCGCCCACATGCGGACCGCCGGTATCGCCACTGGTGCGCGGGTAGTATTCCACCGCTTTCGTGCCAGCCGGCCAGTTGGGCAGATTTCGTCGCACGCCTGTCACCGCCACGACCGAATCGAGAAGCACGTCTGCTCGCAGCCGGCGGAGATGGGCGTGGGAAAATTGCCGCGTGTCGCCGGCGTTCGAAGGCGTCGGCTGCACCGAAAGCTGGTAGACCCGCGAGTTGCAGATGTCGCGGACAAACGCCCGCAGATCAAACTTCAATTCCACCAGCCGCTTGGAGAGCGCATCCAAGAGCGGAGCGTTCGTCGGCGGGTTGCTCACCCGCATGTCGTCCACCGGCTCGACGATGCCACGGCCAAAGAACTGGGCCCAGATCCGGTTGGCCAGGTTTTTCGAGAAGATCTCGTTGTTGGGAGCGGTGAGCCAGGCGGCGAGCGCCGGCCGCGGATCGCCCTCGACGCCCACCGGCTCGACGGCCCCGAGCGTTTTCGCGTTGCGTGGCTTCCCGTCCACGGGATTCGGAACGCGGTTGGTTTCCTTCCAGTAAATCCGCTTCTCCCGCGGCTCGACACCCGGCTTCCACTTCACCCCCGTGAAAAAGCTGACGAACCCGTAGTAGTCATCCATCGTCCAGCGGTCAAAGGGATGGTTGTGGCACTCGGCGCACTGGATCTGCACACCGAGAAACACCTGCGAGAAGTCGGCCGCCAGCTGCTTCGGCTCGGGCCGCGGCTTGTGGACGGGCATCGTGTAGAGATTGGCCGGGCCGTTGACGATATTGGGCCCCGAGGCCGTCACCATCTCCGCCACGAACTGGTCGAGCGGCCGGTTTGCCCGCAGCTGGTCGCGAATCCAAGTAGCGAACTTGTCGGCCGCCTTGATGACCGTGCCCTGCGGCGCGTAGTTGCCGCCGATGATCCGCAGCTGCTCCGCCCAGAGCCCGGCCTGATAGTCGGCGAAGTCGGTCGTCGCGAGCAATTCGTCGATTTTCTTGGCCCGCTTGTCGGCCGACGTATTAGCCATGAAGGCCTCGTATTCTTCGACGGTCGGCGGCCGGGCGACGAGATCGAGCGTGACGCGGCGCAGAAACGTCTCGTTGTCGCACAGATCGGAAGGAACGATCCGCAGCTTTTCGAGCCGGTCGAAAACGAGCCTGTCGATGAAGTTGTTTCCGGGCGGATTCGGCCAAGAAAAACCCTCAGCGGGCGGTAGCACGATCACCTCGGCGCCGACGGTGAACCGGCTAAACCGGGCGAACACGTTCGTGTCGCCCGGGCCCTTGGCCGTTACGCGGCCATTCGCGTCGATGTCGGCTACGCTCGGGTTGTTGGAGAAGAAGCGGGCGAGGTCGGTGACGTCGCGGGAAGAGCCATCCGAGTAGCTCGCTTTAACGCGGGCCGTTCCCTGGCCGCCGATCTTGGTGAAGAGCACGCTCTCCTTCGGGAGCGAAATGCCCGTCACCTCCGGCACGCTTCCCACGTCGTCCGGCGCTCCGGCCGCGATCCAGGTGGCCAGCGTCTGGTACAGGTCGCTGTCTTTCTCGAAGAGTTTGCCGCCGGTGTGCGGCACCGCGCCCGTGGCCTTCAGGAGCAGCAGGCTTTCGGAGGGCAGCGCGGTGTTGACTCGGCGGCCAGGGATATCCTCGACGGTGCGGCGGTAGTCGCCGGCGGGGTCGTAGCCAAACAGGGAGAGCATGTAGCCGTCTTTCCCGCGGGCGGAGCCGTGGCAGGTGCCGGCATTGCAGCCGGCCCGGAAGAACACCGGCATCACGTCGCTACGGAAACTCGGCACGGCCACAGGCTCAGCGGCTGAGGCGAAGCCCGTGAGCGAGAACAGCGCGGCGAAGGTCAGCGATAAATATCTCATGATGTCACAACCTCGGGTCGATGCGAAGCGTGCCCTTGCCGGCACGTTGACGGATTTCCTTGCCGGCAACCTTCACAAGCAGTTCACATTCGAGGCCGTTGACAGCACCGAGCAAGGCATCATCGCTGGCTTCCACCTCGAAGGCGATCTGCGTGGACTCTCTCGTGAACGTGGGCGGCGGCCCCATGACCGCCACACCCTTGGGGAGGCCCAGAAGCTTTGCCTCCGCCTCTCCCTCAAACGAAGTCTTGGGCGTCACAGCGAACGCGACGGTCGCCCGTCCGCCGCGGCGGACGCTCGCTGGCGTGCTCGCCAACTCCACGAATGGCTCGGCCACCTCGATCTCGATGGACTTCGACGAGACGCGGATCGCCCCGAAGCCGGCGTGCGAGTTGCCGCCGACTGTTGTGGCCATCACATACAGGGGGCCCTTGCCGAGCGGAGCGTTGCGATCGGCGGAGATCGTCAGGGTCGCCTTGGTGGCACCCGAAGGGATCAGCTCTTTGGGCGGCAGGCCGACGCCGTTCGGGCCGAAGTCGGCCTGAAACTCGACCGGCTCGTCGAAGCCCGGCCGCCGCGTAAGCTTCACAGGAATCGCCAGTTCACCCCCCCGCACTACCGGCACGGTCGGCTGCTCGAGATCGATCGCCATCGGGGCGGGCTCGGTGATCGCCATCGCAAACCGGTCGGTGCGGAGAATCCGCCATGCACTGCCATCGCTGTGATTCACGAACGGCACCGGCTGCTGGCAGCCGCTCTCGAGCTGTACGGCTGGATCGGCCGCCCGGGCCTCGAGCGTGATGATGGCCGAGCCCGGCTTCGCATCGGCGTCGGCGACGAGCTGCACCGGCCACCTCGGAATGCCATGCCGCTCGAGAATCGGGATTGCCGACACCTGCGGCGAGACCAGCCGCACGCCCTCGGGCAGGCCCTGCGCCACGATGTCAAACGACCCCGCGTACGTCGTGCCCTGGGCCTTGGGGATATCAAGCGTCACCGTCCAACGCCCCCCTTGCGGCACGGCCAGGCCGGTCGACCGGGGCATTTCCGACCACGTATTGAAGCTCTGGCTCTGAGCCACGAAATACACCGCCTGCGGCGGCGTCTCGATCTCGACCCGGTAGATGGCGGTCGGCCCACCGCCACCCGACACGTCGCTGACATCGAGCAGGTACTCACCGTCGGCTTTTGGTTCCCAGATCACCGACGGGTCGAGCACGTCCTTGAAGCCGCCGCCCGCGCGAATGTTCGTGCCGAAGAGATCGCGCTCGCGGCCGCCGGCGTCGTCGGCCTCGGCTTGAACCGCACCGGGCTTGCCGTCTGGCCCGATGGGCCGGATGCGGATCGCCGGGTCGATCGGATGACCGAAAGCCGAGCCCCAAACCCGCACACGGTACCGGTCGCCCTTGCTCACAGTCAGCCGGAACGCGTCGGTGTCGCCGGGCTTTTCAATGACACCGTTGAGGGCGATCGGCAGCGCGGGCACGCGGGTCTCGGCGGCGTCCTGGTCTTCGAGCAGGTTGTCGCAGGGGCTTGACCGCAGCGACAGGGGCGACGGGGCATCGCCAAAGTACGGGAAGGTGCCCGGCGACGCCGGCACCGCGACCGTTTCCTTGAGGTCGCCAAGCGGGTCGCCGAGGAGCGTCGTCATAAGCGGCTTACCCGCCGGGCCTCCGGCCGGGTAGGCGGCGAGGGGCCGACGGAATGTGCCGATGTGAACAGCGTAGGGGATTGCCCGGGGCTGATTCTCCGACTGCCGGACCTCGACATAAACATGTCCGCCGGTTAGGTCCTCGGGCACCTTCATGCTTGCGACCGGATCCTGCACGTGAAGGGCATTTTCATCGTTGGCGGCAAGCTCCCGACCCGTCTCGTCAAGGATCCGCACAGCGAGATCAAACTCCGCACCGCCGAAATGGATATCGGCCAGCCGGGCGCAGTCGACCTCGACCGAGAGCCGCGAGCCGGGAGAAGCCGGCACCTTGAAGACGTCCTGGTCGACGGTGCCATTGACCGTGACATTCGGCTCGACCGGCTGGGCCGTGGCGACCGTGTCGTTGGCGGCGGTCGTCTCGGCGACCACCGGAAACGGCGAGACATGAAACGAACTGAGCGCCGAGAGCGCGGTGGCCGTCCGCAGACGGAAAGGATGTTCGCCCGGCTCGCAGTCGGGGGCGATTTCAAGCACCGCCTTCACCTGCTCTTCGACCCGCCCACCATGGGCCAGGCCGCGGGGATACTGCATCTTCGGCAGCGGCTCGACACGCACGGCGCGAATCCCCGGCTTGTAAAAGACGAGATCCTGTGGGTCGGCCAGATGCATGCCCTGGATCACGACCTCGACGGTGGTGCCCCGCTGCCCGATCCGCGGCCGCACCCACTCGACGTCCTTGGCGGCGGCCTCTGCAGCGCCGGCGACAGCCACGGCTACCGCCATGAGCAATGTCCCGCACCAGCTTCGGGGATACGCGTGCATATCAGAGCCTCGGATCAATGCGGAGCGTGCCCTTGCCGGCCCTTTGGCGGATTTGCTGACCGGCGGCCTTCACGATCAACTCGCACTCGAGGCCTGACACGGCGCCCAAGAGCGCGTCGTCGGTCGCCTCAATTTCAAAGGCGATCTCCTTGGCATCGGGCAGGATCCTCGTCGGCGGGCCCACCACGCCGACCCCCTTCGGCAGGCCGAGCAACATCGCCTCGGCCTCACCCTCGAAAGGGCTCTTCGGCGTGACCTTGAAGGCCACCCGTGCGCGTCCACCGCGGCGCACGCTTGCCGGCTCGCTCGCCAGTTCGACGAACGGCTCGACCACCTCGATCTCAATCAACTCGGACGACACACGAACGCGGCCCGGACCGAGGTAATCGTTTCCTCCCAGCGTCGTGGCCATCACGTAGAGCGGCCCCTTGCCGAGCGGCGCGCTCCTGTCGGCCGTGATTCTCAACGTGGTCTCCGTGGCCCCGGATGGGATCAACTCTTTCGGTGGCAGTCCAACGCCACTCGGAGCAAAGTCGGCCTGAAACTCGACCGGCTCGTCATACCCCGGCTGTCGCGTGAGCTTGACCGGTATGAAGAGTTCGCCGCCCCGCACGAGCGCCGCCTTCGGCTGCTCCAGGTCGATCGCGATCGGCGCGGGCTCCGTGACCGCCATCGCAAACCGATCGGTGCGGACGACCCTCCACGCGTCGCCGCCCGAATGATTCACAAACGGCACTGCCTGATGGCAGCCACTCTGGAGGCTCACGCTCGGGTCAGAGGCTTTGGCGTCGAGCGTCACAATGCTGCAGCCCGGTTGAGCACTCCCATCCGCCACGAGTTGCACCGGCCACTTTCTCGCGGTTCCCGGCACCCGCGGCGAAACGAGCCGGACCCCCTCGGGGAGCCCCGTGGCGACGATGTCGAACGGGCCTGCATCCGTCGTTCCCTGGCCCCTGTGGAGATCAAGTGTGACGGTCCACCGCCCCCCCTGTGGCACGGCAAAGCCCGTGGCCCGCGTGCCTTCCACCCAGTCAAAGAACCTGCTCTGGGCGACGAAATGAACGGCCTGGGGCGGGGTGTCGATCTCGATTCGATAGACGGCAGTCGGCCCGCCGCCGCCGGAAGTGTCGGCGATCTCGAGGAGGTACTCGCCATCGGCCTTCGGCTCCCAGATCACTGACGGATCGAGGACATCCTTGAGGCCGCCTTGAGCGCGAAAGCCGGTGCCGAAGAGATCGCGGTCGTGCAGTGTACGCGGATCGGCGTCGTCGGCCTCCACTTTGGGAGGCCCCAGTTTGCCGGCGGCGGCAATTGGCCGGATTCGGATGGCCGGATCGATGGGGTGCCCCAAAGCCGACGCATAGACTCGCACGCGGAAGCGGTCGCCCTTTTTCACCGCAAGCCGAAAGGCGTCGGCGTCGCCCGGCGTGTCGATGATGCCGTTGAGCGCAATCGGCAGCGTGGGCACGGGGGTTTCGGGGGCGTCGCGGTCTTCGAGAACATTGCCGAAGGGCGATGACCGCAGCGCGAGCGGTGACGGGGCGTCGCCAAACCATGAAAACGTCCCGGGCATGTTTGGCACGGAAACCGTCTCAGCGAACTCGCCAAGTGGATCCCCCAGGAACGTCGTCGAGAGCGTCTCTCCAGAGGGGCCTCCGGCCGGATAAGAAGCCAGCGGGCGGCGAAACGTGCCGATGTGAACGCAATAGGGAATCGCACGCGGCTTGTGAATCGACTGTCGCAGCTCGACGTATGCGTGGCCACCCGGGAGATCCCGCGGCACCTTCAGGCTCACCAGCGGGTCCTGAACATGGAGAGCGTTTTCGTCGTTGGTGGCCAAGACCCGTCCCGTTTCGTCGAGGACACGAAGAGCCAGATCAAACTCCGCGTCGCCGTAATGAACGTCGGCCAGACGCACGCAGTCGACTTCCACCGAAAGACGCGAGCCGGGCTCGGCCGGCACTTTGAACACATCCGTGCCGACGGTGCCGAGGACGGTGACGTTCGGTGCCACCGCCTGGGCTGTGGCAATCGTGTCATTCGGGTCACTCGTCGCGGTCACCACAGGAAAGGGCGTCACATGAAACGTCGCCAGCAGCGAGAGCGTGCTCGCCGTCCGCAGCCGGAAAGGATGCTCGCCCGGCTCGCAGTCGGCCGCGATCTCGAGCACCGCCTTCACCTGCTCCTCCATGCGGCCACCATGTACCAGCCCTTGGGGATGCTGCATCTTGGGAAGCGGCTCGACGCTTACGGCCCGGATACCCGGCTTGAAAAAGATAAGTTCCTGTGGGTCAGACAGGTACATGCCCTGGATCACGACCTCGACGGTCGTGCCCCGCTGACCGATCCGCGGCCGCACCCACTCCACGTCGCGCTGCATGCTGCCGGCCATCGCCACCGGGCAAGCCGCAGTCACCAACACCGCGAGGGCCGAGGTGATACTGACGCGAAGCAGGGCCCCCCGACGTGCGCCGGAGGACTCGGCCGAACGCGTTCGCCACACCTCGCCAAAATGTCTCACGCGATGAGCCCTGCCGCTAGCTTGCCGTCCTTGATGATCTCGATCGGCCGGGTGCCGAAGGCGACCAGCTCCTTGTTGGCGTCTATGCCGAGCTCGTGGTAGACGGTGAACAGAAGATCTTCGAGCGTCACGCCGTCACGCATCGGCTCGTTGGCCACCGAGTCGCTCATGCCATAGGTCAGCCCGCGTTTGAAGCTGCCGCCGGCCAACAGCATGGAGTAGCAGCGGGCATGGTGGTCGCGGCCTGAATCCTTGTTGATCTTCGGCGTGCGGCCGAACTCACTCGTCACCCAGAAGAGCGTCGAGTCAAGCAGGCCGCGGCGGTCGAGATCGGTCACGAGGCCGTAGATCGCCTGATCGAGTGGCGGCATGTAGTCGTCGCAGCACTTCTTGACGTCCACATGGCAATCCCACGAGCCATAGTTGAGCGTAACAAACCGTACCCCCGCCTCAACAAGCCGCCGAGCGATGATCAGCTGCTCGGCCAGCCCCTTGGGGTGATACCTGCCATCGGGGCCGCGGGTGCGGCCGGTTACTTCGCTACCATAGAGCTCAAACGTCTCGTCGGTCTCCCCCTCAAAGGAAAATGCCTTTTGGGCATCAGCTGAGGTGAGCAACTCGTAGGCCTTCGAATAAAAACCGTCCATCGTGTCGAGCGTGGAGGGGTCGGCCTCGAGTGCCCGAATCCGCTTCTCAATGAGCCTGCGGCCCTGCTGCCGGCGGTCAAACCGATCCATCGTCAGCCCCTCGGGCAGCGAGAAATCCCGCACCTTGAAGTTCCGCCCCTTGGCAGGATCTTCCCCAAGCTCAAACGCGCCATAGGTGCTCGCGAGAAATCCCGTGTCGCCGCCATAGGCACCCTTCTTGGGGATGGCGATGTAGGGCGGAAGCAGCCCCCGGGGACCGAGTTCATGCGAGATGATCGACCCCATCGACGGATAGTCGATCACGGCCGTGGGCGTGTAGCCCGTGGAGAGGTGGTAGGTCGCGAGAACGTGGTCGGGAATCTTGCCCACAACGGTGCGGACAACCGTGAGCTTGTCGGCGATTCCGGCGGTCATCGGGAAATTGTCGCTGAAGATCTCGCCGGTATTCGTCTTCACGACACCGAAGGCCCCGCGATATTCCACCGGCGCTTCGGGCTTGGGGTCAAACGACTCATGCTGCGGGAAGCCGCCGCCGAGATTCAGCTGGATCACGCTCTTGATCTTCTGCGGAAGCTTGCCCTTCGCGGCCTGAGCGGTGTAGGCGGCCGTCGATCCCGCGGCTTCACCATGGGCGGCACGGGCGCGGAAGAAGTCACCCAGCGACAGCCCGAGGGCTCCCAGGCTCCCAGCCTGCAGGGCCGCCCGGCGGGGCATCTGGCGAAAACCGGCACATCCGCGGCGAAAATCTTGCATGGTTGCTGCTCCAGGGACGGACAAGCGACTGAGTGACCGGACAGTTTCCTAAAGTTCCCCCAGCCGACGTCCCCATCTTGGACATCGCCGGTCGTTTTTTGCTGGTTTTCAAATCTCAGAAATAAGCCGGGAATGATTGTCCAAACGCGGCGCGGCGGCGGAGTTCTATTGGAGGTGCACATGCCAGACGGTCCCCAGATCCCCGATCGCCCGCCCGATCGCCCGCCCGATCGCTCTCAAGAGCGATTCTTGGCGTTGTTTCTCGCCAGCGAGCGGGAGGTTTACCGCTATGTCTGTGCCCTCGCCCCGGCCCGCGAAGACGCTGACGAAATCATGCAACAAACAGCCGTGGAACTCTGGCGAAAGTTTGACCAGTTTGACCTGACGCGACCGTTTACGCCGCTGGCCTGCCGGTTTGCCCTGAATGTCGCCAAGCAGTGGCTCGACCGAAAACGCCGCTGGCGGCACCTGCTGGCAGACGGGCTGGCCGAGCGAATTGCTGATCGCCACGAGCAGCTTCAGCCGCTGCTTCATGACCGACTGAAGCATCTCGACGACTGCCTCGGCAAGCTTCCGCCCAGGCAGCGGTCGATCATCGACGGCTACTACTTTCACAAGCGGTCGGTCGATCAGGTCGCGGCCGAGGCGGGGCGAACGATTGACGCGGTTTACAAGGCCATGCAGCGAATCCGGCAGGCCCTCCACGACTGCATTGAGCAGGCGGAACGGTTGGAGGGGGCATCGTGAAATTTCCCTCCGCCCAGTTTGACGCCGTGGTTGCGGCGGCCTGCCACGGCACCGCCACTGAGGAGGACCTCGTTGCGCTGGGGCACCTCTTGCAGCATGACGATGCCGCCCTCGATACGTACCTGCTGCGAACTGAACTGCATGCCGCGCTGCTGACAACACCGCGATTTTCCGGGCCGGTCGATCTGGCTGCCTTAGCCGCCGGCGGCGGCTCCGGTCCACAAGTGGCCAAGCCAGCCAGGGACCGGCTCCTGATCGCTGCCACGGCGGTCGCGGCCCTCAGCCTGCTGTTGGTGGCCTGGCTCACTGCTGGTCGTCTGCTCCACCCGGTAGTTGAGGCCACGGCGGCGAAGATCCCCGCCGCCATTGTCGGCAGCTTCCTGACGCTTGAGGCAGTCGAATGGGTTGCCCCAGAGACGACTGTCCGGCAGGGGGAC